>Ga0126339_10000772_pt1 | contig 19322 bp, 15 predicted proteins | sample OrbTmetagenome_2_FD_92532 | JGI IMG/M metagenome (GOLD analysis project Ga0126339, IMG submission 92532) | Coral microbial communities from Petempiche,Puerto Morelos, Mexico - Orbicella T R C metagenome | ecosystem: Host-associated > Invertebrates > Cnidaria > Coral | place: Petempiche,Puerto...
AGGCGTACAGGCGTAGAAGGGTACAAAATTTTAATAAACAGTAGATCAGTGTAAAGAAGTAATTTAAAAGAAAAATGTAGAGACAATAGCGGTAAGGATATATTATAGTAGGAAGAATAAGGGAAGAAAAATTTAAGTTTTAACTAAATATATATTAGGAAACGCGAATTAACCAAAAAAGTATAAAAAAATTGAACTGTAAATTTCAAAGGATGGATGAGATAAACCTCAAAATGGGATTAAATCGTCCGAAAAATAGCAGCACATTATGCGGCAGCATTACGAGGAAAAACTCATACAAGAAAGTGAGAAAGTTGTCGAGAACCCGTTTGGATGTATCATTTTGTACATTGTGGAATAAATTGGCAATAATAATTCATTGGTTGCCAAGGGCAACGCAAACACGCATTAGGAAAAAAGACAAGGGAAAATTAAAAATAGGCCAAGAACATGCCACAAAAGGCTGGCAAAAAAAGAAGGCTAGGGGTGAGCCATAGGCATATAGGCATAGAACTCTACGAAAACTTCTATGCCAAATAGTGTGTCCAAATCTGGCCCACACTTGTATTGGACTGAAGGGTAGAGTACATAGAGTAGAATAGAGACTCTTTTTCGTAGAAAGGAAGGGTCAAGTAGAGTAGAGTAGAGTAAATATCTGAAGCAAAAAAGGAATCAAAGTCTCACAATGCAACACTTTATATGCCATAGTTGAGACTCAGTTCTATTACTGTAATCTACTCAACCCTGCCCTGCCCTGCCCTGCCCTGCCCTATATGGTACTGTTCTACCCCAATGTATATAAATCCGTAGAGAAAAAGTCTGCGCTAAATTTCCAGACTATTTTGTGCCGGGTATAGGATTGGTTGAACCACAATTGCACCTATTGTCCTGTTTTGGAGGTGTCAGCCAGATTACCTGGCGCAAAACAACCTTTCCTTTAATAAAAGAGATATTCTGGTAAGTGGAAAAGTTATGAGGTGCTTGCTGCTCGCCATCTGTATTTTCTATAATGCTCACTGCTCACAAGACAAATTTGATCACTGCTCCTGCTGGCAAAAATAAAAGCACTGCTTGCATGCTCACAAATGCTGGCAAAGACCATTCCATACCCCTAATTGTGTTTCTAATCATTTCAATCTCTATATTTTTTTGTAGGAGTTTGTGAATAGTCAAATAAGCCCTAACACATATTACTCTGGCTATAAGTATGTGCCAAAGCTACCATCAAAGTAAGTGAATCTTGTCCAAGTCAAAGTTTTTGTCATTTTATGACTCCAAGTTTCACTGGCAAATCAGAAGGAAAATGACTGAGATTGAGCATGTGCATGGCAGTGTGAAAGATTATTTTTTCCACCTAAAGCTGCTATGGAGCTCCCCTGAAATGTACTATCTGTTTATTAGGTCAAACTACCTCAATTTCTCAAGTTTTTCAAAAATTGCCTGGCATTGTGTACCAGTTAATGGGGAAGCAATCAAGAAGTATGGGAGTGTACTGAGATCCACTTGCTTGCGTTCTGTATACTAAATGTAAATCATGCTTTTAATTGTGCATAAATTATGAGTACAAAAACAACATGGCATATCCTGTAAACCCCTCCACTTTCTTGTAATTTTATAGAACAGTCTTTCTTTCCTTTTAAAATAAAATGCATCTTTTGGAGTTCCAAATGTGTGGTTCCAGAAAAAGGAAGGAATGACTATGAACCAAAACCAGAATTTCAAGAGGGATAGGAGATTCAAACCAAAAAAACCTTCTGTGGGAGGGGTGTGAATATTTTCTGGAACAACACAGTGGAAAGAAATAACCCAAGAGAATAATCATTAACCAATGAAAAAGAGGATATGGAGAATCTCAAAAGCAATGAATTCAATGTTGTATAAAAGCGTGCTTGGAATGTAAATGAACTACAAATTTGTTGGTTTGTTCAGAATGAAAAAGATATTCAATTTTTTTTCCCACATATAAAGCCTTACCAAGAATGACCTGGAATTTAATATACAATATAAATTCATGAAAAAAGATTGCTTACAGAAAACTGTGCAAAGGTACAAAGTTATATGAATGATGAATTGTTCAATGTTAGATTGTTCATTGCTTTTTAATATAGACATCCGGCGTTCAAGTCCCAAGAGCACAGATTTCCAACGGTCTACTTTAAGCCAGTAAGGGATGCTAGCCAGGCACATTATAATTGTACTTCACTGTCAAAAACACAGTAGACATTATAATAGCAGATTTGCATGTTGTCGTCATTTGACTACAACTACCTGAATTCCTTTCGTTTGTTCTTTGTTATTTAAATTTTGAATTCCCAGTGAGTTTTAAATAACAATTACCCTAATTAGCATAAGAAACGGAAAATGCGAAGGATTCTGGTAGTCGTAGTCAAATGACGCCATCATGCAAATTGCCTATTGCCAGCATACAGTACATCATAAAATATGTGCTAAGACTATTGTAATAAGGGAATCTTAATATTTCTCAAATCAGAACACTTGATTACTCTTTGTGATTTCTTCATTCAGACTGCAAATCACCACCTAATTGATGTTTACTTCCTAGAAACATGTTACAGTACATAATGAGTGATATATAATTTTAATTACATAAATAAGTATCTATTTAGATTTGTAGGTAATCACATGATTTTGAGTGCAAATATAAGTTGTGGCTGCAAAATAGAAATGCTGCAGAATTTCAGTCAAACCTGTTGAGCTGCCTCCCCCAGTTTTCAAAGTCACAAAATTTTTAACAGTAAAAAGAATAGTGTAAATACATGTAATACTGGAAATAGAACCCCTGTTTACCTGTCACCTCTATAGTGGCCTCCTTTTGGCCTTAGGGTGCTCTATTGTCCTCACTCCTGTTAAGCAGCCATCCCCAAATTAATACACATACTTTGTTTTGGAAAAGGGAATGACAGATAAGAGTCCAAAATATAAATTGACCTCTGATAAAGCAATTCAAACACATGTTTATTATTGTCTTCACATGATTCCATGTTGCCTTAAACCATGTAACTTAAATTTGAGTAAAGTAACATTTCTTCTGAACCTTATGCTAATTCCTGATGAAACCCCTATGAAGCAGCCACCTCCCATTTCCCCGGCTGTTTAACAGTTTATAGGGGTTTGTCTTTATACTGTTCTATACAGTAAGTAGTGCCATAGAAGATATTCAGTTGTTTGAATTCACTGCAGCATACATCACTGGCTCATGAATATTTGGAACAATCAGCACCAGGATAACCCAGTGATTCCATCTCCTGCAGGTGGTCTTCAGTGATACTTTTCTGAAGCAAAATAATGAGAATCAACACACTTCTGTTCAGTTTATAAATCTTGGTATGAAAGAACATTAAGATGAAATCCAATAGGAAATGGAGCAATTTCAGGTTCTAGTAGACAAAAATCTGGTACCAGAATAATTTTAAGTATTTTACAGTCATTTTTACATTTTCTTAAAGCTAAATACATAAATAATTACCTGAAATAACATGGAAAGCAGTTTCCTGTGGGAACAAGAGAAAATAACTTTCAAAGTTCAGAGAACTTGTGCAAACACAGGCAAAATTTCATCATCAGTTTCATTTCACCAGTACTTTCAAGTGTTTCATATGAAGTTCAACATTTGTTTTCGACGTTTGGTGTTGCTAGAAATGATTTTTTTGAGAGAATATTTAAAACAGTCGTACAGAAGTTTGCAATAAGATTTAAATAATCTTGGTACTAGATTTTTGTCCCCTTGTTACTCGAACTTCTGGTGGTGAACTTCTGGTGATTTTCTCCAGAACCTAGGCAGGTTCATCAAAGCCCATACATCCATTTTTGTCCATAAACATGAAAAAAAAAAAAAAGAACTTGGCCAACATCCAACCATCTTGGGCACACACTTGGTTGATATCCATGTACATTTATGAACTATCTTAATAGATTACACATTGCATATGGTAACAAGTTTCTGACAAGTAAACATCAAAGGTTGTGTGGTTTGAACTGACTGGCTGACAAGTTGGCAAAGTGGGGAACATTGGGTGGGGTCAACAACGATAAAGGTAGGAAAACCTTAAGTGAATTAAGATCTGGGTAGGCCTGGTTAAGGCATTTATAAGGGGACAGTCACTTCTAGATCTATTGAACCCAAAGAAATAAATTGATCATTACTGATTACAGCTTCAATTTTTCTTAAATGTACACTTGATTTGAAACCTGCTTAATGTGCTCTTTTCTCCAGAGAGAAGGTCCCCCTCCTGGACAGTACAAACTTTCAAAAGACCCCATTTTACCAAAAGGACCAAATGTTACATCACCATTCAAGTCAAGAACTCCAAGATTTGCACAGCCTCATGTCCTGGTACTGTATGTGCTTGTTGATGTTTAGCAAATGCAGTCATGGCTATCACTGTTTTACAATAGTTCTGGCTGTCTTTATCTCCATTTGAGCAAGAATACATGAATGGGTCATTAATCATGCAAGAGACCAAGATCTATTCTTTACGACCAAAACACAGTCAAGGTCCATGATAATGCTAACACGATCAAGGACAACATCCATGTGTCTTGACCAAACAATGCCATAAAAATGGAGTTTAAAAGAACTCACCATTTAAGTGGGATAACATGGGTAATCCTGAGCAGGAAAGAATGCCCCATTTAAATTAACCAGCTTGTTTAACCAATCACATCATAGGGATGATGCTACATGCTGTGACTTCTTGGCTTCAATTTAGTTACATATATTCCTGTGCAGTGCACTACAGTACTCACAGGGAAGGGGGTGGAGGTTGATTAGCCTACAAAGGTACTGTTGGAGGGAGAGAAACACAAAAACGAAAGTAATTTTAAAAATTATTAATAACAATAAGAAGAAACATACAGCAGGTAAACATCACCTCTTTGTGCTGAAAAAATGTGGTTTTGTATAGTGTGATTAATTACCTTACAATAAATGATACATTTCATCTGCTGTTACTGGTACTGAACTTCTCAGATGTAAAGACATTTTGATTATTAACACTGAGGCCTTCAGTTCATCATTTTTGACAGAAGCCGAATATTGTTATGCATGATAATCTACATTGTAGGCTTGCATGTGACCACCTTAGTAACAATATTGCATTCTGAAAGTGAAGAATGATCATCGCAGTAAATTTTCCAATTTAAGCAAATGTGTGGCTTCATAGCTCAGTTGGTAGAGCATTGCACCGGTATCGCGGAGGTCACGGGTTCGAATCCCGTTGAAGCCCTGATTTTTTCATTCTTCTTCTTTCCAATTGCTTAAATTGGAAAATTTACTGCGATGATCATTCTTCACTTTCATCTACAACCGCTGTTCATATATGAATTACTTCATATAAACTTCACAATATTGCATTCTGTTTCCTGTGTTTTGAGAATAATTCACATCCATTAAAAAACATCTAGGGTTATTGGTGATCATTTCTCAGTGTATGGATCCAATGTAGACTGCAAGGTCTCCAGGAAAAGCCATCATTGGAGGCAAATGTTCTGCCTTACTAACAAGTTGTTGGGCCACATTGTATTCCCTTGGCTCAGCCCCCGCAGTCGTCTATTATAATATGTACAAGATGATAGGTGTAAACAACACCCCAGTACAGTTTGAGTTCCTCTTTTTACTCTAATGATCCACTTAAAAAAAAAAAAAAATTCAGAATGAATAAAATAATACGAACTTAAACTTCAATTATGAACTAAAAATACAACAACTGAATATGAGAAACAGCAAACAATGGAAAGGAAAACATGATTACTCACAAGATCTGTATAACACCCTGTAACTGACAATGACTGAATACAAACTAGAAAATTACAATGCTATAAACAGAATTTTGAACAAAAAGAATAGACTTATGAGGTTAAGTGATTAACAGTAAATGGATACATAACATATGACATAAAAAAAAACTAATCTCCAAGTACATTTAAAACTACACGAAAATTTAAGTATGCAAAATGAACTTATAACAAAGACCAAAAAAAAGACAAGGCAACCAACAAAAAACTAGTGAGACAATCTCAGGTAGTGCAGAGTGTAACTTACCGCTCTGATGCAGTAGTCACACAGGTCCTCACCCCTGCTGTTCTTTCCCTAGGTAGTCAACTAGGCCTTTTCCCCTTTGCAGAATATGAGCATTCAAAAACTTGATAAGACATAATCTTAGCCATGTGTATGTGTCATGTTTTTGTTTTGCCCAAAAATAGTTAACAATTACCGTTTGTCAAGACAGTTTTAAATTTATTGTGGTATTTTATCTTGAGTTTCGTTCATTTTGTAGCATCACTTTTCACGCCGTTTGTAATTTGATGCGTTTGTTTTCCTCGTGAATGTATGCAACAAGATACCTTTGTTTCCATGAAAATATAAGATGTGCATTTTTTTAACTTACTGCTGGAGATAAATGGAATATTAAATATCTGCTGAAAAGTCGAAGAGGAACAATTTTGTTTTATTCAAAATGTAAATTTTCATTTCACCGATAAACAAGAACTGATCTAATTATCAAATAGTCACGCTGCATCACAGAATAGTGCGTTCTAATTCTGTTGCCAGCCGAGTTGGTGTGAATAATAAAACCACATCAAACTAATACACAACACTATCGAGTAGTACGACTGAGGAGCGTTTCAACGAGAAGTATTGAAGGTAGAGATCTTTACTGGACCGAAATTATATCCCACATCGGTGAGCAAGTCACCTCATCGACTGATGAAATTAATTGGAGATTTCAGTAAGTGTCACGGTGTCTGCGGCAATAATAACAAAGTTTCTTTTGTCACAAATTTACTAGTTTTACATGTAACCAATGCGGAAAAGTTTCGGCTGAATATGATCTTTGGGCTCTCTTTCAAACAAGCTGCCAAGGAGAAGCAATATGTTCCCATTCTCTATTTCAACCCTGGCAAACACACAATAGTTATAAAACTGCAGATGACATTTCTTGAATTGAGCTAGGGAAGATTCCAGAAGATACGCAGTCACAGTAGCATTCTTTGCACTAAAAAAAGAGAACTGATGTTACCTGAAATATAACTGCTATCCCAGCCAAAACAAGAGTGTGATGTCACTCATTACAAAAATAAAAAAAAAACATGCATCTGAACTCGAGAACAGAGTTTATCACACTAGCAATGCTAGAACACATGTGTCTTATATGTTATGAAATGTATCTCTCACCTAACATATAGTCCACTTTGATGCTAACTAATCTGCGCATGCGTTTGGAGCAAATTGCTTTTGTTCTTGAGAGAATGGCACCACAAGGATAGCATGAGATTTGCAAAATCATATATATATTTTTATCCTCTGATCAAAGAAAGCAACATAAGTATGACACGTTTTGCATAATGCACTCGGGTACCTTCCGCACCCAACCCCCCCTTTCCACAAGGCTAATTGATTAATTGAAATTAATTAATTAAACAAACATTAAAGTTTACACCTCATGGCGTCAGCGACTTAGCGAACAGCAGCCCCCTAAACCATCCCAATAGTGCACTCTGCACTAAAAATTAACTCTTGTGGTTACAATGGGGGATCATTCTTGGGGGGAGTGTTGCATGATGACCCCAAACGATGGCTGCAAAGGAGACTAATTAAAGTTTTAACTTCGTTTTTCTTGTTTTTACAGAAAACCCCTGGTCCTGGAACATATTGTAAAACATATCAGACACCTATGCCGGACACAATCAAGAAAATGGCAAGAAACTATGGGCTTTTTTTTACGTCGGGAACTTACGGAGAATATTATTGATAGAATCTACTTTTTATATGTGGAGAGGAATATTTTGTGAGAAGCATAAGATGTAGTTGTAAAGTAGGATTATGGAGTTGACAAGCAGGAATTACTGTCATGTTATATGTCAAGTAAAAAGGTCACAAGATACTCTTGGCACATGCACAGCAAAAAGTTGTAAATAGGTTTATTTCCATTTTAGAGAGTTTGAATGCAAATAAAACTTTTAAGGAACAATCACAAGACAGTGTAAATATTCACTAATTCAGTAAAGCCCTTTTACCTGACATATTTCTAAAACTCAATAATTAATTTATTTAGCATAGATTTATTTTGACTCTTTATTTCCCTTGTTACTTCATAGCTGTTATAGCTTTCATTGACATGATACACCAAACACAAGAAAGTGTTAATACCATTTCTAAACACCTAGAAGTTCATGAAAAATAAGTTGTACTTCATGCTGTACCCATCTGTAATCACCCATCCATTTCCTGTTGAAAAATGTGATGAAACACTGACTCTTGTGTTTGATAAATCAATTCCATCTAATAATGTTACCTGTACTTGGAATTTCCTAATGGTTATTGGATTACATGAAGTAGAATGTACTAACTTTTAATCAATTGAAAGTGATATTACTGAATCAGCCACTGGTTTGGAAATCAGGTGAGCTGGGTTGAAACAGACAACAATGGAATTTTCCTTGTGAATTTCCCAAGTACTGCATTTAATGTAGCAGTAAAAGGGTATGTATTTAGTTCATCAGTATTTGAAAATCAAACAAACTGAATAGGTGTTCAACTGAATTTGTGCTTGTCTGTGTTCAACTGAATTTGTGTGCATGTCTCTACTCAAAGTGAAGTACTGAGGAGGCCAAAGTCCTGCAAACGTTTTGGAGAAGTTTCCTACACTTGTCTCTTTTTGTTTTCATGAAGTTGACTTGAAATCTTGTTTTTATTAATGGGCAAATGAAGTCTTGAAATGATTTGTTTGTTTTCATACAGGGCATTTCTCTCATGCACTTCTGAGAAATAAGTCACATTCTAATTATCTCACAAGCTTGGATTCAAACCTATGACTTCCCTAATCTTGTTGGGCACTCTAATGCCTGTGTGGGAGGCACAGTGGCCTCATGGTTAGTGCACTTGTCTCCAGATCGAGTGCTCCAGCTTTAAGTCCTGGGGCCTGTTTCTCGAAGGTCCCAAAAAGTTTTCACACCCTGAAAGCCATAGCAAGATCTCAAACCTTATGATTACAGAGCTGTTTTATTCACATATTCTTAATATGAGCAGAGGTTCCCTTCATACAAGGAGTTTCAGGTGTATAAACCTCTAGGTTTTTAGGTACAGATGATCTAAAAATGGCTTTGTGGGCCCAAAAAGTTTCCTGGGCTTTTCAAGAAATGGGTGCCTGGCCTGGGACATTGTGTTAGTGTTCTTGGGAAAGACATTTTACTTTCACAATGCCCCTCTCCACCCAGGTGTAAATGGGTACTGGCAAACTTAAAACTGGGGGTAACCCTGCTGCAGAGTAGCGACAGGGAGTAGAAACACTCCTAGTTGCTTCATGCTAGGGAAACCAGGATGAGCTCCAGCCTGATGGGGCACTTGGTTCATATGCAGACTTATTCTTTTTTTACTCTAAGGCCTAATTCACACTAGCAACATAACAACATAAGCAACATAATAGCTTATGTTGGTAATGTGAACCAGGCCGTAAGGAAAAGATCAGTTCTTTCCTTAGTTCATGCCATTAAGTTGCTCTTAGTCATTATATGTCAGGATGTTCACACTGCAAACGACAATGACACGACATCCTTCTTACATGTATGCTGCTATGTTTTCATTGTTATATCTCAACTGTGAACCAGGCAACAGTGAGTTGAAGAGAGACTTCTGGGCAAGCTGAGGAATTTACTAAGTTCATATGTGACATGTGCCCAGCTTACTATTGGGTCATGACAATTGAATTGTATTTCACTGACCTTACATTTTGTAAATTTGTAATTTTCCAGGAATAGCTTGACATTTAATAAGCTACAATACATGTAAAATTGGTTAGACCAGAGGTGCAAATATGAACTGCAAATATTAAGTGAAGGACAGCACTAAGCATGTCAATGCAGTGATGACATGAATGGTCATATCACTTGAAAGAAAATTTTATTTCTTTTTAATTTGAAACTCAGACACAAAAAAAGAAATCCTACAAAATCATTCATTTTTTGGTTATCTATTAAAAATCAGTTGCTTACAAAGACTTTTACAGTGCTTATGCTCTTGAGGGTTAACATCATCACACAATACTACGCACATCATTTGGTCATGTAGGTTAGTTCTATAAAATTATCTCTTAGCCCGCCTTCTAGTACACTTGTTTACAACTCAGGAATTTTCTACGATGTTATTTGAAAAGAACAATCTTTCCTTTCTCAAACTTTTTGTAGAGACAATGATTAGTTTCACCTATTTTGTCAAGGGACCAGATAATTTTGGCAACAAGCTTCTCATCTAAGTCTGAGGTTGCAATACTATCATCGAGGTGGTTCAACAGATCCCTAAACACATTGCATCCTAGTAGGGAGGCTCCTCTTAGCTTCTGTAGCTCCTTCCTTTGTTTCTCATCATGCCATACATCCCTTGCAATCTTGTACAGAATATTAACAAGATCAGTCGTGTTTGATAAATGTTTTGAAGTCTCAAAGAAATCAAGAAGTTCTTTCACAGTTTCATGAGACTTGCCCCGTTTTACTTTAACTGGTGGAGCATTGGAAACTGAAGAATCTGTGCACATGTAAACACTGTTATAATGGTTGCCTCCAGCAGGGTGTAAAGGCTTGTTGGTTGTCCCTGATAGGTACCTTAAGATATAGATGTTCATGTTTCCAGGTAACAGTGACAGAACTTTTTGCGTCAAGGGAAGGATGTTTCTTCGAAAACCTTTTCTTGTTGCTAAGAACAGAGTCTGCAAGCTGGGACTTGTTAGCATGTTCAGTTTAAGCATCTTGTGAGAGCTAAGCCTTGGAATAATCTCTGTCAAGTATTTGCCAACAAGTAAACTACTCTGCAAACCAGAGAAAATGACATCAAAATAAAGGAAAAACTGTAGAAACAAAGTTGACTGCCATCATTGTACCGCCTATTCCATAACAAAACTTCTAATCATTCTAAGGCCCTATTCACAAGGAGGTAGGATAACCATAGTGCTAGGGTTACTCAAGGGCTGTCACATGTCTTATTTTTTCATGGACAATGCAGGTAGGGTAACCATCCATAGCCCTAGCTGTGACTTGGGAGATTTAAGGACAGTGCTTACTAAATATGAAGGTTTTTCCGCCAGGTTAGGACCATGCAGAAAAAGTAGATCTTTGCAAGGGCTATTGGGATCCACAAAGAAAACTGGGGTAGCCGCGCATTTTTTTTGAGATAATTAGCCTTGAATCTCAGCAAAAATGCTGACATTCATTTTTCTAAAAAAAAGAAGGAAAGAATATTTCTTCACAGATTTCCTTAGAATTTGCCTTTACATACAGAAAAGCAAACACGTTTATAAAAATCTTAAAACTTCATGGTAAATAGTAACATAAAAACCATTTTTGGTATGTTTTTAATAACAAAATTGTTGCAACAGGGCTTTTGGCGTCTCTGACAGTCTTTCGCATGGCGCTTAAACCATGCCTTGTGTGATGTGCAGAACTTGTGCACACTAACAAAAGAAGACCCTGTCATATAAGGGAAGGGGCCCCAATCTCGTTCCCAGAGTCTTTGTTACCCTTGACCAGCGGTCGGAAAACGAGAGCTCTGGGAGCAACCATTTCAGGCATGCGCCATAGATGCAGACTGCGGTTATTTCAAAATGGTTGCTCCCAGAGCTCTCATTTTCCGACCACTGGTCAAGGGGAACAAAGACTGGGAATGAGATTGAAGGGGCCCTGGAAGCATCCCCCTTCTTTCTGTTTAGATTTTCCTTGAGACACTAATATCAATCAAATTTTTGTAATCAAACATTCAGCGAAGTGATCAGGTCACACCTGAGGAAGAAATTTAGGTTGGCAGCTGGGCTACTGTTCAAATCACTCACGATCTCTCACGCTTTCGCATGACTATACTGTCTCCGGTCGCCCCAGATCTCGCAAAAAAACCTCGCGCATATTTTATTTCAAAATGGCGACCGTTAACAAGTTTTAAAGTGAACTAGACATAGTCAAAACTAGTGAGCGTTTTTACTCAAACACAAAATTCAGGGGTGAACTCAAACTAGAAAATTTATAGTGAGTTTTAATTGAACTTCGTGAGAACTCCGTGAGAACTCGCTATGATGCAAAACTCCCAGGGTATCCAATCGATGGAAACCAATGATCGGAAATTCAGTCGATCAATTGATATCAATCGATAAAATTAGTTAATTGGTATCGGCCAATCGATGACCAATCGATAACCACACAAAAACCGTTCATCGATTGCTATCGATTGGCTCAGCAACCTCGAACAGATGTCACACATGCTCCTGTCATCGATTATCGATTCCATCGATTGGATACCCCGGGGAAACTTGAGCTGCACCGCTCTTCGCTAATCAAGAAATATCAAGCAATTTTTTCGAGTAAATTATTAATAACAGTTTTTTAAACTTATGGAAGTCGCTACTCACTCTTCTGCTCAAAAGAAGTTGCGTTGTTAACGAGCCAGTAGCCCAGTGTGCTATGTGCCCTTTGCGTGTGATTTAGCCATCTGCACTTGTGAACAGGTAGGACACTCAAGAAAATACCATGTTATTGACGTACCTCCCCTAGCTCGGAGTTAACCAGCAATCTGTCGTCAATGCTCGTTGAATTTTCAGTGACTGAAGTGTTACTGAATTTCTGTACTAAACATGTGGAGGGGGAGTGGGGTCTAGCACGTCCCAGCCTCGTCTCCACTCCCTCAACCCGCTTCACCCCTTATCAACGAATACCAATGAGGTTTCGAGAGAATAGACTTCAATTATACCATGATTACACTCTGAACAGTCGGCTACAAAGAAGATTGTCAGTCTGACGCAAATTTCAAAGCTCTTTCCATGTATTACAGTGTTACTTCACAGTTTAGTTATCAAATCAAATGGTCAGAGGCAATGTAGCGTGATGGAATGTGTGTTATAGCAACCACAAGCTGTGTACAGAAAAACAAATGAGCTGCGTGTCAACTGGTCATACAGACACATTTGCAATTCACACTTGCAAGAGAAGTTCGGTCGGATCTAATAAAAGAGTTAATAATCGGTTTACTTGGAATACTTCTCCTGAAAAATGTCCGAGGAAAGCGAGTTGTCTGAGTTAAAAAGAGACCAAACAACTCAAGATTTTGTGACGGGCTTAAAGGAAAGAGAGGATCTGAAGATTAAACTCCGAGAAAAAGAGAGAGAATGTAACACACTTAAAGGACAGATATATGACATGACCAAGAAAGTAGAGGATTTGGAAAAGCAAGTAAGTATCTGTTCTTGCTAGCTACTGTATCCAGTCTCTTCATTTTAATGCAATGAAGTTTCAAAATTAAGTCACGTCCTAAATATAAAGTAAGCTTAAATGTAAGCTTATAACCTTATTGTAAGCTTACAGTGCTCTACGCAGTGCACATGACTGGCATTTGAGAACATGAGAAATATTTTATTAGAAATCTCAACAGGCCAGCGTCTTTATATTAAATTTTCTCAGAAGTGCTCAAATGCGCAGGATGATCCAGGATGCCTCGACATGACAGTGGGCCTTATAAATACATTAGTAACTTTATTATTATTTATTATTATTATTATTATTATTATTTTTATTATATATTATTATTAATTTATTATATTTTATTATATTTATTTGTTCTGATTGATTCCCTTACTAGTCCAAATTTTGCTATATGGACTGTTAAGATTAAATATTGTCAGCTCATAAATTACTTTTGGCAAATTGCTTAATTTTCAATTCATTGCATAGCCTCTTCCAGGCATTCAGTTAGTTGGGGCGGAACGCAAAATAAGACATGCGAAAAAATAAAAAAAGCACAGCAAGAGGAAGAGTTGAGAGACATCAAAAGCTCAAACAAACAGAAAAGACGCACTAACGTGACATCGAAGATTGAAGGATCAAATTTCCCGGGAATTCGGTGAGGCTCTGATTGACAACTGTAAACCACAAGCTTGCGGTCATGTTACATGCCGCTGTAGGCGGGCTATAAGGGGGGCAGAATGACCTTTTATTAAGTTTGCACATAGAAGTTCTTGCGCTTCCTCTCGCTGCACCTTTTTTATTTTTTCGCGTGCTGTATTTCTCATTTTGCCCCAACTAACTGCACAAAATAAACAATTTTGTGTACGGTAGGAATATTTTTACCTTCATGTTTAAAAGACAACTTCTGTCAACCCACTGGCGCCTGTGCTGGCCATAACTGGTCGTGACAAGCGTTGGCCTCTGTTCCCCTTAATTATGACGTCGTCACCTTTGCCCAAAACTGGCATCACTTATACTCAAGTTCTGCAGGAGGAAACGATCTTTCCAGTGATACCCAGATCAGAGTGATTAGGTCAATTGAGGTTGCAACATGCATGGAAATGCTTAGAAATTTGAATGAAAACTCAGAGGAAATTTGTGCCCATGCCCAAGCAAAAATCAGGGCTTGCCACTAACTTTTCAACTTAGTAGCCTAGTGGCTAGTGACAACTTAAATGTTACTAGCCAAAAAATTTTTTTACTAGCCAAGGGTTAATGTTTGCTAGGTCCAATAACAGCAGAAGGCATGCAAAGCGAGCAAAACAAAGAATAGAAATGGCCTCCACTTCCTACCCTGTCAAGTCTCCTGTTTTACGCTGGCTTCCAGTTCTCTCGCAATTCTACCCGCACATTCAACGATCAAATGAAAATACAAGAAAATAGAGGGCTGTGAACAGTCAACCTGTGATGAACACTGATGAGGAATCAGACCTTGTCTCATGGTTGACTGGTAACATTAAACACAGCCAACAAGTTTATCATCTCAATGAATTGTGCCAGTTTTGACGTTGTCCAATGGCCTCGTGTTTTCCTCACATCAAATCTCTCAGGCCGACAGATCACAAAGAAAAATCCAGTGATTTTCCCGAAAAGACTTTCAGGACTCTTTTCCTTTAAGACTTCCTTGGAAAAATATCAAGATCCAGAGATGTTATTGTAAAAACTGTTGAGATGTCTTCACAGACACACGCTGTAGAAATGTTTCAAAAGCAAAATACACTACTGCTAATTGTCATTGGCAAAATTTGATTGCTAAAAATGACTGATTTAAATGTCAAAGGAAATGAATCTTTCTTATCTAATTATTTCTGTAGTGGTAAGTTCTGTCAGTATGCATACAACAAAAAATCACCCATGTGTTGTTACATTTAATGGAATGTTATCCCTTTACAGTTTGCCACGATTTTACACATGATTTTATCAGGAAGCTCATGTTTTGTTCTACTAATTTTGTAACAAAAAAGAACATTAATGTGTGCATTCAGAAAATTCTGTCTTGTTTGTGAAACATTTCTTTCAACATAATAACATGTTCAGTTACGCATTTACAGATCTTTACAGGCTCTTACAGTGAACACAGCGAAAAGTAACCAAAGTTAAATTTGTATACGAGCTGAACAGCATGTGCCCGGTAACCTGATACATTCTGACGTTTGTGAGAAAAGTGTTTGTGTTTGTCTTCCTTCTAGTAGTCTGTAGCTAGTTGGCTATCGTTAGTGTTGAGCCCTGAAAAAATTAATGTCATAAAACATGATGTTAGTGAAAAAAAAAAAGGCATGCTTTCACATGATTGCAAATTCCTTTTTGAGTAGACTGGAGATAATTTAGCTGATATCCATGCTAAAAATATCCAAAATGGCTGATAATGGGAACAATTAATCAAATATTCAAGATGAAAACTGTTGGATGTTAACTTTAGAAGTGAATATTGCTTACATGCAATTAAATACATTTATTCTTCTTTCCTCTTTTTTAGCTGGCCGAAAAGAATAAGGTATGTTATCATTTTTCTTTTTATTGTAGATCTGTTGAAGATGTGAATTTTCAGTAAATTCTGTGTACATACTTGTACCCCTTTAGGGGAGTCTGGGGGCATCCTTCCCCAGAAAATTTTCAAAATTGAGGTCCTCAGAAATGGGATTTCTGGTATTATGAGGCCAAGTCAGCATGTTAGAATCAGGGCTGTGCACTAGAAGCACCCGGATGCCACAGGCGACTAACTTTTGCCTTTGGGCGACTGGAAAAACTTGCTTTTTTCATATAAGCTTAAGAGCAGGGCACCCAGGATTTAATAGTTAGGAGCCTTTGGGCTCCTAATAATTTTCTTAGACCAGAGCCTAGTATAATGTCTCATTTTTTTTAATTTAAGAAGTTTTACCGAACCCCTTACAGATTACATACCTACCTCCCCATAACAGCCACCTCTCTACAATGGCCACTTTCCTCTGTCCCCAAGGTGGCCATGTGGGGAGGTTTGACTTTAATCCTTATTGTCCGTGTGGAATGTGCTGCTAACTAACATCATGACCTAATGTGGGACGAGAAAGAGATGCCCATTGAAATTTCTGGTACTAATGTCTGGGCTACTCTCTAATATAAAATAATGATCAAACCAAAATTAATGTGTATCTTAAAAACTGATAATGCCTTTATATTAAGGTGAAATTGAAAATGACAACAAAGTTTGCTTGTTAATTCTTGCGTGAATCACTTAAGCCTGAATAAGAATTTAAGAGTAGAAGCGAGAGGGAGCAATAGTGGGATGCAAAAATGTATTTTATATCGATTTTAGCGAACATTGTGGCTGTGCCATGTATTCCATACTTTTTGTACAGAAATATTATATTAGCTACTTCTACAGTAAAAGCTCACTAAATGTACTTGCTTGATAATTAACCTGAGGAGGAGAAGTACTTTTTTAAGAATTATGGCATCAATATGCACATTTGTTGGGCCAAAACCGTTTCTAGTCTGAGCAAGAATAGATTTCATCAGACAACTTGACCAGCACCTGGAAATTATTTCAAGCCCTGTCGATACAGTTTTTTCTGGACCATACCAAGCATTTTCAATCAGCTTTTTAACAGTCCCAAGTCTCTTAATCTGATAGATATGAAAATTACACCTGCCAGTAAGTGGAAATGGAATGAAGTTCAGCATAATGTACTTCTTAAGACAAAATCAGTCAAACGTGAATTTTGCATAAACCAGTTGTTGTATGAAAATGCTAATAGCAATACCTTAAACTATGATGGATGGCTGTAGAATTGAGTAAACTGCAACTTAAAACACTTCAAATTATACTTTTTGCATGAAATTAGTAAACGAACCGACAGCTGAACACTGCTTTGATGAATTATTTGGCAGGCCAAATGTAGCAATATTCAATTTATACAATTTATATTCAATTTCATATTCTATGTTCAACTTTTTGTTCAACATTCAATTATTTATTCAATGTTCAACTTTTTATTCAACATTCAATTATATTTTCAAAGTGCAACTTTTTATTCAACATTCAATTGTTCATTCAATGTTCAACTTTTTATTCAACATTCAATTATTTATTCAAAGTTCAACTTTTTATCATTTATTCAACTTTCTTGAGCCCTCATTTTTCTGGTCAGTGAAAAAGACACGAAAGTTGCACATGCATAACTGACAAATTGTGACAGGTAACATGACGAACCGCTGGTTCCCGCATTTTCAGAGGGTGGAAGGAGAAGAAAAGATCACAAAATGGAGGAAAATTTGAGAAGATTGTCGCACTGCTTAAACCAGGCAAGCAAAGTAGTACAACAACTGGCTAGTGCTACTAGCAATTCTACCAGCAATTCTGCTAGCAACTCCGTTCAGACCATGGTAAGCACAAGCGGAGGGATGACATCAGTTAGTCAAGCTGTCAGTAGAGCGTGGGCAATGATGTACCAGTAGACCTCCAGAGGTTTGTACTCATGTTTAGGTGCTCGAGAACACCTTCGAGCCTCCTTGTCGACTAGCTCTACACCTAGTAATTCAAAGAGGCCAAAGGTTGACAAAGATAAAGTGTTTGAATTTGTTTTGATGCGTTTCAATGATGAGAACAACAAGGATCTTAAACCTGAAAATTGGATGTTAACCGATGAAAACATTGTCTTGAGAGGTCTCGTAACTCTTAATTCACAAGCTAACGAGCTGGCCGTGAGAAAAGCCCTTTGTGATACAATTCAGTTAAAATATCCTGCTGTGGGATGCCAGGACATTGTGTTCGTAAAGGCCAATAAGAGAAAACTTACTGAACCAGTAAATTGTGATGAGTACTCTTTTAAACAAGTTAAATCTCCTGCGGGACAAGGGGCCATCTACATAAAATTGAAAGATGGGTACAGTTTTCTACTTGATAATGGTAGCTGCGATGGTGACGATGTTGGTGAAAGCAGCCAAGTAGTGACCAAAAACATTCCAGACAACAATGCTGAGAGAAGACCTGTACCCCCATCCCCAGAGACAACTGTAGTCAACCAGGCAAGTGGCAATAATCATCTGAATACTGCAGTGAGTACTGATAATCTAGGAACAGCTACAGCAGAATGTATAAGATTTTGCAAAGAAAGAGATGTGAGCAATCCCATTGAGATACTCAAGTGTGCTCAGAAGTTCATCTTGCAGGGTTGTCCCTTGGATGTGACCTCTCTTTCACAGCCACTTGAGGGTGAAACTAATTTTGTGTGTATAGACCAATACCAGGTTTTAAAATTGGTTGAAGAAGAACTTAACGACATTGAAAATCCAAGGCTCACTCTTGAAGTCTCCTTCCATGGAGAAGCTACCAATGATGCAGGGGGTCCCAGGAAAGAATTTTTTCATCTTTGCCTGAAAGAAATAAAGGACAAGTATTTTGGCAATGGACCAAATGACCTCATTGCAGAAGAATCTGAGTTTGTGGGAACCTTTTGGCCTTGACCATTCTTCAAAATGGGCCAGTACCCTGGTTTGTTCTTGAAGAAATTCTCCAACAGATTTTTTCAGATGCTCCTCCAGGGTCTTGCATTGCAGAGCTTCAAATGGGATTCATGAAACTTGGTCTTTATGAAGTTGCCAAAAGTCTTCCATTGTTTCTTCACCTTGTGTGCCCAAATGATGCAAATCAACTCTCCAGAAAACAGCTGGTTTTTCTTCTCAAACCATCATTCTCTGAGGAAGGAACAAATGCATGCAAGTATGAAAATGATGTTTATGCTTTATTCACAAAGTATGTGCAAGAAAGTGCATGCGGTAGATGCGGTTCAGTCACCCTTGGGAGCATTCTACAGTTTGCAACTGGGCTGGATGAAGAACCACCCTTGGGTTTGAATTACAACCTTGCATTCAGTTTGTTGCTGCCCCTCAAAATAATAAGTGGTCCTTTATTCCAACAGCTAATACATGTAGTGCAACACTGTTTCTACCTAAGTGGTCTTATGACCTTCCTTTGCCAACTGAAGAGGAGCTGTTTGAAGTTTACTTTGCTTTTTCTGAAAGTGAAGAATGATCATCGCAGTTAATTTTCCAATTTAAGCAATTGGAAA
>Ga0126339_10000774_pt1 | contig 19295 bp, 10 predicted proteins | sample OrbTmetagenome_2_FD_92532 | JGI IMG/M metagenome (GOLD analysis project Ga0126339, IMG submission 92532) | Coral microbial communities from Petempiche,Puerto Morelos, Mexico - Orbicella T R C metagenome | ecosystem: Host-associated > Invertebrates > Cnidaria > Coral | place: Petempiche,Puerto...
AAAAGAAAAAAAAAAAAAAAAAAAAAAAAAAAAAAAAAAAAAAAAAAAAAAAAAAAAAAAAAAAAAAAAAAAAAAAAAAAAAAAAAAAAAAAAAAAAAAAAAAAAAAAGAAGAAGAAGAGAAGAGCAATCAAAGCCACAAACCGAATTTTTTTTAAACACATTTACAGTTAATAATAAGCTGTAGTTTAACTCTTTTTTCTTTTTTTGCACTTCCAAAGCATTCTTGAAATGTCTTTAATTAATTTCCACTTTAGCTTAAAATAAATTACAATGCTCGCTTTTAAAACATTTTTATTTGCTGTCCTTTTCCGTTCCATACAACGAGTTCAAAACAAACCCAAAACAGAGGCTTTTTTTTCCTCTTATTCAAGAATAATCATGACTCTGAGCTCGACAAAGTATGCGGAGTGATTTCGGGACGGAGTTTAAGTCATCTTACATGCTAAACGATCTGACGCAACGAACAGCAAACAACTGAATTAGGTGAACGGGTGCAGCTAAAGGTTTGATAGCTGTCACAAGGCCAACAACAACAACAACAACAACAACAACAAAAACAGGGAAAACAAATTGAGGGAAGAAGACGGCTTAATCAAGATCGCGACTTGGCAACATGGTTCATTAACATAGAGGTACGGATTGATGATAGAGAAGGAATGCATTTTTGATGGCTAATTAAGGAAAGCCATAGTTTATGAGAGGGGTTATCGCTACAGTGAATGGAAAAGCTGGAGATATCTTCAGGTTTCAATTAGGATCGCTAAACAAAACAGGTAATATTTTCGTCCCGTCGCCAATGAGCCTGCGGCGCAGCATTTGAACTGGGCTTAAACGTGTTTTTCACAAAAACAACTACAACGCTGACTTTATTAGACGAAACATTTACCGACCTAGTGAAGCTGCCGTTACGAACAGGAACCCTACACCTGTTACTACAGTGACTATACCTTACATTAAGGGCACTTCTGAGACCATCTCACGGATCCTAGAGCCCTACAACATTCGTGTAGCCCACAAACCTACAACTACGTTACGACACTTACTGACCAACGTGACAGACAGAGACGAACCTAACAACAGACAGGGCGCAGTTTACAAGATCAAATGCTCCGACTGCCAGGCTTCCTACATTGATGAGACTGACAGAAACCTCAACACGAGACTGACTGAACACAAACGAGCCACGAGAAATGGTGATGCCAACAATCACATTGCTGTACATCATCAACTGACAAACCACAACATTGACTGGGACTTTGCTCAGTGCTTAACCTGCAGCGCAAACTATTTTCAACGACTGACTCTGGAAAGCTGGTACACTAACCCAGAACAAACGCCTCTTAACAGATGTCAACAACGGCCGGCGCCTTACAGACGACTTATCCATGACGGAAACGAAACCGACAAACGGACTTCTAACAGACCGACTGAACAATACACGGACCAAAAACCGACCTATTTGACTAACAATAGACGGATCGAAGCCCATCAATGACTGATGACAAACTTTACACGAGTCTTTCAGCCAATACCATCATGGCTATACTGACCAATCATGTTCAACGAACCACACTTATAACATCATCGATTGACAAACAGTATTTACTTGACTCTAAAGATGACTTCCGCTCAGGTTGTCGAAACGTCAGTCACCAACAACAGTTCTTTTCAGAACTACACTCACCCGGACGATCACACTATACGATATCCTGTTTGTTTCATTGATATACATACCGGATTATCCGAGAGATGTCGATGATTATTATTTTTTTGTTTTTTACCCAAGTGCATGAGTTGTCCTTTTCGAAGACATTATCGTTTGTCTTTTTTCGATCTGAGAATTACACGTATCGTCCATTGTTTTCTTCAATCAGTTTCTCACGTCTTGGCATTTTTTCCCCCTATATTTTAAGGTTAACCGCAGCGTAAATGTAATACTTCTTTAACAAAGAACATTGACAGTGATCAACATGACTTCGCTGTTGGACGAATATACAAATACCAAAGCTGTCTATTAATCTATAAATAGCTGACCGTGTGATTAAATCAAGTTCATCCGTAGAACTGGAAAGCTCTTTGAAGTTAAAAATAAAAACAGGGGTCATGCTATGCATAGCATGACCAAGTTACCTGTCACTATTACCCGTGGCGCATAGATAGTATCAGTTCGATTTCATTGTTCGGATTGCTAAACAACTTTTCTCTTTTGAGCGATAGGATACTCACGTTACGATATTTATGAGTCAAATTCAATCGACATCGATAATGAAAATCACCGAAAGTCATTATAAAGCTCTTAAGTCTCATTCCTTCAGCATAAACTGTAAAGGACAGCACTTTCTTTCTTGCATATAGTTAAATCAGCTCAGTCACTGTATTGGAATATTTTGACAACGTACAAAATTACCTTCAAATTGAAGAAAAGCTGAAAATAATAGTCTGCCAAGAGAAGAAATCCCTAAAGAGATAATAATAAACCCTAACGAAGCAAGGATTGTAAAGGATAGAGAACATTACAAAACGGCAAACTTGAAAAATTTGGTCTAAACTTTTTAAGATGAGTAAACCGTGACCAAAGACCGATTTTCCAAAATGTCCGAGGACACTTGAGAAAATAAGCAAGTTTCTGTTTGTAAGCCTTGTTTGCGTGCGATTTTTTATCGAGGATCCCATCTATCGGGAAAACGGTCACGACCTCTTAATTAAATCTGACGAAGCTCTTGCCATTTTGGTAGGAAGTGTATTAGTTCTAAATTAACTGAGATACGAAAAGAAGTCGATGCCACATGCCACACAATTTTGGTGACAACCCTTCAAATTCGACTCCCCTTATGACAAGTTTTCTTACAGTGCTTATATAACAACTGGTGGAAGAAACACAACAGAAATCGACCTTCTTTGCAAAATTAAAACACATACATTCACGTTCTACTTTTTGAAAAATGTAATAAAAAATCAATCCTCGTTATGAAAACTTCACTGTGAAATACAGTAGCTGCACTTACAATCTCTTAATACAATCTCTTTGCCTTCCGTTCTTATCTAAAGTGTTCAGCAAACCTCTGAGGAGAAATGGTCCAGAAGGAAAAAAAAAATAAATAGTGACAGGAATTTGACTCCACTCTACGGTGCAGTGATAAGCCACTGACGGCAAATTTTGGCGCTGTTTCTGGCATTAAATTTACACTCTCCTATCCACTTCAGTTTCCACGTGCACTCACTCATTCGAACTTACGTGTTTATGTCGTTTGACTTACAGTATCCCTACACGCACAATTCTATAGAATTTCAGGGCAGAATTGCTTTCCCTCTTTCTAAAAGACAGGGGTTCATAATTATACTATATGTGTCCTGTTGGTCAAGTCAATTAATCTCTCCCACTGAAAGCAGTGAAAGCATCATTTGCACGAAAGTTCTTGACAGACATTTACAACTTTGCATGCATTACCTCGCGTACTATCATGCGTAACGAAACATACAAATATAACTTGGAATAGTATGAGATATAATTGAATGAAATGGAAAACAAGGTGTAAGTGAAAAGTCACAGTGAAATGAAGCAAAATAAGATATTAACAAGTAGAAACATTATTTATACACATAAAACACAAAAAGGTTGATTTGAAACGCAATATAAACATCATTGTAAATGACATAAAATTCAATGTGGTTACCTTTCTTTGGCGCCATCGAATTCGAAGTCAGAGTTCTCAATTTTTTTGCAGTAAATTAAACAGAGCAACTAGTGCTATTTATTTATGGAGCCGATGTGTTGAAAGAATTTCTCGTTGGTTAACATAAGTTATAAACTAGCCTGCAGGAGTGTACGTGAGAAGAGTCACTTCCTTGTTATCTGGATTCTATTCAATTCTCACCTTATGATACCGGACACAGGACAAAGCATTAATCCGCGACAGTTAATTACCAAAGGTGTAATTATCACGTTTAAGTTTCCATTTTTGTTCGTTATTAAAAGTGCAGCGGTTTTATGAGGTGCACGTATTTCCGTTAGGGTCAGGGGAGTGAGAAAAAAAAAAGTTTTGTCTACACGTCCACGGTCGGTAGTGTAGAAGCTGTTTGATATGAATGAGACTTCTTGTTGTGAGGGAGCCGTTTTGTAACCTATGCATTTCATTTCGATAACGAAAAAAAATTTTTTTTCCCACACATTTTGCGGCAAAAAGTCGATATTCAAAACTCCAGGACTGTTTGCTAAACTAATCCATTTTTTCATGCATGCACTAGGCAAACAACAAACAAAACCAAACCAAACACGAAACAAAACAAACAATGAAGCCTGATGATTGAAAATAATATAAAATAAAATAAAACTGGAACAAAAGTAAAATGCAAACAGCAAACGATCAACAAGAAGATAACAAAAGCAATGATAACATATCCTTGAGGCTTATTATTACTTTTTTTTTCCTGCACGAGGGAGCAAGATATCGATGCGCACATGGTTTTCTGATAAACGGTAATTTTAGTTACAGGTCAGGGCACAGCTATGGCTATCAGGCGCACTTTTCTTTGTAATTGAGGCTCGTACTGGCAACTAAACACATCGTTAGTTTTCTTTTTTTTTTTTACCCTCCTAATTATAATGGCCTTTGACAACTTTGCCGATAAATTGATGCATCTATTGTCGGCAAACGAGCATGTTAATCAAGTGAAGCAAAACGAAATTTTTCCAAGCCGCCGTCTGTAGAAATTTAACCCTGCTTAACCAAAACTGTTGACCGTCGTCGCGGATTTTTAATTAACTAACTGATTTTTAATTCTTTTTTCTTCTGTTTTTATTTCTGACAACTCTCTAATGGACACTGCGTTTTTCTTGTTTGCTTTTGTTTGTTTTTTCTTTTTTTTTTTTTAACACAGAGCACAATTTACACCACAGTTTTTCTTGTCGGCTAGTGTTACTTTAGTGTATTTAATTATTACGTAACTATTAATTCTAAACCTGATTTTTATTACTACTACCACATAGTACGTAACCGTAAATCTTCAAAAAAACCATTGCAATTTGTCGACTTCTGTTCGTATAGTGTGATCGTCCGGGTGAGGGCAGCCTGAGAGAATACGAAACACTTTGGTAATTCGTAGGTAGGTTTTTGTACAAACAACGTGATTCCAAAGCTATAATTCGCTCCAAGGCTTATAAAAGTGTTGCCCTTATCAGAGTGAATCCCATTATGCAGATTATTATTGTCCTCCGATTCGGATCTCATTTCACCGCGTCATTTTTCGTTATCTCGTTGAGAGCCGAAGCCGTAATGCTTAAAATATTTTGGAGCGGAACTGAACAAAGACAATGGTGCAAGATCGCTTTTTAGATTGTTGAGTGGCATTACGCCATTATGAACTATTCGGTGCTTTTCATGTAAATATAACCATTGAAGCTTCCGATTACAACACGTACTTTGATTTTATAAGTGCAATACCTGCCTTGCTTGTCCTTTAAGAAATCTATTATTGTGAAACTGGTTAAAGTACTCTTTTTTCGACAACTTGCTCACGTATAAGCATGATGGCAATATTGTTTAGCACAATTACTGAAATCCACTCATATATATACCCGTCTGTTTAATAGCTGAAGCTTTGTCTGTGCATTCTTTCATGAACGGAGTGAAAACTGCAATGCGCTCAGTACGATAATTGGTTTTCAATCTCCACAACTCTATTTTTTTCAGTAAACGTAGAGTACTGTTCATTCTATAATGCTATCATGATCTTTGAAAGCCGTCAATGTGAGTGGAAATCATTATTATGACAATATCAATGTTTATCAAAAACTGAAGCCGAGCTTGTTATCAACGCAAACGCTTCATGATCTTAACATCCTGAAGCGTTATCAAACGAAAAGCCTTTCGGCCCGCGATACTGCGATGAGGTGAAATAATACTTTTTCCTATATTCCATAAACTGACAAATGTATAATCCGTTTATCCTTGGTGCATACAGCAGTCCCACATTTTCAAGTAATGATAAAGTTACACTCACATCGTATTGCGGACATGCCTTCTCCTTAAAAGAAGCCGCACCATTCTAAGAGTCCATGCCAGCGCCTCTTCTGTACAAAAAGGTAATATGTGTTTATCTGCATGATGTTGGAATAGTGTTAGATGGCTTCGAATAATAATAATATTATTAACGAGAGAGACACGAAGTAGCCGCGAGAGATTACAGGAAACGGTTGCAACAGAGGCGAAGCGGAGTATTCAAATGTTAGAAAAAAATAGAGAAAAAGAAAGCAAAAGCTGCCTGAAATAAAGAAAGAAGAAGGAAGAGAAAAAAAAATTACCGAGTGGAAGAGGAGAAAAATGACTCAATGGGAAACTCGTCCGCCATAAGAATTAAAAAAATTCCTGATTGATTTTCTCGGAACTGAGCCGTCAATAGATATTCTGTGTTTCCGTTACGCCTCAAGTGAACCTTACTTTTTCTTTCTGTCCTTTCTCTTTTCAAACTTTTTATCACACTTTTATTTGCATTTTAAATGAACTGTTCAGTTGTGTCCACCTTAACAAAACTGTTGGGTATTTTGTTTATTTCTAAACCATTTGAGCCAACGAAAGAACCGAACCGAACCGCAAAGTATAAAAGTTCACTTATTTCTCCTTAAGTTTATTTTTACTAAATACGCTTGTTAGTGTCCTTACTTACGATCGAGTAAAGTAATAGACGGATTCGGTTAACGGGTATCTATCCTTCTTTTCCAACCAATTCAGACCACGTGATGATTCATTTGGAAGGTTACTACAGTGCAATTTGTCACACGCAACTGATAGTATGGGAGTATATATTTAATCAGAACTTCCCAAACTTCCCAAATGAATCAGTCATCACATGATTTGAGTTGATTGGCTTCAAGGATGTAAACACGTTAGCGAAATCCATCTATTCCTACTCCCAAGCTCTAGAATGAACCAGGTACATATCGCGATCTTTGCGTTTTTTTGTTCAAAGAAAAAGTCGACTGGTTTCCATGGCAATCATGACACCGAGTTTTAATGAGTGACCCAGTGGCTCAGCACGAGCGTTGCAAATTGAAGTACATTTCTTTTCCGTCCGATGCTAAAACAGAACGAGAACTCAAAGCATTTCTTGCTGATATTCCATTCTGCGAAACGTGCGGTCGCACTCTCTAAAACCTGCGGCTAACACGTGAATTGATTGTTTGGTAAGTTGCATGCGAAAACCTCGTTTTGCAAATGTAGGTACTAAACATCCATTAGTTGCCCTTCTGACCCAGAGCTTCTTCGAAACAAACTCTAATCAATAACAAACGAGGAAGTTCTTTTTTTTTGACGAAGATTTTTAACGAAAGATCAAGGATTTACAACGCTATATTGCACTGCACATACTCAAACGTATTATTATCAGCATTTTTATTTTTTGGGGAAAGCAGATAAACTTTTATCTTGCATGGCCGTTAATCGTTATGTTTTTTTTTTCAATGTTCATTTAAGCTTAACTCACAGAGCATTATGTCATCACATGAACCAGAGTCATCTGTGATGTGGGTCGCATATAGGGCCGGGGAAATATGATCATATGTAATGGTTTTGCAAATTGACACGGAAATTGCCAATTGACTAAAACACAGAAAAAAAGCCGACTAAGTGACAATGAAGAATAAAATCCCTAAGTGACTGTTGTTTCCACGGAAACAGACGTTAATTGACCTTAAGCCAGCTGTATTGGTTTTATTGGAAATTTGTTTTTATGTTTAGTGTGACGTCTCTATTGTCAAGTTAGCGAGATCACTAAAAGCTTTATTTCCATTAGTTTAAGAACTGATCTACACTTGGCTAGAAAATAGAGACAAAAAAAGAAAAAAAAAATGCTCAGCGATATCCTCTTCCTTGTGAAAGTCTGTTCACATTAAAGCACGTTCAAGTCTCCCAATCGACCGGTTGACTGTGCAAATGCACTGCATTATCGAGTAGACACGATCTGTCTTTCAACTTCAACGACGACCTCTGTAAAGTTAAACAAATTGACAGGTATCAATTTGAACGAATAAGTTAAGACCATGTTTAACAGTCTTATTTTCAGAACTAGGAGACGGAGAATCAACACACAACGTTCGTGAGAAAGGGTGAGTTGCCACCAAATTACCCATTTAAACAACTTTTCCTATCTAGTGCTCGTGGTGCTTTAAGTAAGCCATGAAGATGGCAAATTTTTGATATCCTTGTGTGCGTTCTTGCGCTTTTGATGTCTTCTGGTTTTTGACGAAGGTAGAATATTAAGAAAAAACGAAGCAAAGTCAATTTTCCAATATATACATACATTACTTACATACATTATTTTATTTACCCTCATATTTCAGAGTAGCTTATGTAGCTAATATCTCCGAGATGCGCATAGATCGCTGACAGTCAGTTTCTAAGACTCTATGAGTAAATTGCGTGTGAATTAGCTGCAAGGAAAAGTGAGAAAAAAAGGAAATGTAAGGACTAAGCTATTCAAACACTGAAGTGATGTACATGTATTGACAAAATGGGCGTGTTGATATAAACCGTGTTTAATAGCGTTATCCTCAAATCTGACTAGAAGAAGAGGAATCAACACACGTTGTATATTTTAAAAAAATGCGAGTTGCCACCAAATTATTCCTTTAGACAGCTCTTCTGATCTAAAGGTGCTTACAGTGAGCCATTAATTTAACTGATGACTGGACGTTTGATCTTTTTCGTTCCTGTCTTGAATTTTTGATCTCGCCTGGTTTTTGGCGAAGGCAACAGGCTATGTTTCGCTCGAACGCCAATAGACCCTTTTCGACTGGGTGACTTGTTGCCCCATTCAGACCATGTGATGATACTCTTCAAAATTCTTCCTTTCAAATTTTCAAATAGTCGTGTGCATATCAATAAATAATTTTAAGATGGATAAAAGAGCAATTCTCTAGAGATTATCACGTGGTTTGTAATAGGAAAACAAACCGCCCAAACAAAAAAAGGTATATTGATTTAGAAAGGAAAAGTTAATTTCGATTGCTTGGTGGTCGTTTTCTTAGAAAATAAGATTGGATAACGTGTGAATAAGTGCAAGAGAAAGAAACTAAGAGTAAAAAGAGTAATGCAGAGAAATAACTCCGTACAAATATTGAAGTGATTAACTACCAGAATTAAGGCAAATTGAGCTCGCTCAGTGATATAAACCAAAGGAAACAGAAAAAAAAAAAAAAAAAACACGAAGTTTTGAATGACTGACTATTACCACGTTACTGTCAGTAGCTATTAAGAAGAATTATGTACAAGGCTTTATGGTCACAACTAAAAACTGATAAAACATATGGCCACCTTACACGGAGGTTCTTCCATGTCTGATGCTGTTAAGTTAAAGTATTGACTTTGCAAATGAGACATCATAAGTTCGTGTTGTAATTTAGCTTTTAAGCTTTTTCAGAATGACCAAATTTCAACCAGTTATCATCAATTTGCTGTCAGGGCTAACTTACAACAGATGTTCACTGCATTACTGTCGCTCAATATACAATGTTTCGTATTTTCGTATATCCTTATAATTCCCACGAAAAAGTAAACATATTAAACGAGATTAAAAAATAAATAATAATGATACTGAATCACAGGTAAATGGTGATAGAATCAGAGGGGACTTTCCAGTGTATTCCGTCAGTTTTGTCGTTAAAAACAGGAAGTGGCGATGTCATATCCAGCCAAATAAAAGCGGAAGTGTGGCTTCAGGCGTAACCAAGGGCAACCATGGCATAACGAGAGAGTGGCAAATTAATGATAATATTTCCTCAACTGAGTAATGAAGTCGCATCTTGCCTCATTAGTATGCAATATTATAATTCGCGTCATTTAATTCTCGTCTGTAGTTGATTGCTTTCATCCCCAATTACATCTAGAGGAATCATCAGTGAAATTTTGTTTTCCTCGAAGATGACCAGAAGTTTATAACATCAACTGTCTGATCCATTTCGGTAATGAATGCTTGGTCGACTTTCCAAAATTTCTTAGCTGTCTTTCCAATTACTACGAAAATAAAGCTCCAAGATTTTCTATACCCTTAAACGGCAAAAGCGGAGGTTTATTTCCTTGTTTCTCTTAGTTAATTAAAATGAGATCAAGATATTAATGAAGTCAAAACATATTAACGCCTTGATTTATGAATTTAGCGACTTCTATGTCAGTACGTCTTATTTCCATTTTTGGGGGGTTAATTAGAAGCTAAAGTTTCTCAATTGTTGATATTACATAATACACCACGCGACTCCTTGCCTTTTTATGGAAGCTAACATGGTCTTACTATCTATTTATGTCAGAAGAAATAAGATAGTATCAATAACCTATGGAACTCTTTCATCTCTTTCAATTGACTGTACATGTTGAAATAAGCAATTTTCTTTTCATGGGAACACGGTCGCTCAATAATACTGTGTAGTCTATAGTGTTACGCCCCTGGATGTAAATAGATAATTCTAGTTAAGAACACGATTATAGCATTTAAACTAGTCACTGAAAAAAAAACTAGAAATCGCGGAGCATATCATTCTGAGGTTCACCTTTCTAAATGCTTGCTTTTCCACATGAGTTTTTCAAACATGGAGCTAACATCTGCCGAAAAAGGGGCAAATGGAACCAAATTTAATTTAAACGGCGGGCGTTTATGAAAACAGCATCATGTTCTGTCGAGCTTTGCTTGTATTAATTTAACTTCCTTTTGAATTCATCTTAGCCCTGGTGCTGTGAAATTATATAATTAACTTAGCGGTATTTGTTTCTAAGTGGACAAATACATGTGCTGTTTCCAAGTCGTAAGTTGTGTGATTCTGGCACAGAGTTAATGGACTCACATATTTTCTAATCATTGAGGCGCTAAGGTTTTTCTAGACAAAAGATGATGAATAAACATTTTGAGTAAACGCTTCATCCTGACAAGTTGACTAGCTTGCGCAGGCGGTTTTCTTTGTCACAGTTGTTTAATTTCACGCTGCCAAAACTTAGGTAAACAAATTACTCCCAGTTCTGGTGGCTTAATTCCCAATATATCGTGCGCTTTCCCGACTATTCCTTCAATTTGGCAGACGCGCCTTTTCTGAAAGGACAAAGGGAAGAATATTGTGGTCGAACGACCAAAATTGTGGGAGTCCTCCTTCGAGGTAAGTCATTTTAACTGGAAATGAAGTATCACTGAGAAATATTCAGCCATGAGGTTCGGTGGTGGCCGTTAGTTTCGCAAAATAATTATATATCCGGAGGTTTTTATTTTATTAAATATCAAAAATCCCAGCTATGTGTTTCTTCAGTGAATGCCATAAATTTAACGACCTTGCGTGAAGCGAGATATTTTTAACTCAAACCAAATACATGTGTATATAAACGGTTGGGAGGCATCAGTTTCAATTCAGGTATCTTTTTAGATTCCCTACGATTCATAATCGAAGGCCGCTGTGACTGCATTTCATAAATTAAATTTATCAAAGCGCACGTTTTTATAGAACAGAATGATACGTTTTACATTTGTATTTTGATCTGAACGTTTTACTCTCAATGTTTCGTCTTCGATTTGTGAATCAGATAAGAACTGATAAATTTACTAAATGAGGAGCTTTTTAGCACGGGTTTTTGTTGATTTTTTGCCTTGTACTGAAGTGTCACGTGTTTTTATTTAAAGTCAAATTTAAAGTCCAACTGAATGTCTTGTGGTAACAAAAAAGAACGTGAATGAAAAAACGGCAAAAATATTGTTACCACTTCCAGTTAAAGCAAGACTGACGCCCGGCTAATTTCAACATTTAACCACAAAAAAAGGAAGTGATGTCAAGATAGTTGTTTAGTAGTTGGGTTCAAATTTAACGGAAACTGAGTAACAAACTACATGATAATCACCTCGAAATTCCAAGGTTTTGAGTGTACTTGCCTGTAAGATTATTTCAGTAACATTTTGAAGCCAGAAAAACCAAACCACAGGTCGAATACCTAAAGGTGAAGTTGGATAGATACATGCTTTTATTGCAGGAGGAGTTTGGCCGGCCCCGGTTAGCTAGACTAATACCAAGCACGGAAATTAAAGAGAATGGGATGATGGATTAGATCCCGGATTACAACAACTTTTATGAAGTACTGAATGAAGCACAAATAGGTCTAATTTACTTCTTAATGCGCGAAACCATACCGTCGAGGAATTTCCGTTTCTATTAAAATCTTTGAAAACTAGTAAGCGAAACAGACAATGATTCATAAGGGGACTAAATTCATGATGATATAGAATGTAGCGTTTTCTGGTAAAAAAGTATTAAAAACTGAAACTTTCCTTTCCTTTTAAATTCATTTTATTTATTGCTTCACGGGTAACGGCTTGTAGTCAACTGGCTGACTTTCCGGTATAACAGCATCGGACAGTGGAATTAAATAATAAAGGTTTTATGACAGGTGGCTTGGCTAAAATGGAAGCTTATAGACAAAATTAATAAAATCAGATTCTGGTGTTTCGGGGGTAGACAGTTTCTGCCAATTTGTCTTTCATTTTAGAAAGATTATTCAAATTTGGGTTTTTTATCTTCGTTAAATTGAGGGGGTTATGTTTTGCTCAAAATCTTGGATAGAGACATTTAAGTGAAACTAATAACAAACGTTGCTCTTTTCTAGACAATTATACACATTTAGAACGATATTTTATTTAGATCAAATGTACGAAAACTCAAGGTTTTCCTTTTTTCGTAAATAAAACATTCAAATAGTTGGCAATGTATGGTGCAAGTTGCGATTATCGCTCGAACGTTACATTCAGTTTTCTACCACATTTAGTACTTTTATCTAAGTACTTTACATTAATGCGGCTTTCATTAACACTGTAATGGCCCGAAACCAAGGCCGTTTATGGCGGAGGGTAAGGTGCATACATCGAATACATTTGATTGAAATTTTAATTTTCTTGTAGATATTTACTAGCAGGAAATTAGCACAAGCTTAAAACTAAATTTGAATACCTGCGGATGTCAACTCTGTGCGGCTTTAACGACTTTGTTTTATATAGAAATCTACCCCGAATCGAAACTTGACCAAAAAATGTATATATGTTTCGGGTTGTTTTGTAGGAGCGTAAAGTTGTCTCTCTTTAAACAAAAGTGCTGGAATAAACTGCTAAATATCTTTGTACTAGCTAGGTTAACGCGAATCCCCGCAGTTGTCAATTTTCAGAAATTATTTACAACGTTTATTTTGGCAAATTTTTAATTAGAATTAAGGACCGCTTTATTTATTTTGATTTTAAAATGACTGCCGCGATGGCGTAGCTTCTAACGTGTTTTGCTTTCAGTTAAACCTTATAAAACAGCAAGAAAATATACAGTGAATGTTCAGAGAAAAATCAGTCGAACAGTATATTAAAACTGACGGTTTTTTAATTAACGTACGCAGAAACATCTACCCTGTTTGGCGCCGGTGAAGCTTTCTGCAGCGCCGCATTTAATCATTAAAGGATTCCCATTGCATTCTTTATTTTGCAATTTGCCTCATGCGGTTAAATGCGGTGCCGTAATTATGGTGACTAATTAATTTAAGGCTTAGAAAGTGGGAAGAAATCCTCTTAAGTGCTCTGTATTTGGCCACTTTATACGATAAATTACTTGTTACTTTGAGCGGATAGAAAATGAAATTACTTTTATCGATAATCGTTAAGAATCAACTCTTGTAAATTCCAAGTCGAACGTTATCAGCGAGAGGCTTTGTTCTTTGTCAAATTTCCAAGAACATAAATAATGTTTGGTATCCTTTCATTTGCTTTTTGTTGGTGAGACCTTTATTTACAGAAGATTTGTTGCCGTTGCAGAACCTACTGACCGCCAAATTGACAGCCTCGGGCGATTCTTCGCTGTAGTCGGCCATCGAAAATAACAAAAAAATGCCTTCTTCAACCCCGAATGACATGTTTTCGAATATTACAAGAACCACAGCTGGTAACCTCACTCAAGAATCGACAGAAAGCAACATTAAAGTCTACATGAAGTCCTTCAAACTCGCTCTGTACGCCATCATCTTTCTCGTCAGCGCAATCGGGAACATCTTAGTTTGTGTTATCATTTTCAAGAAGAGGAGGATGAAGACCGTCACAAATTATTTCATCCTGAACCTGGCTTTCGCCGACCTAACGCTCACACTGATTTGCATCCCATTTGACATTCCCGTGCAAGAGATGAATTACAGGTGGCCTTACGGATCTTTCATGTGCAACATCCTCTATCCACTCCAGACCATGTCGCTTTTCGCGTCGATTTTCACACTAACCGCGGTCAGCTTGACGCGTTACTGGGCGATATTGCACCCACTCCGTCGACAGCTTAGCATCACCAACGCCAAATGGGTGATTGTAATCATCTGGTTGCTCTCTATAGTACCTGTGTCCCCTTACATTAGTGTTTTGAGCCTTGACGAGCAAACGGGCTGGTGTGATGAGCACTGGAGTAACAAACACAGCAGAAAGATATACACAGTAGCCCTCTTTGTTGCGGAGTATGCCGTTCCTCTAAGCATCATCGGAGCTGCGTACATAAGCATTGGAAGAGAACTAGGAAAGAAAAAGTCAGCACAGGAAAACAAGTTTCTCCAAAACGCCCAAAATGAGGAGGCGTCGAAAGTAATTCGCATGCTTGTTGCTGTGACAATTTTGTTTGCTGTTTGTGTCCTACCGACCAACATCATGTGGATATGGTTGGACTTTGGCAATGCTGAGCAGTTTACCCATTTTTGGGAACTGGTTGCATTTTGCAATATATTAACTTTTGCCAATAGTGCTGCTAACCCGGTGTGTTACACCATAACCAATGCGAATTACCGCAAAGAGATCATCTTCCTTTTAAAAGGGTGCGTTAAGAGGCAACGCCATCTACAATCTGATGAGATGAAGATGCTTGAAACGTCCAGAGATCTGAGCGGTCGTCGATCAACTGGATACACTTCAGTCTAGGAAACGACATTTTTTTGCCTGCAAAAAATGGTCGTTCACAAATGGCATTTTAAAAAAATGTGCATTACTGTTTCAGCCTTAGGTGAAATCACTCGTAGAAACCGGCCACCGTAGGTCCACATATTTACTGATAAAGAACACAATTAATCTGACAACCGATCTGACTACCTAGCTTACGCGTAGAAGTTCATCAGAGGAACTTCTCTTTTACAAGTGAAAACATGAAAGATCATATGTGATGACACTGTTGGTAGAGGACTGCATCGGTATTGCAGAGGTCATGGCTTCCTGTTCAAGCCAGAATGTCGTTTAAAGCTTTAATTTGACAACCGCTTTTAATTTTTTTGTATATAACTGTGATGATCATTCATGTCTTCAGAACGTTTTTGTGTTATCCATTAACATTATAGTCAGCTTGCTGTTGCCTAACTCTTATTAAATAGATCGCATCTTGGAATTGGACTAGAAGAAAGAACTGATAATAAATAATAAATCTGATAAACATATTTTCTGTTCTACCCGGATTGCCCTCTGGCAATGACGGTTGCAATTTCCTGAAACGTGGAAACTGACAATATATTGTATATTAGAGATAAAATGCGTGAACGCATGTGGAGACACATGCTTTTTCATCATTACTTTTTTTTTCTTTTTTCTTTAATAAATTTTAAAATTATCTAAAGGGGGAATTCTGTCACCTATCCAGTGTCACTATTACACGCTGGCTATGTGTTACCGGATCAGAAGATTGTCTTTGATTTCATGGTCACTTGGTTTGATCTTCTGCTTTGCCATTTTTGGGTGAGTCTCGCGTCAATTTTCGCGTCAATTTGACAATGTAATTACATAAGTGGATAAATAAAGTTCACTAAGGGAAGTTATACCTGCCACTATCGGTAATAAATAAATAGCTGTAATTGGCAAATAGGCCAATTTTCGGGCCTTCGTGCAAAACCTTTCTTATGAAAATGACCTTGATTTGCATGAAAGTGAACCTGTAGGGGGATCACATTTTCATATGAATGGTTTCGTACTTAGATTTGTTTTGACACAGAGGCAAAAGGCAACTCGGAAATGGCCTATTGATAGGTTGACGTGATATGATATGATATGATGAGTAGTTACACTTGTAATCTTCTATTTTAATAAAATCGTTTATAACATGTATTTCATCCAACCATCACCGTTAAATATAAAATAGCAACCTAGCTACAAACAAAAAAAAAGATACATTGTAAACAACATCAACCGACAAGGGACAATTAATTTCGTTAACAGTTAAATTTACTGTTCGACCGATCGAGCGACCGCTCGCGACTGACTGACTTGCTAGCTGACTGGCTGGCTGGCTGACTGACTGACTGACTGACTGACTGACTGACTGCTGACTGACTGACTGCTGACTGACTGACTGACTGACTGACTGACTGACTAACCAACTGACTGACTGGCTGGCTGACAGACTGACTGACTGGTTAATTGACTGAAAGGCTGATTGACTGAATGGCTGATTTACTGACCGGCTGATTGCTTGATTAATCGTCTTCTTGATCGATTTCGTTTGATTCTGTTTGATTTGTCTCCGATTAGCCGCCCTTTTTTGGATCTGGTCTCTTGGATTTTACTATGTTTATAAAACGTAACGCGACAACAAAAACAACAGTGGCTGCGATAAGCTAAGAAAGAAAAAATCCAACTCAACTAAACTAAACGTTTTCTAAAGCAAAATTAAATTGAATTGTGTTAAAAATAGGTTTGACAGTCTTAATTTCACTGATTGGCTTTCAGGCGTATTGACTGTCAATTAATAGAAATCTCCAGCTCTAGTTTTAATGTTAGATAAACGAGATTACAATCTCTTACAAATTTCAGTTGGACTAACACTAACAGCCACTTCTCTATAACGGCCCCTTTTTTTGGTCCCGGTGGCCACCTCTCGGCAACGGCAATGGTCGACTGACGAACGGTGTATACAACATCCAATATATTTCCTTTGTTGTTAAAGGTCGCCAATCTAGATCTGCATTGCGCGTCGTTGGTCTCTGTTTCTATTTAGTTTCTGTTTTCTTGATATATTTTATCGTGTTACGTATGTATTTGCTAAAATGAGCATTTTCGGGAAAAGAGAGAATTTCTCACCCAGGGGAAACAAGAAGGAAAAAGAAAGTGTCAGTTTACACCCTTACTTCCCCATAACTTCTACCTATCTACAAGGGCAACTTTCCTCCCTCCCCAACGAGGCCTTTGTGGGGAGGCTCAACTGTGTTTGCCATTGAATTTTTTTTTTTCATTTTCCATTTCTATTATTGCTTGTGCGATTTCAACTAGGTATCGTAGATTTGAATGGAATAAAATAGCTTAAATACAATAGATGACTTAGTTGCTTAGGGATATTAAGAAACTGTTGACAAAATGTCCTTGTTATTCTGGAAACAATAAACGGCACACGAAATAGGCCGACAGTGTGAAGATAAAAATATAAAATTGCTCAAATTTAGTTAACTCTTTTCGAATCGCTCTAGTTAAACTCAACAACAATAACTGAACGAAATAATCATGATGACAAAATGACATATATTTTTTCTGTATTAGTTTTGGTATATCAGTTGCTAATGTTTCTGTCTTCCAAAGCACGCTGACTCCGATAGAACCCCTACAATTCTCTACAAATCAATTAGTTAATTATTTTTACTCCAAGGAGATGTGATAATTACGTTTGGGATTAATCACAGTGGGACGTCTCGCTGTTCTGTATACAATGATATAACCTTTGTTAGTTGGTTAACAATTAACGGAGTTCCCCGGACATCTGGTGTAGTCCTCAATTTAGAGTGAATGTTAAACATTTGTTGCATTTTCCTCTAAATGTATATTTATAGTTTCCATGTAAGCCCTGATTTTAAACTTTTATCATTCTTGGGACGGTCACTTTGATCTCCAGTTTGAGCTGAATTTGATGTTGTAGCGCAATGTAAATGCGAATGCAGGTGGTATCAATTAATTGTTGAAAAAAAAAGCGATTTAAATGATAATTAAAACTTTCAGTTTTCCTATGGTCATTGCGTTATTATTAAACAGTTGACCTTTAATTGCCAAAGTCTGTTTAGATTGCCATGGAAATAACCACTGTTAAACTCGTCGCACAACTGATGTAAACAACTAATACAAAGTCTTACTGGGCAGTGGACTTGACTTGACTAGAAGGATCTTGCAGCTCAACACTCTTGCAGCAACATGGATAAAGCAATTGACAGTAGAAACATCGGTGCTGACACGATTGTCAAAGACAATCCTACATCAATCAGAAGGTTGCTACGAGAATTTTGTGGCTATACAACCGCCCATGGTCTCGGTCGACTTTCAGAGGGCAAGAATATGATCAGCCTTTTGACATGGAGCTTGTTTTGCATCGGAGCGTCCACCATGTTTGTGCTGCAAGTGTACAATTTATTTCTTATATACTTAAGCCGTCCTGTTTCCACCGTGGTCAAGGTTGAACATGAAAGTGTAAGTATTTAATTCTTTACTTACCGTTCATCAGTTTAAACATGTGCGTACGTTAGCTGAGATCTTGAGCCTACCTTCCGTCAATATCAAACCTCTTTATGAAAGAATCCTGTGGCAGACCAGCTATTCAAGTCGAAGAATGAAATTGTGAGCATCCTGTAAAAAAGAACTCATGAAGACTTTACAAAAAATAAAATGCTGCCGCGCAGAAAAAATTGCAGCTCATTAAGTATTTTTATTATTTAAAGTAGGGTTATCCACAAAAACGGATCACCTTATCAAGTATTGTTTTTAGTTAACATAATCCAATTTATTTTACATTCAGCGCGCTCAGTTTCCCGCTGTGACCATATGCAACATGAATACGCTGCGAATTGGAGAGCTTCCTGACAGTTACATAAAGGATATACTGGAAGCTTACACGCCATACGGTAATATAGTCAGACCATAGGGGAAAGTGGGATGTTTTTCAATCTAGAAATTGAGTTGCCATGGGTCAGCAAAACGGAAAGGTTAAGAATATATGGAATATATACTTCAACACAAGTAGAATATACACTTTAGCACAATTCAATTCAATACAATTTTAATTCAATTCATAAGGTCTATCTTTGGGAGACACCTACTTTCTAAGCTATTAAATGTAAAAAAAATATATATTTCTGTACCCGTTCAATAATATGGCTAGTTTGTTCAAAAATAGTTAATACTATTAAGACAAATATTTATATAATCATCACTTGACGTATATATTTTGACAAATCGTGTGCAAAAAAAATACATCTTTGGTTCACAAACAATCATAATGACGACTGTTTTTTTTTTTTTTTTGGTCAATTTTAATTTT
>Ga0126339_10000775_pt1 | contig 19292 bp, 19 predicted proteins | sample OrbTmetagenome_2_FD_92532 | JGI IMG/M metagenome (GOLD analysis project Ga0126339, IMG submission 92532) | Coral microbial communities from Petempiche,Puerto Morelos, Mexico - Orbicella T R C metagenome | ecosystem: Host-associated > Invertebrates > Cnidaria > Coral | place: Petempiche,Puerto...
GGGGGGGGTGGGTGGGGAGGGGGAAGGAAGGTTAAAGTTGGCCGGTGGCATGGTGGTGGGATGAAGCCATGAAGTGGGGGGGCGGGGTGGTGGGTGGGTGGGTGGGCTATATTTAATGAGAATACAATTTGACACAAAGGTTTCTTTTTTGTAGTTAAAGATGCGCAGAGGTGACCAATACAAAAGCAAAAATGATGGACGAGTTTATTTTTACTTTGGTAAACTGGGCTTTCCTACAGGATCTTTCAAGCAAGTAAGTCATGCCCATGTAATAAAAGTCTGCCCAGGGCTGGGTATTGATAAGAGTGATATTCAAGATTTATATAAACGTTACAGGATAATATTATCACACGATTTTTTTTTTATCTCTTGGCTTGCTAGTGATCAAGTGATTGTGTTTACACAGAAATAATGTAATTATACCACTGAAATATGCCTGGAAGAAGGTTCAACCCCTTCTGGCATCCTCATGCCACTAAAGGAATTAGGTACACTCAAATGGCATGATATACAAAAACAAAAAGATGAATGGTGAGAGTATTCACACTAAGGTTGTTTTTACCAGCTTGTTAATTCAATGTGTCTAAGATTCCATCATAATTATTTTGATTAGGGGATTCAACATGGTGGAGAGTAATTAGCCATTCAATGCATTTTCCAGAAAATATCCAAACCCCACCATGGAAGGTGTTTGGATTTGATCCCCCCCAACCCCTCTGGAAGTTCCATTTTAGTTTCATACTGTCTTTTAAAATTTTTTGGCTTTTGAGACCCCCAGCCCTTTCAGAATTTTGGCTGCCCTTCCATGGGGTGGGTATGGCTATTTTTTTTTTTAAAAAAGGTCACTTTATTGTCAAAAAACTCTAACACCGATGTCGTATCATTCCAGGTCCTGTCAAAATATGTGAACGCTCTTTTAAACACCAAGGGTGGCATGCTAGTGTTTGGGGTGGAGCCGTCAGGTGAGCTTTAAAGCTTCAGTGTTGTAAAGATGCACTCACCTAGTGTAGTTTTAAAATATTCATTGACAGACTTTTCATTAGATTCATATTGCTCATATATTTATCAGAGAGGGCTGGGCATGTGAATCTTTGCACTCAGCGTTTTCAAAATGATGACAATGTGGAAAATATATTCAAGAACTTGCTATAATTAACCACCAGATGGGAGTTGTGTTGGCTTGTCCTTTGGCATGCTTAAGTCTGAATTGAGCAACCAAGGGTTTGACCCCTGGTGAGGGCTTTTTTGTTTTGTTGTTGGGCAAGGGACTTTACTCTCACAGTACCTTTCCTGGCCACCTGGGTGTATACCTGGGTAAATTTACCGCACTGAGAAAGCAGGGGAGCAATCATAGTATTACATTACTTTATAGAGCGGTTTTCAATTGAGTGTTGAAAGTAATGAGACAATTACTTTGGTTTTGGCAAGAAATTGGTTTGCTGTTTTGGTTTTATGACTCTCAATTGAAAACCACTCTACTAAACAAATAATGTTACTATGTAAAGTAACATTAGATAACATTACCACTGACTGCTTTTATTTTTAGGAAAAATTATTGGTTCCAATATTTACGGCAGGCAACAGGAAGACCTGTATAAGTTAGAATTGGATACGGAGGTTAGGGCAACTAGACCAACAGTGTCACCAAGCCTCTGCAGGTAATAAATTAAACACTTCCATGCAATAAACAAGGTATAAATAATTATAACTATAATAATCAATTTTATTTGATTTATTTAATAAATTCAAAAAATAAATCAATTACAATATCTTAGTTATTAAATAATAATTATAATGAATTAAGAATTATTATTTAAAATAAAATTATTGATTTAATAAATTGACCTTTAATTAGTGATTAATTACATGAATTTCTATATTAAATATAAAATGCATGTAATTAATGAGTTAATGGCCCCCATATGTTGTGTATATTGGACTAGGTAAATTTGATGATCATGAAAGAGTGATTGTCTGGAGAACTGTGAAGCCCCAGCCAAACGATCACAACATTTTAATGCATCATAATTATGACAACATTGAAGGCCACAGCATGTTGCGACATGTTGGGTGTTATTAGCTTAAGTTTGAAACTGGTCGAATTTTTCAAGCAACATTTGTGGTTGATGCATGATGTTGTACTTGTTTGGCCAGGTTCATGCAACAATGTTGCGCCAGGGCATGCGCACTAGTTCGATTTTGCAACACCCAATATGTCACAACAGGGTGGCTAAATGCTTGCAACATATTGTGCCCAACAATATTACCATTTGTTGTGGCAAAATGTTGCAATCGTTTGGCGGGGCTTGCAAATGCTGTTCCAACAATGTTGCCATGTGTTGTTTTGAAATGTTATGATTGTTTGGCTGAAGCTTTTTGTGGGGACATGCCTTTTTACAAACACATACATGTACTCCAGGTCTTAACAAAAGACAGCCATTTGTTTACTATCCTTGAGCAATTACATGTACATGTAAATAAATTTAATTTGTTTTATCAACTTCTTTTCTAATCAGGTTTGTTGTTACACAGTTGGAAGACTCTCAACATCTATGCATTGTAGAAATTAAAATCAGTGCTGGTCCAATCGGAGAAATATTTATGAACTCTTCAGAACAGGTAACTCATCTGTAGTAAACAGTTTAAGTTATTGATTTAAAATTTGTGGGGTGTTTTATGTGGTCACTGCAAAATATTGGCAGTAATAACATGCCTATTTTTAACTGAGTTGCTTTATTTTCAATTAGTTTCAAAAGGAATAATATTGTACTTTACCTCTTAAGGTAGCTGGCAACAGTTTCCAATAATGTTTTGCACCAATTTGACTGCAATCTTGTATTGTTTCCAGGTCTATGTTATCAGGAGAAGACAACTGTTTGGTCCTCTAATTCCTCAGGAAATCAAAGACCTTGTCATTGCAAAGTATAGAGAGGTAATAATGTTGAATTATTGTATTCTGACCAAGGTTGTTCAAAACCCAGGATTGGCAATAATTTTGATTTGAGTTTTGTAACTTTTTTGCTGAGGTTTTCTGTTCATATTGTTTGTCCTTCAGATTTGAGTTTGAATAAACTCAAACTAACCAAAACATAAGCGTAGAAAGACATTCATTTTTCTATACAAGAAATATTTACTACTTCAGCGAACTTTTAATCCCAGGTTCGCAAAAAGTGGCTTTTGAACAACCAGGCCCTGATTGATATACCAAAGTGACCTGATAGTTTTCATGAAGGGTTTTGAAACCTCTTTGCTTCTCTGGGAATACAGGGCTGAAGTGACATTTGATTTATTACGTTTACTCCATACTTACAAAAATACCAATTAAAAAATTATATAAACAGGAAATGGAGGTGACCAAAAGCACTGTAGTGCCATACTAGGGAAATTCCCATGAATAAAATGTGAAACTATATATACACATGGACAATATATTAAAACAAAATAACATCATTGTGATTGCTTACTAACCAAAGGCCATCTTTATTGAAACAGGAAATCACATCAACATGCCACCTCCTCTCGCCCAAACTGACAAATGAGACAAAGCAAAAACAAGGCAAGGGAGAAAAACCGGGCGAGTAATTTTTGTGGCTGCCAGTGGTTTGGGATAACACAATCATCATTGACAAGAAGAGTTCTGCTTTACACAGCAATGGCAGCTGAAAGTTTTGACATACAGCCCTCTAATGCAGTCAACGATTTTTTTGCCTGTTCTTGTTACATTATGTCACTACATGCCCAGAGAAAAGGCATCAACAATTTAATTGGAGTGTAATGGTTGTGGTGTCTAATTTTGAACTTTTTCAAATAAGATCACAAAAATAATTTAGACATCTTGATCATTTGTCTGTCAATTATGTGCATTAATTTTATAATGGTTCTTTTTTGCGGTTGCTTCACGCATCCTGTGAAGAAAGTCCTGTTTGACAGCATGGGGCTAGTGGATTTTGTACTGGGACCACAGGAGTTGCAAGGTCATGTCTTATGAAGGGAATAAAAATTAACTTAAAGCAAAAATTGATATAAAAACAGTGATGGCACTAATTGGTAGAGATCACCAAAAACCACTATTTTGGAATATCTAATGATGAAAATTGACCATATTTTGTTTCCCATACAATTCCCTTGTATAGTGTTCAAATTCTCAACAGTTCTTTGTGTAACCTATCACTGCATCAGTTCAGACTCATCAGTGCTCTTTCTGCTTTGGACTCACACAACGCTTGATGCTTTCATGAATAAATACATACGTGTCAGTGGATTAATTTTTTCACTTTTCTCGAGACGTGAGCTTGGGATATCTGTGCAGGGGCCAGTGAATTCTGTCGTTCACTTGCCCTTTAGGCAAACCAGAACAAGATGTTCCAGTACAGAAACACTAAGTAAAAACCTCAAATTCTATTTTTGTGAAATCTTGTTTATTGAATTGAATGTCATAAATAATGCAATAAATATATCTAGCTTCCTGAAAATGGAGCTCTTGGTATCAAAGGAAATAACTAATACTTCACTAACATGACAACATTGTTAAAGTTTAAATTGATTAAACCATAAAATATTGGTGTGAATTTCATTCAGTGATTTAAATTGAGTTCACTGAAATTAGAGCAGTTTTCACTTGAGTATAAAAGTATATCCTATCTGCTTTGGTTTAAAACAACCTGTGTCACTTTGTGATCCAATCAAAAGTAAAACCAAAACCAATTGCGATTTATTCACACTAAATTTAATCATCTGCACTTTGTGTTAGCTACATGTACTTGGTTGGGAGTTTTGATTGGTTCAATGGATTGTCTTTGTCCTTAATGATTGGACAAAGTGGAAATTACTTTGATTTACAATACTCAACTGAAATCTGGTTATAACGAAATTTGATTATGTATTGCCAGTAACAATATTATAACAATCGCTATTATTGATCTTAGATGTATGCTGTGCAGATTAACTCAGAATTGGAGCAAACTCCTTCCTTTTCTTCTGTGCAGCTCAAAAGACTTTAAAGATTGAACACTGAAAATTTCACATTGATGACTTGGCAGTCTATATAATCTCACTGCTAGTTGTTGACAGTTTTGCTTTGAAATTTGTGTACACATGGAACAAAAAGTCAGATACTTTGTCATCAGAGTGTAGACTTTTCCAGCTTAAATCTCTTCATCTTTTGGGTGAGGGATAAAAACTGATCATCTTAATGCTGGTTGGCACATGATCGCCATGATTGATACAATCGTAGTGATGGCTACAGATAAAGTTGAGAGATCCTGCAAAAACCGGTTTCCACATGATCATTACTAACTACAGTCTATCTTGGCAATCATTGTCGCTTCAATTTCTGGAGAGTAGTTTACATGTGATCACAACAATCGCTGAATGTTTTTTTGCAGTGAATGTCGTGATTGCAGTGATCAGATGGAAACTTGCCTTTACAGTATGTGCACCCAAACCATGACCACATCCCATTTTTTTATGTGCACATTTAATGGTAACCCATTGAACGAAATTGAACGAAAACACTGATTTTACACTTCACAATTTTAGTCCTTTTTGTTTTCATATGAAGAACCCTCATTGAATAAGAATGCAAAAATGCAGCAAAAAAATGTGGAGAAATTGAAGCCAGCTGATCATGATCATGATTTGAGTGTAAGAAGTGTATTATGTCAGTGTGTTCTAATTAAAGTTCATAAAAGTGCCAAGATTATGGCCCAGTTTGAAGTTTGCCTTGAACACATACATACAGCAACCTTGCATTAATAAAAAATATTTTTTTGGTCTAACTAAGAGTCAATAGTTTGTCTTTGTGGTCACTGCTAGTTACTCCCTTGTAAGAAATCTATTGGAAAAATTTATCTATATAGCACGTCGGAACTCTTACCAGTATTATACAGTCTTAATTAAATGTGAGCTGAGAAAGTTTACTGAATACGTTTAATAAATTATCATTATTTTATTGTTGATAGCACTTCATTAACAACTACTTATTAACCGAGAGTGAGGTCTTTACAGACAAATCTCAAACCAAGATCACGTCATATTCACAATATGGCAAGGTTGAGGTTTGAGATTTTCCCATAAAGAGTGAATGTTTGAGGTCAATAAGTTGTTTATTACATGGCTTTTTTCCCCCGTCTTTGCAGGCCCATTATCCGCCTGTGGGCATTATTGCATGTTAGAGCGGCTACAAACACAAGCCGTACAATAATTTAAAATTATAATAAATGCATCAAATCAAGAATGTGTTGTTTTAACCAGTTACAGGAAATTAAAACAAATGTGTAGAGTACAGCTCACCAGCACATGGCTGGCAGTAACTCTGGATTATCTACCTAAGAATGGTCAAATATTGGAAAAAACCTAAAGACTGTAAAACAAAAAGTTTTTCAATGGAATTCCAGCCATGTTGAAGAAACATTTTCAAACAAAATTTAAAGGTTGAAACAAACTGAAAATACTTTAACAGCCCTTGCATAACTATAGTAATTGTTGTTGAATTTATAACATTGAAACTAATAAAAACTACCTCTCCTAGAACATGAATTGAGGGAAAACAATTTATTCCAGTAAGTAGCTGGACACTGCGGTGAATGGGTAACTGCCCTTAAATAATTGGATTGTACAATGTTTTCCTAGTCTAGCTCTTATTTTCACACAAGGTGAAAATGTTAGGTCTGGATTTTTTTAATGTAAAAATCTAATCCTTCCATTCCTCAACCTTGAAAGATCAATTCTCTTTGCTGATCACTACATAACTCTTTTATGTCAGTTTAGAGAATTTCGTTCAACATCAAGACTATCATCTAGTTAATTATTTTTCTTTTATCAAGTGCCTGCTGGACAATGCAATTTTTTTTACAGAGTGAATGTTCATTCTTCAACTTAGTTGTCCAATTATTCAAAGAATTATACTTCAAACCTTGAAGAATGTGCAAAACAAAAGGGATTCAACAAAACAGCATCCATCCCTTATTAATTTTCCTCTGATCACATTTTACTTCTTTCTTGGGTCGAATCTGGAGAATGTATACATGGTCTCCATGACAACAATGTCAAAATGTAACAAGGAGAAACAAGATCTTGATCACATGAGAATCAGAGAGTGTTACTTGGGGATTTTGCCTGACGAGCACTCTTAAGTAATATTCACCATCTTTTCCACAGCCTGAACAGAACTAGCTGTTGTACTTTTGTGAATTCTTCATTCTTTGTCAAGAGTCTGTTTCCAAGCAGGACACAATCTTTTCAGCTTCTCTAATACCGCTCAAGTAAGCCCCCGTCACTGTCTGTGGAAACTGGCGATTAGTGGCCTGCAACAGTCAAATGATTGAGTCAATGACTAAAGGAGGAAATGACAGTCACTATAAATCTAAATTATTGTTGAACCTCCTGTAAAAAAAAAAGAAAAAGTGTATGCTCAAGAGAACTGTCCACTCAATGCAGTGTTTCTAAGTGGTTGGGACCATTACTAAGTGTCCACTAAGAGGAGGTGTCTGCTTACAGGAGGTGGCCATTGGCAGACATTCAACTGGTCTCTCATTGTGGTCCATTTTCAATTTGATACAGACAGCCCCCCTGACCACACCCATTTAACAATACATACCTCTCCAGCGAAAAATAGCTTGCTATCAATGTCACAAGCCAGGTGGTCGTACTCTTCTCCAGTAGAACCAATTGGTATGTATGAGTATGCCATGCCTGACTGGGGATCTCTGCCCCAGTTTGTTACCAAATAGGCCTGAGGATCAGGAATCTGCATGTAAAGAAAATATCGGTTGCAATTAACCTTTTCACACCTTTAATGCAACATTTACAGTAAGAGTGAAAACGCTGAAAACTTAGGAATTAAATCAGCATAATGTCTTTATCAAAAGTCACTTGCTCAGATGTCAACTCTAATATTGCCAACCTGTAACAACATTTTTACACATATATATACTCCGCAGTCTTGATTATCCCTAAACTGTTAGTAGTAACTGCCAAAATTTTGGCAGACATAATGTACGTGCGAAGCACACAAAGTTTTGCTGTATTGTTGCTGCATGTTTGCTCTACGATAGGCTATTAAAATCTTACGAGACATTCAAGCATTTGTACTTACAGTTTTTAAGAGCTCTCACGGTTGTCTTACCTTGCGATACGAGAGTCTTATCTCTCGAAACGAGAGTCTCGTCTTGCGAGAGGGTGGTAAATTACTAAAGAGCAGTATTGCAGTTGTCAAAAATGGGCACACTGAAGTGTTTAGCACAGGAACCAACAAAACTGTGAACACAGCCATTCTTCACAAACAGCCAAAAACGTTTAACCTACAATAGAATGCTTTACCTCATAAGGAAAGAGCTTGCGCAGGGTGTTCATACACGAGTCCACCACCTCCTTGTCTGTCATCGTCTGGGCTTGAACAGCTGTGTCTCCACTTAACACAGTCATTAAAACATTGGTTGCCTTCTTGCTCTTTTCATTAGCCTGCCAGAGAAAAGACACATTGAACCCAAATTAATTGCCAGCACTAAACATAAATACAGTGAATCTCGTTAATCCCCTCACCAACAGGCCACAAAAATCTGACCGTATTAACATAGTGGCTGTATTAAAGGGGTTCTTTAAATAACAAAATCACTGACTGAGCTTTTGTTTAGGCCAGAATAAAGTGGCTGTAGTAATTTAATTAGGAATACTCCTTAGTCACTTCATGCTACAGAAATCGGGATAAGCTCCGGTCTGATGGGCCACTTGACTCATACGCAGACTTTACCATTTTACCTATCTATTTCCTAACCAATTTCAGTTCACTACATAAATCATCCAAATAGATATGCATGACCAAATTCTCCCAAAGGTGATTATTGAAAATGTATGAAAGCCATTAAGGAGAATTTTTATGTTGAGTTTGGATTAAAAACAAGAGTATGGAGCATGATAGAATGTTACCTTTTTACAGAGGTCATAGAACAGCCCACAGTGACCACGCCCCTCCGATGACTGGGGAACATGACCAAAAAAATCTGCTCCTTGTACAATCTTCTGCCAGAAGTTGTACTTGAATTTTAAAACAACCTGCAACATCAACATTCATTAACAGTCAGTCATAATAATAATAATTCTATAAATAATAAGAAAATGTTTATGTTGTATTAGGAATCTAACTAAAAACAAAACCAATGAAATTCTTCAATAACGAAATACATTACTTGCAAAAAAAGTTCATACAATTCTAATTTTGGACAAAAAAAGTGTCTGAAAATTTAACTTTCAAAAATTTTGAAACTTCCCGAATTTGAGTCCGAAATATTTAGAGTACAGTACAAATTTTTTTACATAGCTTCAGGTAGTTTCCTTTATAACTCAAACTCTAGTAGAGAGAGTGTTCAAGATATGTAATGAATTGATATAATGTTTCTTACTTTTCTCCTCGGTATACATTTGTATTGTAAAACTATCGAATTTTACACAGATGTTGCTTCAGTCTAATTTGTGGTTTGATATTGAATTTACTCTAGCTATATTTCAACAGCGTCCAGAATTTTTGTCCAAAATTTGTCTGAAATGTTTCAAAAGCGTCCAAAAATTAAATGTCCAAAATAAAACCTCCGAAATTTTAATGTCCAAATTTTTTTGTAAGTAATGTAGCAAAAGCGTATTGAAAGACCTTTTCTATGAGACCAGCTCCAAGATTTGAAATAGCAGCTTCCTTCCTTGGTGGGAGATCAGGGGTAAATTTTAACCTTCCCTTCTTTAACAGGAACAATGGTACTGTAACAATCACCTGCAAAGTATACAGACAATAAAATTATTTCCTTTTTTATTCCATCTCATGATGCTATGTAAACTGTCACCTAATTGTCGTGTGGTTCCAGACAATATTCCATACTCACCTCAAGAAGGTTTTTTGGAAATTCCAAATGGTTTAAACTCAATGAATTATTAAATATTAATGAGTTTGAGACGACTTGTAAGATGTACCTTGTCTGCAGTTAACTGCTTCCCTTCAGAACTTGTCAGTACAACTTTGTTTCCCGTATAATCAATTTCTTTTACCTGATGGAATGAAACAAGGACTATAACAGTTACTAGAACTCATGATTCATAAATTTAAGGACCTGCATTATGATCATGAGCATGTATGTCTTTTATTGGCATCAGAAGCTTTTTACTGATTATCAGAGCACTACACAACACCCTAGCTACACTGTAGTCATCTTCACAGCCTTATTGCCTGGGTCATCAGCTAGTTCATTACCTTCCCCAAGAGAATCAAATCTCCCTGCGACATTCACACAAAAATACAAAAATATGCCATGAAAACCTTCCATAAATGAAAAATAATTTCTTGAATATCGTGACTATTAATATCTTTCACTGTTCTCACAATCACAAGATCAGTGGAAAAGGATTTTCCTCACTGAAGCTAACTTGCCTTTAAAATCATCAGTGATATCAAAATAATAGAATATCATGAGGTTTTTAAGCCCACATAGCTGGCAGTTTTGGTGGGATTTCCTGCTGTGGAATGGGCAGCAAATCCATGAGAAGAATGGCAAAAAGAAAGAGGGGGTTTTTCCCCCCCTCTCTCTCATGACCATTCATCTCACTGATTCGCAGCTTGTTTTGCACCACAAAATTCCAGCTATGCAGGCTATGAGGTGTAAGCAAGTCTGTAACTTATGGCCTTACTTCACACCGAAGCTTAATGTCCAGATTCTGAGCAAGGTTGTTGAGTAGCGTACCAAATCCATGTTGGAGAAGGGTGTGGTCACCAGAAAACTGAGGAAATGCCTCATTTTGGTCCCAGGACAACAAGGATACTTTGCTAAGAGGGGCTGCACAGCTAAACTCCAGGTTACCAAGGTGAAATTGTAACAGCTTGTTCTCGAGCTGAAAAAGAAAACTGACACTGATCAATAGCAATCTCCCCTTACCAATTCTACACATTGCCAAACAAACAGGTGTCGAGAATAAAGAAAATTATAAGCAATGTATGCCATACCTTTTCAAGTATCATTCATAACTTGGGAAATGCTAAACTGAGTTTGTGTAATTAAGATGTTAATCTTAAATATTATAGAAATAATTTTCCTCCAAGAGAAGATTTGATTTCCAACTTGAGAGAGAATTGATTTCTTACTTCAGTAAATGACACCTGGGTCTCTTCCAGGAAAAGATTATGCATCTCCCAGACTTTATCTGTGTGGATTAAGAAAAGCAAGCACAGTTTGAATAAATTATGTGAGTCATTTTGCACTTTGTCTTTTACACAACAGAAGTTAACAATAATAATTATTGTCATTGACTTTTATTAAGTTTAGTTAGCAAAAATAGGGTTAGCTTAAGAGTGATGGTTGGTTTGTAGGGTTTATGTTTACTAACTATTTGGTTTTAAAAAGGTTTAAGGTTACTCTATAGGTAAGTCTGCATTTCACACTGCCCATCAACTACACAGTGACTGTACTACACCTTCTAAAGACTGATCTTCTGGTACATCTTTCTTCTGATCTGCAATGGCATCTAAAAGAGCATTGAAATGGAATTCAACTTTACTGTCCATGCTGCTGTCAACACATTTGCCGTCTTCTGTGAGGAGGTCGCACTTGCTGCTAATGTGATGCATGGCAAGACCAGCCTAGGAGTAAAATAAAGCCTTGCATCATTCAGCAAGTCAGGTAGCTTTGTGGAGGTCACTTGTGGGTTTCATTGACATTTTCAGCGGAAGGGCAACTGGTTTACACAGTGGGAAAAGCTTTCTGAATTGACCACGAAGTTCCTTTCTAAGAAAAAAAATTTCCTCTAGATGGTCAAACCAGGTGAGCAAAATACATGTAGTCCTCACAGCCTCTCAATTGCCTGGTGCCCAGCCTGTAATGAAAACCGCAGCCAATTTTGTATTTTTCATCGATTGACGCAGGATGTTGCTCTTAGTTTTATACAGGCTGGACAAAATAATATCACGTTTCCTCCACAGACTTTGTCTAAAACGTCTATATATACTTGTACAGCTGTGTTTCAGCAATGATTTTGGGTCTCACTGACACTTAGTAAAACAAAGTTTGAACACAAATCAATTGTTAAATAATATTAAGTTCATTTAACTGTCCTCCTACCTGCTCACACAACACTGAGATTGGATTATTAACGCAGCCATTAAGTATTTGTGCTCCTCTACCAACACAACAGCCTAAAGATTTCTGGTCATCCCAGACTCGGCCACCAATCCTATCCCTACTCTCCACTACTGTCACCTGTAACATGACAAAAAAATGTTAACTGTAGTTTAAACTACTAGAAACATGTAATACAAACTCTCAGTCACAACTTACACAAAGTTTTTCTGATAACATTTCACACTGGGGTTTCAGGAAACCAAAGTTTCAAAATGGCAAATACAATTATAAATTATAACCTAATATAATTAAAAACTGCTAAAAATAAATAAATAAATAAACATTAAAAGCTGCTAAATTAGCCTTCCAAATTCCAGATGCAACTTTTTAGTCCCTTTTCAACTGCCATTTGAATCCTGTACTTTATGCAACTTCTTTTATAAAATTCTGCCAACAAATACAAAACAAATAAAGAGAATTTTTGTTCGGATACAATGGTTTACATATATCAAGGATTCCTTTAAGTATTGCACCTTCACACCAAAGGTGTTGAGATGTCTTGCTGCAGCCAATCCAGCAGCTCCAGCACCTATGACAACAACAGACAGCTGCAAGGAAATAATTACACTTAATTAATGAAATGTACAAGGAAATAAATCACAGATTAATCTACCATCTTCCAGGAAATAATTACTTCCAATACTACAGTAACTGAAATCTACTGGGAAAATAGTAAGTTGCATTGCATTTTACTGTTTGAGGGGATATCTTAATTACACAAACTTGTCTGAGTAAATCAATCCCAAGAAGCCTAATATTCTCTCAAGAAGTACCCTCCCACCAGGTGGTCAAGTGTTTGGATATTATCTTCCACTATCTGTTCACAAGGGATGTCACACTTTGGGGTTATATTTTATTAAGAGTTTGCTTGTTTTTCTCGGCAGAAGATCTAGGAGAATGTACTCAGGTAGTTGTGTACTATAAAGCCATATGTCTATAGCTAGCCTAGAGATGTGACATTCCAGGTGAGGGTATCCCTAAAAAAGGACTGTTGTTGGTGACTAACATTTTGACAACACAAGCGGAGATCATCTTCAAAGACCCTGAGTGGAGTGAGGCATGCTAAATTAGAGTGGAGAATCTTGCCCAAGAACAAATTTATACTTGATGATCCCCTTCGCAATCAAATGTTGACTGTTGTTTGCTTGATCCATAATTCAATGTGTCAACCACTAGGCCAGTGCATTTCCCCCAATGTTTCAAGTATATAAATTTGCAATGTTAACTGCAATTTTAACTCTTTGGTAATCTTCATGTCCTCAAATCTACCTTTTCAGCTTTTGGGATACTGAGACTTTTGGGAACATCGCCTAAAATGCCATGGTTGATGACGCCTTTCTTTGTCAGGAAGAACAAGACTCTCCTGACTTCTGCGACCATTAATACCCTGACTAGACCTCTGATAATGATGTGATGGGCACACTTCTCTGGTGTCAAAAATTCCTACAGGTGATATCAAACAAAAACGAATTGCGTAGGTTTACAGCCAGTCATTAACTAGTTCAAGGCACTGTATACTACCCCTAACTTTTGGTGGCACTTACCATTCACTGTCAGGTTATTGGTCAAAATCATCTCATTTGGATTTTTGCGGTGAAAAAAACCCCCCACAGCAAACTACAGTTACTGTTTGTAAATATTAATCTAAAAAATTAATTCACTAGTTACCTTGTGGTTTAGCATCCATAGAGACAAAATCAGATTTCGCAGCGCCAGATAAACCATTGGTTGTCTGCAGAGGAAACATTGAAGCAAAATTAACTTGGTTATTTCTGGTGACCACAAACAAGATTCCTACAGTTTACGGCAGTAAGACAATAGTGCCATTCAGAATCATTTACCTAACAAATTCAGGGAAAGTTTCTTTTTCTTCCAGCTCCATAATGTCAGGACGGAAGGTGAATGCTGTCTGAGTGTTGTCTGGATGATAAAACAGTTGAACATATCCTGCAAAAAAAGGTAACAGAAAACAACCTTTTCAGTTGAGAACGCATGTTCCATGCACCAATCAAGATGGTTGATACAAGTCCCATAAGCATTGCTGCACGTCAAGTAATACACTAAAGGGTGATACACAGAGAGGATTATAACATGGTGGCAAAAAGATATCAATTTCATATTTGAGTGAACAAGCACATCAGTTCAGTAAAATATTGTTTTTAACATAAGAAAACAAAATTGACATCGTACTGTCACGCCAACATGTACAATTTTCTTTTTATTATATAGACATGAGTGTTTTACTATCAAAGAGGGGTGAAAATGCAGGAAATAGCATCATCGATACTCTCATTTGTGGGGATATGGAATATATGCCACTGGAGCCCAGATGTAGTTTTGTATGAATTTTACAAGCGGTGTATTTTCCAGTTTACATTTGTTATTAACATTAAATCTTATGATTTGTCAGTCAGATTTGTCAGGTTTGATCTCTAGAGAAAGTACATGTAAAATAAAGAAAATAAGATGTTTCACCTGTGGAATCTTCCACCTTGCTTTTCCAGATGTTTAATGTAGGACTCAGACCTACACCATCAGGAAAATAAGATGATAGAAACTGTGCTGCTGGACTGGACTGAAGTAGAGGTGGCTCTGTCAGGCTGTCCAGCCAATCAGCACTATTCACAGCAGATACTCTCTTAAGTAAGAGAAAAGGGATGAAAAGCACAATAACTTCAAAAAAATGGAAAAAATGGCTGTACTTTAAATCTAGCATATAAGAGCTTAATATTTGGTGGCATTTGCACTTAACTCACATCTTTTTAGAAGGGAGAAACTACATTGTAGGTGCTATAATGCTTTAGGAATACATGTACTCAGGTTGGGCAAAAAGAATTTTAGTCTCCAGCATTTCAGTCACAACAGGTCCTAGGGGTGTCTGTGAAGGGGGGAAGGAGGTTGACAGGTACTCCTCTGCCATATAGTTTTTTGGGGGAAGGGAGCAGAAACTTGGCAAGTTAATTTTTTAAGGAAGCCAAAAGTGTTGTAAAAAAATTAATATCTCTATCCATCAGGCTTTTCGTTTTCAAATGGAAAGACAGCATAGGAAGAAGCAAAAATTGTGATATTCCGTATGAAAGTATTAGTACAATAACATTTTGTAACTTGGTGGAAGGCATTTTATTTAATAAATTATACACACCTCATCCTCATTCAGACTGCAAGGAGCAATGACTTTCTTTTTTCCCTGATCATAAGAAATTGAATACACAGAACTATAGAATAACAGGTCTGGCAAAATAATATTACTATAAATTAACATTAAATACATGTGATTAACAAGTAATTTTTCAATTTTTTAATCATTGTGGTTATGTGTAGTCTCCTTTGCTGCCACTTGAGATTAGTCTTACAAAGCTCTCCATCTCCATGCTGTATGTTGTGTGACGCAGCTGCGTAGGGATGGAGAGATTTGAATGACTTTTGTTAAGAGCGTAAATCTGAAAATATTGAGAATCGGCCGACAGAAGCGAAATTATGAATTTTTTTCTTATTTGACCAAAAGAACCTATTTGGTTAATTATTTTCGGAAATGACATCAAAAGGTTCGATTTCCTTTTCTTTTCTTCAAAATTTGCAAAACTTGAAAATTTGGCCACAGGGCCTTCTGCGGCAGCCATGAGACTTGAAATTTGGCACATGTATTTATATATATTTCTTAACATGTCCTTTACATAGTTTGTGGGGCATCTCTTAAACTTTACTCGGGACTAAATTTCGTTTAAAAATGTTTTTTTGTACAAAATAGTTAACCTTCGGAAGCTGAACCATTTATGGACCTAAAGTGATAAGGCTAATATTAGCAAGCTTTGAACTTGTCAAATGCTGTCTGTTATGTGTATATTACAGTTAAGTAAATAAACATAACCAAATAAAAGCAGGTTCTTTAATCTAGCTCGCCTGGAAAAAATTACAGGTGGCCCGTAAAAACTGTTCCGTTGAGAGAATTTTCCGTGAGGTTACTTTGACACATATCTCATGTACATATCTCATATTCGGCCCTGTGGCTGAATTTTCAAGTTTTGCAAATTTTGAAGAAAAGAAAAGGAAATCGAACCTTTTGATGTCATTTCTGAAAATAGTTAACCAAATAGGTTCTTTTCGTCAAATAAGAAAAAATTCGTTATTTTGCTTCTGTCGGCCGATTCTCTATATTTTCGGATTTACGCTCTTAAGTGTTGCTGTGATTGACAAAAAGTGTTTAAATTGTTATGATCATGATTTAACAGCTACATGTATGAAGCAATCATTATAATAATCACAATGATGATAATTAATAATAATAATAACAATAATAATATATAATAACAATAATAATAATAATAATAATTATACATTGTAATGTTAATATTAATAGCATATTTAACCACGATAAACCAGCTGTCAGTAAATGCTGTTGTCAATAATTTCTGTAATGATAAACAATTCATTGTTACCTTAGTTTCACTTGTAATCACAGTTGTTGGTGCGTTACATTTCCAGGATTTGATAGCAGATGTGGTCAGTTCGGTTTCTGGAAATTCTCTCCATTTTGAACATGATACACACTGGACCCAAAATGGCATAATCATTTCTGAAACATACACTTTAATGCTGGCTTCCCTTTGACCATTAGTGCTCCAGTCATACTTCCATTTTGTGTAGGTTTCATAGCCATCCTTACAGCTTTATTAGAAAAAATCATATTCCATTCAATTTAAATTTTACAGGAGGTTGTTCGCAGTTAATTGATACCACACAATAAATTCATCAGTTTGAGGATCCTAAACCCTTTCAATATCAAGAATGCTTGAAGTCCAATATATATTTGAAAGGGAATCCTGAATCCCATATTGCTTTGAAATACCACATGAAACTTAAATCTGCTTACAAAAGACTTTGAATGAGCTCAGAATGGACCCAGGGAAGGGTTTCATCCACAGACATCAGAAACAGTTCCACTTGAAAAGGTTGTTCCTTTTTCATTTGAATGACACATACATTTACATGTGTTTTATACACTGACTTGAATGTCAGAGACACCTTGTGTGTACAGCATAATAAACAGTATCTCATGAAAGTGCTGCTCAATAGCTTTCATTTAAATGGTCACACACTAGGTTCCGTCCACATACTTCAAAGTTAGAACCACCTTGTACAGCATAATAAACAGTACCACAAGAAAGCACTGCTCAATAGCTTTCATTTGAATGGTCACACACTAGGGTTTCATCCACAGACTGAAAGATTTGAACCAAGTTGTACGGCATTATAAACAGTACCATATGAAAGTGCTGCTCAACAGCTTTCAATGAAAGCTTGAAATTTCAATGAATGAACTTTCATCATCCAAAAACTTGAGCTTGTTACTTTTTACCAAATTATTATGATGTTAATGAGAGTTCAAGTATTGTATATGTTGTATTTACATGTACAGTGGAAACCTGTTAATCTGGTCACCAACACTGCACACACCACAAAAATCTGGTCATATTAACAGGGTGGCTGTATTAATGTGGTCCTAAATAAGAAAATGACTGATGGAGCTTTTGTTTGGGCCAGAATAAAGTGGCCATAACAACAATCTGGCTGTAAGGTGAGGTTCCACTGTACTTCATTCCTGTTTGTACATTTACAATTAACAAAATATAATAAAGAATCCTAAGCCATGTATTACACTGTGATAAAACACGACGGGCATTTGAGAACACAAGAAAACACGAGCCACAGGTGAGTGTTTCTAAATTTCTCAAGTGTTCTCAAATTTCCAGAGTGTTTTATCATGGTGCGATACACGCCTCATTCACTTTATGGTATTAGAGGCAATGTGACGAAAAACAATAAAACACGTTTTTTCTATGTTTTATATTGATACAACGTGGGTTTTTGACCAATCAGAGCGCATGCAGAGTCCTATCTATATTAAACACTACTATACAACTGTAAGTTAGCACAGACACACTGAATATAATTGTTATTCTAAACTGTGATCTGGTATGTGCAGCCTTACCTGCGATACATGTAATCAAAGCAAGCGTTACAGAAATGTTCTCCATCAGACATGTGATACCATCTTGAAGTATAACCACATCCAGCACAACTATTTTGAAAATTAATCAATCAAGGCAATAATCTTACTATGCAGTCTTGTAATTACTGTATTACAAAGTTATGAAAGTTTTAGGCATTATTATCTACGAGAAAAAAAACTGGCTTCTGAAGCTCAAAATGATAATTACACTGTACAATATGCATGCCAATAATCATATTAGACCATTTACCATCAATCTTAGTGCCCATCCTTTCATATGTCAATGAGAGTTCATTCACATGCAAATTAAACTCATTTTCATATGAATGATTGTGCACTAATCCTCGCTTTGACAGAGGCTTAGGGCAACTGGGAAATGGGTTATTTGAACATGGTGCCCTTGAAGGAAACTGTAGCTTAACATGTAACACCTGCAGTCACTTCTTTCACCATGGATGGGCGATGTTGCAAGCACTACAATACAAAGTGAAGAAAGCCTGTTAAAGGGGTAGTCTCACCAAGATTTGGTGATACTTGAAAATCCAATGAAGGTGTTGGTATTAATTGAAAATCCACTAGTAGTTGCCTAACCTTGCTAAAATGCACCGCACTAGTCACAAAATTTGTTTCCAACTGTTGTGGCTACAGATGTGTAGGAAAGAAGTGCTCTAAGACTTGAAAACGTCGGGACAACGATTCAAGTTTGACACTGTTACTTGGAGGAAAATCGCTAAAAATCACTGATCTCTTAGAGATTGAATTTACGCCTTTTTTGTCGTTTTAAGGTTATTTTGTTGATCAGTGAGTGTACCTTTATCATTCTAGCAAGACCTCCCATGATACTGCCCCTTTAATATCACCATGTACCACACAGTCACGTTGAATTTCAGTTACCGGTAATTTTGTACTGTTTTACAAACAGCTCATGAAAAAGTGACTTAAACTACACTTTTATACCAGGTACAAATTTTACATCAAGAAACTCACGTTTCATCAAATCTTGCACAGCAAGTTGGTTTTGATGCAGGGCAGCCAGCTTTCTCGCATGCTCGGAACTGCTTTCCCTTCTCATTAGACAAGTTGCCATTGTCAAAAAACTGCTTCCTTTTTGTAGTTCTTGGCGATCGCCA
>Ga0126339_10000776_pt1 | contig 19290 bp, 19 predicted proteins | sample OrbTmetagenome_2_FD_92532 | JGI IMG/M metagenome (GOLD analysis project Ga0126339, IMG submission 92532) | Coral microbial communities from Petempiche,Puerto Morelos, Mexico - Orbicella T R C metagenome | ecosystem: Host-associated > Invertebrates > Cnidaria > Coral | place: Petempiche,Puerto...
GCCCGGGGGGTGGCCCCGGGGGGGGGGGGCCCCCGGGTCGTGGTTCCGGGGGGTTGTGTTTTAGGGGGGGGGGGGGGGGCGCCCCCCCCCCCCCCCCCCCCGGAGTGTTTTTGTCCGCCTGAATCAGGGCGCGACTCGGCCCGATATCCTGACGACGTCCTTGGTTGCCTTCGTGTATCATCGACAATTGCCAGCGGGTTGGACCGGCAGGAGGGGCGGCGCGTGGTGCCGCCGACCGTGGGCCGGCGTTGCTCCGTGGCCGTCATTCTCGGAACATGAGCCCGCCTCCCCGGCCCGGTAAGACAATTTAAACCTAGGTGCGTCACCATGCCCTTGAAGCTTACGCTCAAGCCAAACGAGAAGATCATCGTCGGTACAGCAGTCATCTCCAATGGGCATGGCAAGGCTGAGTTGGTGATTCACAATAGAGTTCCTGTGGTCCGGGAAAAAGATATCCTCCGTAAGGAAGAGGCCAATACACCAGCTAAGCAAATTTATTACATGATCTTGAGTATGTACCTTGATCCTTCCAATCAACACACGGTGCATGATTTCTATTTTCCACTTCTGAGGCACATTCTCGATATGTCCGTTGATGAGCGAGGTATTAATCTCTCAATCGAAATGTCGAAGAGGATTATTGAAGGCGATCACTACAAGGCGTTGAAGGTCTGCAAGAAGCTCATCGACTACGAATCGGAGATCTCAGGGAATGATCAAGAATCAAGTTAACGCGTATCAGGTCGCGCAGCGCCAAAATATGACTCCACGTGAGGCGGAGGCCATGGCTTTTACCAAGGCCGCGCAGATGCTGGATGATGCGCAGAGAAATGCGTCTGACCAAGCCCTGTTCTCCCAGGCGTTGCGCTTCAATAATCTGCTTTGGACAATCATGCAGGCCGACATCACCGGTCCGGAAAACAAACTGCCCAACGAAATCAAGGCGAACATCATGAGCCTTAGTATCTTCGTTGATAAACAGACGGCCAAGGCAGTTCGGTCGAAGGACACAGAGGACTTGTCTATCCTCATCACCATTAATCGGAATCTGGCGATGGGGTTGCGAGAGACCCCTCCGGCACCCTGACACAGGGGCAAGAGGGGGGACACGAAGGATGCGGCCGTTTGGGATCGGACCGACGGCCACGTGCTGATGTGATGGCAGGCACCATGGTGGCGTGGCCCATCCGGGATCGCCTCACCACGATGCCGGGTGATGCCAGGGCGTCATGCCGGGATAGACCGACAGGACTACCCATTTGGCATGCCGCGGACCCCCGTTTCATCGTTCGTTAGACGGACCTTCGTTCTGTTTGCACAGGGGGTGGCGGTGGAGTAGAGTACCTCGGGTAGGGGTGTGCCTTGGTCACGCTGGCACACTCTGGTCCGCCTAGAACTGGGCGCGGAATGCCCCTAGAACAGGAGTGAACCATGGCCGACATTACCCTTTCCTCGGCGACACGCTCGAACCTGCTGTCGCTTCAGCGCACCACCAACCTGATCGACCAGACCCAGGAACGCCTGTCCACCGGCAAAAAGGTGAACAGCGCCATTGATGACGCGCTGGCGTTCTTCAAGGCCCGCGAATACAACAGCAACGCCAGTGATTTGGCGACCATCAAGGACAACATCCTTCAGGGCATCAACGTGATCGAGACGGCCACCCAGGCCCTCGAGAGCGCGGAAGACATCCTGAAGCAGATGAAGGCCACGGCCGAAGCGGCGAAGTCGGAACAGAGCGATACGGCGCGCGGAACGCTGGCGACCCAGTACGAGGAACTGGCCACGCAGCTCGACTACATGCTGAAGGATGCCGTCTTCAACGGCATCAATCTGGTCGGTTACGCCGACACCAGCGAGGGCTTGCGCACGCTGGAAGTGTCCTTCAGCCTCGATAGCGCCAGCCAGAAGCTGACGGTGGCCGGCACCAACCTGACCAGCGACTCCGCTGGCTTGGCCGTGTCCGGTGGGTCCGTCAACACGACCGCTTGGTCGAACGACCAGTCGGTCGCCAATTCGGCTGTCACCGCCATTGATGCCGCGCTGGATACGGTCCGGGGCAAGGCCGCCGAATACGGCCGGAACGCCGCGTTGCTGGAAATCCGCAAGGACTTCACCGAGAACATGATCAACACTCTGGAAACGGGTGCCGGTCAGCTCGTGAACGCCGACGTCAACGCCGAGTCGGCCAACATGCTGTCGCTGCAGACCCGCCAGCAGTTGGGCACGATCTCGCTGTCCATCGCGCAGCAGTCCGAACAGTCGGTCCTGCGTCTGTTCTAAGGGTAGGTGGGGTGGTCGCGTCGCGGCCACCCGCTTCCTTCGCGACAGGATGGCCCTTTCGTGGGCGCCCTCGCTCGTATTCTCCGGCAAACGCCTCGCACACATACGCCCCACACACTTTCACAGAGACAAAGCCTGGCGCGATCATGCGCGGGTGGTCTATCCCGCTTCCGGGGCGCCGGGCAACGGGGGGGGCGACATCATCGCCATCAACGTTGTCGATTGTCGGTCCGTCCTGAGTGCTTGGCGCCCGTCGCAACGCGGCGGCACTGTGCTCTGTTGGGGTTATCGGCGCGTGACCGACGGTTATGGGGCGCGTTGCCACAGGCGCGGCGCCATCGGGTGACGGTTCAACCCGACGAAATCAGAATCTGCCTCGGGGCTGGTCACCCGATACACCGGCGGTGCGGGATCCGGCGGTCGCCATTTGGCGGCGGCGCCAGTGGCAGGGCCTCAGAGGCGGCGCCGGCATAAAGGATCGGACCCGCGATGCTGGCATCTGACGACGTCATCGATTTCTGGGCAACATTGCCCGACGACTCGCGCACCGCCATGATCATGGCGAAGGACCTGGAGTTCCTCGCCGAGTCGGACGATCCCGCCATCGCTGTCCGCGCTGCCCGCGTGTTTATCGATCGCTTCCCCCTCGACCGAGTCGGGTGGGAGGTTCTGCTGCTGGCGCTCACGCGGGCAGGGCGTTCGGAAGAGGCGACGACGTGCGCTCGCAGGCTCGCCGCAATCGTGCCGGACTCCCCCTCGTCCTATCGCCATGAGGCCGAACGGCTGGCGGAACAGGGCAGGAAGGTCGAAGCGGCGGACCTCTGGGTCCGTATCGCGACTCTGGAGAAGCACGATCCCGAAGCCGTCTTCGCCATCGGCGACACGTTGATGGAGATGGGCGCGGTGGACAAGGCCGCGCGGGTGTATCAAGACCTCCTGAAGGTGGATCCCTACCATCCGCACTACCTGACCCGGCATCTCCAGGCTCTCGAAAAAAGCGACAACGTGCGCGGCTTTGCCGACGCGGCGCGGCGCGCGGTCAGCATCGCGCCCGCGATCGACGGGTTCTACCTGTGCATCAGCCGCGCCCAGCGGCGGATGGGTCAACAGGCCGGGGCCATGAATAACCTCTACCGGGCGTTGCGCTTGGTGCCCAATTTTCGCGCCGCCCTGTTGGACCTCGGGATCATCATGGTGGAGGACGGGGACCTTGAAGGGGCGCTCCACATCCTCAAGAAAACCGTGGCCTACCATCCGGATCTGCCGGGGGCTTGGCTGAACCTGGGCGGTCTGTTCTTCGATATGGGGTTCGTCGAGGACGGCATGCGTTGCAAGCGCAGGACGGCGCGACTGGGGACGGAACAGCGGGCGGCGCGGGCCAACATCGTGATGCATACGCACTATCTGCCATCGGCGACGCGCGCCGATCTTCGAAAGATCATCGCCGACTTCGCCGAGCAGTTCGCGACAGACCCCGCCGACGCCCCGCCGGCCACGCCTCGCGATTCCGACCCGGACCGGCCCCTGAGGGTGGGGCTGGTCTCTTCGTCCTTCCATCGGCATCCGGCCCTGGCCCTGTCCATCCAGGCCTTCGAGAACCTGGACCGAAAGGCGTTTCGGTTGATCGCCTACACGGGCAATACTCGTATGGACCCCCTGCGGATGCGGTTCGAGAAGACGGCCACCGTCAAGAACATCGGCAATGACGACGACACCCGGCTGATCGACGCCGTCCGCCAAGACGGAATTGATATCCTGATCGACATGGCGGGCCACGGGTCGGGATCGAAGCTGCACCTGTATGCGCAGCGCCTGGCGCCGGTGCAGGTCAAATGGGTCGGCGGCCTATTCAACACGACCGGCGTTCCCGCGATCGACTGGTTGATCGCCGATCCCGTACAGGTCCCGGACGGGGATGATGGGTGGTATTCCGAACGCATCTACAGGATGCCGAACGGTTACGTCGTGTTCGATCCGCCCCACTATTCGCCGCCCATCTGGCCCCTTCCCGCAACCTTACATGGTGGCGTGACGTTCGGCTCGTTCAACAACCCCGTGAAGATCAATGATCGGGTCGTTGCGCTGTGGGCCCGGATCCTCCAGCGCGCGCCCGGGAGTCGCCTGCTGCTCAAGGGCAAGCGGTTCGGCGTGCCGCAGTTGCAGGACGTGTACCGGGAGCGGTTCCGGGAGCATGGACTCGACCCCGACCGCTTGGTGATGCGCGGCTACACCAACCATCCGGACCACCTGCGGACCCACAATGAAGTGGATATCGCCCTGGATCCTTGGCCCTACTCGGGCGGGCTGACCACCTGCGAGAACCTGTGGATGGGTGTGCCCGTGATCACCTTGCCGGGGCCGACCTTCGCCGGGCGGCATGCGGCGACGCACCTGGCCAATGTTGGCCTGACCGACTGGATCGTCGACAGCGAAGACGCGTATGTCGATCTCGCGGTGTCCTGGACCGACAGGCTCGATGAACTGGCCGTGTTGCGCCGTGCCCTGCGTCAGCGCGTGGCCGAGTCCCCATTGTGCGACGGCCGGCGGTTCGCCCGTGACCTGGAGACCGCGTTGCGGGTCATGTGGCGCGCGTATCTGACGGACGCGGGGTTGATCGAAGCCGAGTCAGACAGGCAGACGCGCGCCGCGCTGTGACACTGGCGCGGCGGCGAGCGGCTCAATCATCCTGCAACTGGACGTCCGGGAAGTCGCTGCGCGGCCCCAGGGGGACCTTGTCGCGCTCGAAGATGGGCGGCATCTGGATGTAGTGGGCCAGCAACTCGGCCAGGGCCACCAGGGACTTGAGGTGGGTCCGCTCCCAGCCGTGGGACCCATCGCAGGCGAAGCAGACCAGCGCCGTGCGGATGTCGTTGCCGGCTTCCAGGGCGGCGGCGCCGTCGCTTCGGTAGTAGCGGAACACGTCGCGGCTGTGCTCGATGCCGCAGGCCTGGCACAGCTTCAGCAGCCGCCGGGTCAGGTGCCAGTCGAAGGGGCCGCTGCTGTCCTGCATGCAGATGGTGACGCCGTACTCGCTGGTGTTTTGCCCGGGCGCGATGGTGCCGTTGTCCACGCTCACCATCTCGGCGACGTCGCCATGCAGGATATGGCTGGCGCCCACGCCCACCTCCTCGGAGATGGTGAACAGCAGGTGGCAGTCCACGGGAACCTTGGGGTCGGCGTCCTTGACCGCCTTGGCGGCGGCCAGGATGGCGGCCACGCCGGCCTTGTCGTCCAGGAAACGGCTGTTGATGAAGCCGTTGGGCAGCACCTCCGGGTTCGGGTCGACGGCGATGTGATCGCCGACGTTGACGCCCAGGCGCTCCAGGTCGGCCAGGGTGTGGCATGCCTCGTCGATGCGCACCTCCACCTGCTCCCAGGTGGTGGGCTGGGTGTCCACGGCCTCGTTAAAGGTGTGGCCGGAGGCCTTGAGAGGCAGGACGGTGCCGCGCCAGGCGCGCCCCTCGTCGCCATAGATGGTGACCCGCGCGCCCTCGGCGAAGCGTGACGACCAGGTGCCGATGGGCAGGGCCTCCAGCCGGCCGTTTTCCTTCAAGCGCTTGACGACGGCCCCCAGGGTGTCCAGGTGGGCGATGATGGCCCGGTCGGGGCTGTAGCGAATGCCCTGGATGTTGGCGCGGATGGCGCCACGCCGCGTCAGTTCGTAGGGGATGCCCAGGCGTTCCAACTCGTCGCCCACGGCCAGGACGACGCTGTCGGTCAACCCGGTGGGGCTGGGAATGGCCAGCAGCCGTTGCAGGGTGGTGACGAGGTAGTCCTGGTCGATCCGCAGGCGTTGCACGAGACGATCTCCGGTTCCGGGCGTGTCTTCCCGGCTGATTCAATCGGCCAGAAGAAGGCCGGGCCGATCAGGCCGGCCAGAGGAAGAACAGCATCAGATACGCCAGCAGGAACAGCGCCACCATCACCGCCGAGACGCTGATGGGCCAGGCGCGGCCCAGGGTGCCGTTGCGACCGTGGGTGGCCTCGGTCAGGGCGATGATCCCGTCGATGCCGCGCCTGGCGTGGCCCAGGCCATCGCTCCAGGCGCGTCCCACGGTCTCGCGCAAGACCACCGCCACGGCGTGCGCGGCGACACGATAAAACCAATCCACGTCGAGTGTGATCGTCAGCGTGCGCTTCATCAAGGGCAACAGGATGAAGAAGGCCAGGCCGGAGAACAAGAGCAACTGAAGCTGGGTGACGATGTGCGCGCCGGTGTAGGCCGCATACTCCACCGGGTAGGGCAACAGGGCGTACAGCGGTCCCGGCATCACCCCCAGGCCGATGCACAGGGCGGCGAACAGGATCATCGCCGCGCGCATGGACCAGGGCGGGTCCTTGGGGCGCAGGCCGCTGTCCTTCTGGAAGAACACGAACCAGGGGAACTTGATGCCGGCGTGCAGGAACACCCCGGCGCTGGCCGCCTGCAACAGCATCCAGGCCCACAGCAAGTGTTGGTCGGCTGCGCCCTGGGTGATCATCGACTTGGTGACGAAGCCCGAGGTCCAGGGGAAGGAGGAGATGGCCAGGGCGCCGATGGTGCCGCAGAGCGTGGTGAGGGGCATGGTGCGGAACAGCCCGCCCAGGTCGGTGCATTTGCGCAGGCCGGTCATGTACAGCACCGAGCCGGCGCTCATCAGCAGCAGCGCCTTGTAGATGATGTGGGCGAAGGCATGGGACGCGGCGCCGTTCAAGGCCATCTCGGTGCCGATGCCGATGCCGCAGACCATGAAGCCCACCTGGTTGACGATGGAATAGGCCAGGATGCGCCGCATGTCGTTCTCCAGCAGCGCGTAGACGATGCCGTAGAAGATCATGAACAGGCCGACCCAGATCAGGATCTCGGTGCCCGGGAAGCCGCGCAGCAGCACGTAGACGGCGGTCTTGGTGGTGAAGGCGGAGAGGAAGACGGTGCCGCTCCAGGAGCCCTCGGGGTAGGCGTCGGGCAGCCAGGCGGACAGCGGCGGCGCGCCCGCGTTGATTAGAACGCCGATCAGCATCAGCCAGGTGGCTGGGCTGTCGGCGACCATGGCGGTAAAGTCGGCGGAGCCGGTGGTGGCGATGTGGCCGGTGATGCCGGCCATCAGCACGGCGCCACCCAGCAGGTGGACCAGGGCATAGCGCAGGCCGGCCCGGCGGCTGGCCTCGGTGCCCGGGGACCAGATGACCAGCGTGGAGGCGACGGCCATCAGCTCCCAGAAGATGAAGACGGTGATCAGGTCGCCAGCGAAGGCCACGCCCAGCGCGCCGCCCGCGTAGACCAGGGCCGAGGCCATCTCCACCACGTTGGTCTGGCGGAGCGCGAACAGGCAGCCGGTGAAGGCCATCAGAGCGAAGATGGTGCCGAACAGCCGCGACAGGGCGTCAGCCTCCACAAGCTCCAGGCGATAGCCCAGGTAGTCGGCGGACAGCGACACGCCATCCGGCACGACCCAGATCAGGCCCAGCGCGGCCAGCGGCGCGACCAGGGACACCGCCTGCCGGCCGAGGCGCGGCAGGAAGGGCAGGGCCAGTCCGCCCAGGATCAGCAGCAGTCCGGGGGGCAGGCTAGCGGCGAGCATCGTAGTAGGTGTCCTTGCGCTTCAGAAAGACCCCCAGGCCCTTGGCGAACAGCACCATGGCCACGCAGGCGAGGAACCCGAACCAGGCATGGAAGCCGAACCAGCCGTCCACGCCGAAGTGGGGATGCAGGTGGACCAGGCGTTCCGCGAGCACGCAGACGGTCAGGACGGCCGCGAGGGTCCACCACAGGCCCCGGATGCCCTCGGGCCGCACGATCCAGGGCTGGGGCTCGTCGAAGGTGCGGGTGGCCGGGAACTCGCCACAGGGCGGGCGCTCGGTAATCTGCACGATCCGGGGCTTGGTGTCGGCGGCCATCACGCAGCCTCCCGTCGGTCGTTGTTCGATCGGCCGGACACATCGTCATTGCGAGCCCGCGTCGTCAGACGCGGGCGTGGCAATCCAGGGCGGAAGACGGTGTATTTTGCCCTGGATGGCTTCGTCGCTTCGCTCCTCGCGATGACAATGTCTTGTCGGGCGCCAGTGGTGTCCGTCATGGGTGGCCTCCCACAAGCGGCTCGGCGCTGACCAGTTGTTCCGCCAGGCTCAGGAACACATCGGGGACCAGGAACAGCATCAGGCTGCCGGCGGCGGTCAGGGTCAGGGCGGCGACGATGGGCAGCGGTGCCTCGCCGTGATCGGCGTGGCCGGGGGCGGCCGGCGCTGGCCGGGTGGCGAAGGCGCGGTAGACGATGGGCAGGAAGTAGGCCGCGTTCAGCACCGTCGAGGCGAAGATCACGGCGATCGCCGTCCACGCCTGGGCGTCGTAGGCACCCGACAGCATGAACCACTTGGAGACGAAGCCGGCCGTGGGGGGGACGCCGATCATGGACAAGCTGCCGATGGCGAAGGCGCCCATGGTCCAGGGCATCTTCCAGCCGATGCCGTCCAACTGGCTGATCTCGGTCTTGTGGGCGGCGGTGTAGATGGAGCCGGCGGCGAAGAACAGGGTGATCTTGCCGAAGGCGTGCGCCATGATGTGCAGCGCCGCGCCCATCACCGACAGGGGCGTGAGAATGGCGGCGGCCAGCACCACGTAGCTCAACTGGCTGATGGTGGAGTAGGCCAGCCGGCGCTTCAGGTTGTCCTGGCGCAGGGCGACAAAGCTGGCCGCGAGAATGGTGAAGCCGGCGGCGTAGAGCATCCAGCCGCTGCCGGTTGTGCCGGTCAGCAGGTCCAGGCCGAAGACGTAGACCACCACCTTGACCACCGTGAACACGCCGGCCTTGACCACGGCGACGGCATGCAGCAGGGCCGAGACCGGCGTGGGCGCCACCATGGCCGCCGGCAGCCAGCGGTGAAACGGCATGACCGCCGCCTTGCCGATGCCGAACACGAACAGCGCCAGCAGCACCAGCACCGGCCAGCCCTCGACATGGCCGGCCAACAGTCCCCCGACCTCGAAGTCTAGCGTTCCGGCCAGGATCCAGCAGGCGATGATGCCCACCATTTGCAGGCCGATGGAGGTGCCCATCAGCAGGCCCAGGTAGACGCGGCCGGCGCGCTTGGCCTCCTCGCTGCCCTTGTGGGTGACCAGCGGGACGGTGCTGATGGTCATCAACTCGTAGAACAGGAACAGCGTCAACAGGTTGCCGGCAAAGGCGATGCCCATGGCCGACAGGATGGCGACGGCAAAGCAGGCGTAGAAGCGAGTCTGCGCGTGCTCGTTGTTGCCGCGCATGTAGCCGATGGCATAGACCGAGGTCACCACCCACAACCCACTGGCGATCAAGGCAAAGATCATGCCCAGGGGTTCGACGGTGAAGGCCAGCGGCACGCCGGGCACCACCTCCCACAAGGTGAGGGTGGGGCGGGCGCCCGCCAGCACCGGCCCCAGCAGCGACACCACGAGAACCAAGAGTGTCCCGGCGGTGATCAGGGTCACGCCCTCGCGGGTGTTGGGGGACCGGGCGGTCAGCAGGATGCCCAGGGTGCCCAGGGCGGGCACGATCAGACAGGCGGCGATGGTCTGGGCGGGATCGAGGAGCAGTGGCGTCATGTCAGTGCGCCCCTCCCGTGTGTGGGACCGGATGCTCGCTGATCGGGCCTTCCCCCGGGGTGTAGTTCAGGATGTACTGGGCGGCGTCCTCGGCCAGGCCGACGGAGTACGTGGTGTCCAGGCCGAAGTACAGGTTGGCCAGCGCCAGCACCCACAGCGGCGCCAGCATCACCAGTGGCGCTTCCTTGATCCTGGGCGCGCCGGCGGGAGCGGACCGCATGTAAGCCGCTTCCAGGATCCGCCAGACGTAGATGATGGCCAGTAGCGAGGACACCACCACCGCCGCCGCCATGATCCAGCGGTCGTCCTCCAGAGCGCCCCGCACCAGGTAGAGCTTGCTGATGAAGCCGGCGGTCATGGGCACGCCGATCAGGCTCAGGGCGCCCACCACGAAGGCGGCGAAGGTCACCGGCATGCGATAGCCGATTCCGTCCATGTGCTCGATGCGCACCGAGCCCACCCGCAGCACCACCGCGCTCAGGGCCATGAACAGCGTGCCCTTGATGAGCGCGTGGTTGACCATGTGCACCAGGCCGGCGGTCATGCCGGTGACCGAGACCATGCTGATGCCCAGCATCATGGTGCCCACCTGGGCGATGGACGAGTAGGCCAGCAGCCGCTTCAGGTTGGGCTGGAAGATGGCCACCGCCGAGCCCGACAGCATGGCCAGGATGGCCAGCAGGCCCACCACCTGGGTCTCGTGCACCGCCGCCGGCAGGGTCTGAAAGGCTTCGATCGGTCCCAGGACGGTGAAAAAGATGCGCACCAGGACGTAGATGGACACCTTGGTTGCGGTCGCCGCCAGAAACGCCGTGACCACCGATGGCGCGTGAGTGTAAGCGCCGGGCAACCATTTATGCAGCGGGAACAGCGCCAGCTTCAGCGCCAGGCCCACGGCCAGGAAGGCGATGGCCACCGAGACGGTGCGGGTGTCGGCGACCTCGGGAATGCGCCGCGCCAGGTCCTCCATGTTGAGGGTGCCCGTCATCATGTACAGCAGGCCGATGCCGATGACGTAGAAGGTGGCCCCCAGGGAGCCGAGGATCAGGTAGCGGTAGGCCGCCGTTAGCGCCCGCGTGTCCTTGCCCATGGCCACCAGGGCGTAGGTGGACAGGGACGAGATCTCCAGGAAGACGAACAGGTTGAAGACGTCGCCGGTGGCGACCATGCCCAACAGGCCGGTCAGGCACAGCAGGAACAACACATAAAACTGGGGGATCTGGCGGCGATGGATCTCCGCCTCGACGCTGGGGCCGCCATGGATCAGCACCAGCATGGCGATACCGGCCACCAGGGCCAGGATCAGGCTGTCCAGCGGATCGATGACGTATTCGATGCCCCAGGGCGCGGCCCAGCCGCCCATTTCGTAGTGGATCGGACCACCCTGTTGCACCAGCATGATCAAGGCGATGGCCGTGGCCAGCGTCGCGGCACTCACGGCCACGGCGAACAGCCAGGCCAGCTTGGGTGGACGCAGGAACAGGCACACGGGCGCGGCGATCAGGGGCAGCACCACCTGCAGGGCGGGGAGGGTCTGGCTCAGCGTCATGGCGAGACTGTTTGCTCCCCATCCTTTTTGGGTGTGGTCTGTTTGAGGGTGTCCTGTCGGTCCTCCAGGACACGGATTTCGTCTTCCTCCAGGGTGTCGTAAGCTTCGCGGATGCGCACCGCCAGCGCCAGGCCCAGCGCGGTGGTGGCCACGCCGACGACGATGGCGGTGAGAATCAGCACGCTGGGCAGCGGATTGGTGTAAAGCGCCGCGTCCCCGTCGGCCGTGGTGGCGACGATCGGCGCGGTACCGCCCTCGACGGCGCCCATGGTGATGTACAGCAGGAACACCGATGTCTGGAAGATGTTCAGGCCGATCACCTTCTTGGCCAGATTGCCGCGGGCAATGACGGTATAGAAGCCCGCCATCATCAGGATGATGACGATCCAGTAGTTGTACAGGCCGAGCACGGTCTCAAGCATGGCCGTCCCCCGTGCCGGTTTCATCGTGAGGGTCGGCTTCGGCTCCGTCGTCCGCGCCGCGTCCGACGAAGGACAGGAAAATCGACACCATCACCGCCCAAACCGTGATGCCCACCCCCAGTTCCACCAATAGAATCCCCAGATGCTGGCCATGATGCGGGTCATGAGCCAGCACATTATAGTCCAGGTATTCGCCGCCCAGCAGCAGGCCGGCCACGCCGACGCCGGCATAGAGCAAGACGCCGACGGCCGTCAGCGGTGTGGTGACCCAGGTGGGCGCCACTTGACGGGCGCGTGTGGGGCCGAAGATCAAGGTGAACAGGATGAAGGCCACGGCGAAGATCACGCCCGCCTGGAAGCCGCCGCCGGGGCCGTAGTCGCCATGGAACTGAACGTACAGCGCGAACAGCATGATCGGCGGCATCAGCAGCTTGGTCATGGTCCGCAGGACGGAATGCTGCCTCATGTCCGGTCCTCCCGGCCTCGATCCGTGCGCCGCCGCCGGCGCGTCACATTGGCCAGCAGCACCATCACCCCGATGCCGGCGGTGAAGACGACCGTCGTCTCGCCCAGGGTGTCATAGCCCCGATAGCTGGCGAGCACGCTGGTCACCATGTTGGGCGGGCCGACCTCCTGCGGGCTGTCGACGATGTAGCGGGGGGCGACATGCTGATGGATGGGGGCATCCGGATCGCCGAAGCGCGGCATGTCCAGCGTGCCGTAGATCAGCGCCGCGCCGGTGACCGTGACCACCAGCAGCGCCGGCCAGTCGGTGCGGGTGGCCGGCCGTTCCTCGCGGAAGGTCAGGGCCAGGGTGCCCAACATCAGCACGGTGGAGATGCCGGCGCCCACGGCGGCCTCGGTGAAGGCCACGTCCACGGCGTCCAGGACAACAAACATGGCCGCCGACAGCAGCGAGAAAATCCCCGACAGCATCACGACGGCGAACAGGTCGCGCAACCGTATCATGGCGATGGCGGTGACCACCATGAAGGCGAGCAACAGGATGTCGATGATCTGTTCCAAGGGCTAGCGAACCTCCGTTCCGGCGGGGGAGGGCGCGGCATCGGTGTCTTCGACGGACATGTCATCGCGGGCGTCGGCGAGGAACCCGTCCTCGTCGGGGTCCTCGGGCGCGAGCCGGGCCTCCGGGGCGCGGCCGTCCCGGGTCTTGGGGACGACTCCGTCCAGCAGGGCCGCATGCGCCAAGGCATGGGTGGCCACCGGGCTGGTGAACAGCAGGAACAGCAGGATCAGGATCAGCTTGATGCCCACCAGGTCGGCGCCCAGGCCCGCCTGGAACAGCAGTCCCAACAGAATCAGGCCGGCCCCCAGGGTGTCGGCCAGACTGGCGGCGTGCATGCGGGTGAAGACGTCGGGCAGGCGCACCAGCCCGACGCCGGATAACAGGCAAAACACGCCGCCGGTGACGATGCAGGCCCAACTGAGCACATCCAGAAGCACACTCACGGAGTCTGGTCTCCCTCGGGGCGTTGGGGACGGCCATCGGCGGAGAGGCCGGCCAAGTTGCTGTACTTGACGAACTTCAACACGGCGATGGTGCCGGCGAAGTTGATCAGCACGTAAAGCAACGCGATGTCCTCGAACTCGGGGCGTTCGGTCAGGAAGCCCAGCAGCACCAGCAACAGCACGGTCATGGTGCCGAAGGCGTTGACGGCCACGATGCGGTCGTAAACGGAAGGGCCGCGCACGGCGCGCAGTAGGGCCAGGGCCATCGTGGCGAGGACGAACAGGCAGCCGGCGGTGATCACGGGGCGCCTCCCTTATCGGTGGGGCCGGCATGAAGTGGGCTTTCCACCCAGGTCACGCGCCGGTCCATGTCGCCGCCCTTCAGGTCATCAATGCCCTCGGACTCCAAGGCGTGCACTAGGATGCGTCCGCTGTCGAGCTGGACCGAGATGGTGCCCGGGGTCAGTGTGATGGAGTTGGCGAAGATCACCCGGCCGACCTCGGTGCGCTGGGAGGCCGGTACCCAGTCCAGGCGAGGGGTCGCGCGATGGGGCGAGAGGATCACCCGGGCCACGGCGATATTGGACAGGACGATTTGTCCGATCAGCCACGGCCAATAGGCGAGGGCATGGACACTCACGTTGATGGGGACGCCCTCGTGGTCCAGACCCTCCATGCGCCACGCCACGAACACCGTCAGGGCCACCGACACCAAGCCCAGACTCAGCAGCAGAGGATCGGTCCAATGGCCGGACAACAGCAGCCACAGGACATAAAGAGTCACGAACAGGCTGATGGCGTGCTTCACGGTCCGTCTCCCTGACGCGGCGGCCGTCGCCCGGAGCGGTTCGCGCGGGGGCTCGGTGCAAAATACCATCGGTCCTTCTCGAAAACCGATGGCGCAAAACTCCCAGGGACTTAAACGACGGCTTCGGACCACGCAACCGTGTTTTCATCGCGCGACGGACGGGTACGGCTCAGGAGTGGCGTGATGTCGCGCAACGGTGGAGGCCTCACGCTTCCTTGCGGGAAACGGCGGCATCACCAGCGTCCTTGGCGCCCAGGGCGGACAGGGCCCGGGCCACCTTGGCACAGCGGATCCAGGTAGAAGCGTTGCCGGACAGAACGCCGGTCACCGCTTTTTCCGACAGGCCGGTGACTCGAGCCAGCGTGACAGCGTCGGTGTTGGCGCCGTCGGCCAGAGCCTTCGCGTTGGCCAAGGTAAACTGGCCGCGTTCCTTGATGCCGGTCATGGGGGTCCCCCTTTCCTGTCGCGATGCCGCGCGGGCCGTCCTTAATTGGCGGGCGCGCCCAGTGATGGCGCGTGGCCACGGGCGATCGCGTAGATGCCGCGCTGGCCCGGCACGGGCTTGAACTGGTCTGAAATGCCCAGGACGGTCTCGGCACCCCCAAGGTAGAGCACGCCGTCGTCGGGCATCAACCCGGAGATACTGCGGAGAACCTTGGTCTTGGTGGGCTGGTCGAAATAGATCAGCACGTTACGACAGAAGACGACATCAAAACTTCCCAGCGCCTTCAAATCTCCCAGCAGGTTCCATTCTTTGAACTGGACCATGGACGAAATCGATGGGTCGATAACCCAGTTTTCGTCCTTCTTTTTAAAATACTTGACCAACAGGGTCATGGGCATGCCCCGCTGCACCTCGAACTGGCTATAGGTGCCGGCGCGCGCCTTCTTGAGGATGTCGGCCGAGATGTCGGTGCCGACGATCTCGATCCGCCAGCCGGCCAGTTTGGCCCCTTCCTCCTTGAGGATCATGGCCAGCGAGTAGGGTTCCTGGCCGGAGGAACAGGCGGCGCTCCAAATCCGAAAGGACTTCTTGCCCGCGCGTGCCTTCAACAGGTTGGGCAATACGATGCTGCGGAACTGATCGAAGGGCTTGTTGTCGCGGAAAAAGAAAGACTCGTTGGTGGTCATCGCCTCCACCAACGCCTGCTCCACGGCGGTGTCGCGCCGCCGCACGGCGCCGACCAAGTCATCAAGCCCCTTGAAGCCGCGCTTACGGGCCAGCGGCATCAGCCGGCTTTCCAGCAGGTATGACTTGTCCTTGGTCAGGACCAGTCCGGATCGCTCCTTGAGGAGCTTGGAAACGTAGTCGAAGTCATCCGGTTTCATGGTCACCGCTTGCTCGCCATCTTATGGATCCAAGGGCCGATGTCATTGACCGGAAGGACGGCCGTGCAGACCCCCGCCTGGGCGGTGGCTCCGGGCATACCCCACACAACGCTGGTGGCTTCGTCCTGGGCGATCACCGTGCCCCCCGCCTTCACGACGTCGCCCGCCCCCTTGGCCCCATCGGAGCCCATGCCTGTCAGTACCACGGCCAGGACGCGACGACCATACGCCCGCGAGATCGTACGGAACATCGGATCCACTGCTGGCCGGCAGAAGTTTTCCGGTGGGTCCTGGGTCAGGCGCAGCACCCTATCCACGCCCTTGGTCTCCACCAGCATGTGATAGTCCCCAGGGGCCACGTAGATGCGGTTGTTGCGAATGACCTCGCCGTTTTCGGCCTCGCGGGCCTCCATGTTAGCGATGCGGCTGATGTGACCGGCCAGAATGGTGGTGAAAGTGGCCGGCATATGCTGGGTGATGAGAAGCGGTTGGCGGACGCCGCCCATCTTGCTGATGGCACCCAGCACCGTGAACAGGGCCTGGGGACCGCCGGTGGAACTGCCGATGGCGATGATGTCGACGGGGTCCGGCGCGGTGGTCGCCCGCCGCAAGGTGATCGGTGTCGCCGGTCGGGTGGGCGCGGGGGCCGGTGCGCGCGCGGTCACCGAGTCGCGGGCGCGCACACCGGCAGCGGCCCCCGAAGGCCGGCGTCCGCCGCGCCGACGGGCCTGGCCCAGGGCCTTGACCTTGGAAACCAACTCCCGCTTGAAGGGGCTGTCGCCGGTGATGTCGCGGGAAGCGGTGGGTTTGGGCAGGTAGTCGGCTGCACCGGCCTGCAAGGCCTGGAGGCTGATCTCCGCGTTGCGGAGCGTCAGGGTGGAAGCCATGATGATCCTGAGATCGGGGTCCCGGGCCAACAGTTTAGGCAGCGCCGAAAGACCGTCGAGCACCGGCATCTCGATATCCAGGATCACCACCTCGATGTCATGGCGGTCGAGTGCCTGTATGGCCAACTGGCCGTTGGAAACCGAGGCGACGACGGTGATCTCCGGATCCGTCTGCAACATCCGCGTTTCCAGACCGCGGACCACCGCAGAATCGTCCACCACCATGACGCGGACCGGGTCATTCCCGACACCACCAGGGCTTCGCGCCCCCCCACTGAACGTTGGCGATGACAAAGCCCTTGTCCTCTCCGTTGTCCGGTCTGTTCTGCCCGGGTCCGGCCGATCCTGGCCCGGAGACGTGACGACCCGCCGCCTCTTGCGCCGGCGCCCGCCGTGATTGCATCCGGCCCCGAAGGCCGGTCCAGGTGATACAACCCCGCCGCCCGGTTCCCTGAGACCCATTGGTTCCCGAGGTTCGGTTAACGGGCGCTGTCCAGACGAATCCTTCGACGCCTCTGTCCGCGGCGAGCCTGCGCGGCCCGGTCGTTTCCGAGGGGACCCTGTTTCCCTGGCACCTGACTCGCATCCCGCCCTGCGACGGGGCAGCCTTCGGTCATGGTTCAGAGGCGTGGTCCCAAACGGTGATCCTTAAAACGAGAGCGTACCGAAGCTGTGCTGGCCGACGCTCCCGGATTCCCTTGGCCTCATCTCGTGGCACCGTTCACTGTGCTGCACGTCCCGTTCCCGTCTTGGGCACCGATCTTCGCGGAGGGCCAAACTGTCCTGCGCCCCCTCAAGGCTTCACGTCTCAAGCGACGGTCAGCCCGTCGCTCGTCCCGACGTCTATTCCTCGAGCAGGCCCACCTGCGCGAACTTGGATTGAAGGATTTCGCTGTCGAACGGCTTCATGATGTACTCGTTGGCACCGGCCTCAATGGCCTCTTGGATATGGTCGATGTCGTTTTCCGTGGTGCAGAAGACAACGACAGGCTGATCGCCACCGGGCATGGCACGGAGTTCGCGCAGGAATTCGATACCGTTCATGACTGGCATGTTCCAGTCAAGCAGGACCGCAGTCGGCAGGTGATTTTTGCAAATCTCAAGGGCCCCGCGGCCGTCCTCGGCCTCCTCGGTTTCGAAGTCCAGTTCCTGCAGGATTTTCTTGGCCACCATCCGGATGACCTTGGAATCGTCCACGATCAGGCAAGATTTCATGACGAACCTTCGCTTCCCGAGCGCTCGATCAGGGGCCGGCGGTGAAGGGGGCCGGATCGATGCCCCGCGCCAACGCGCGGCCCCGGGAGGGACTGCGATCCATCGACCCGTCCGCGAAGACGAGCTGTCACGCCATGCGTTCGCCTTGCTTTAAAGGCCAATTCCGATGCTCCGTCAAGGACCGCGCATGCACCCGGGACCATTGAACACCAATTCCGTCCGGGCCTCTAGGACCGGTCTTGCCCGATGGACAAGGGCCGCGCGCCACTATCCCGCCAAGGCGGCTTCGATGGCCGCGAGCGCCTCGCTGGCTTTGTCGACATGGGGGCCGCCGGCTTGGGCCATGTCAGGCCGACCGCCACCGCCCTTGCCACCGACGGCGGCAGCGCCCGCGCGCACCAAAGCGACGGCGTCATGGGTTCCTTTCAAGTCATCGGTGACGCCGACGACCAAAGATACCTTACCATCGCCCGTGGACACCAGAGCGATTACACCGCTTCCGATCTGCTTTTTGATCTCATCGGCCATACCCTTCAGATCCTTGGGGGGCACGTCGACCAGCAGACGCCCGGCGAAGGGCACTCCGGCCACCGTCTTGGACGCGGCCGCCGCCTGGGCGTCTCCGCCGCCACCGCCCAGGGCCACCTTCTTGCGCAGGTCGCCCAACTCCTTTTCCAGGCGCCGGCGATCGTCCAGAAGTGCCTGAACGCGCCCCGGCACCTCGGCGGGCGGACTGCGCAACACCTCGGCGGCTTGGCCGAGCAAGGCGTCGCGGTCGTTGAACCAGGCGAGGGCCGCCGCGCCCACGACCGCCTCGATGCGCCGCACCCCGGCTGAGACCGCGCTTTCCGAGATGATCTTCAGCAAGCCAATGTCGCCGGTGCGGCCCACGTGGGTGCCACCACACAGTTCGACCGAGAACACCGGGCGGCCGCTGCCTTGCTCGGTGCCCATGGAGACCACCCGTACTTCGTCGCCGTACTTTTCGCCGAACAGCGCCATGGCTCCGGCCTCGATGGCCGCATCGGGTTCCATCAACCGTGTGGTGACCGGGGCGTTGGCGCGGATCTGTGCGTTGACCTCGGCCTCGACGCGGGCCATCTCGTCGGTGGTCAGCGGCTTGGGATGACTGATGTCGAACCGCAGCCGGTCCGGCGCCACCAAGGAGCCCTTCTGTGTCACATGGTCGCCCAGGTCGCGGCGAAGGGCCTCATGCAAAAGGTGGGTCGCCGAGTGATGTGCGCGCAGCGCCGAGCGCCGCGATCCGTCCACCGTGAACAGGGCCTCGTCGCCCACGGCGATGGGACCGTCCTCTACGGTACCCCGATGCACGATCAGGTCACCCACCAGCTTCTGCGTGTCGCGCACCCGCATCCGGCCTCTGCCGGCCACCTGAATGGTGCCAGTGTCGCCCATCTGGCCGCCGGATTCGCCATAGAACGGCGACTGGTTGGCGATCAGCGCCACCTCGGTGCCGGGCGTCGCGGCGTCGACGGGGGTGCCGTCCACCACCAGGGCCTGGATGCAGCCTTCGGCGCTCTCGGTGGCGTAGCCCAGGAAATCGCTGCCGCCCAGGCGGTCACGCAACGCGAACCAGACCTTCTCGGTGGCCGCGTCGCCGGAGCCGGACCATGCCTTGCGGGCCTCGGCGCGCTGGCGGGCCATGGCCGTGTCGAAGCCGGCGGTGTCCAGGTTCAGCCCCTGGTCGCGCAGGGCATCCTGGGTCAGGTCGACCGGGAATCCATAGGTATCGTAGAGCTTGAAGGCGA
>Ga0126339_10000777_pt1 | contig 19288 bp, 14 predicted proteins | sample OrbTmetagenome_2_FD_92532 | JGI IMG/M metagenome (GOLD analysis project Ga0126339, IMG submission 92532) | Coral microbial communities from Petempiche,Puerto Morelos, Mexico - Orbicella T R C metagenome | ecosystem: Host-associated > Invertebrates > Cnidaria > Coral | place: Petempiche,Puerto...
AGCCCCTCGGCGCGCGCCAGGCACACCGCCGCCGGGCCGATGGTTGCCAGGGCATCGGCGTCACATCCCAACAACGTGGTGCGCTTCAAGAAGTCCGCGACCCCCAGGCCGGACGAGAAACGCGCGCCACGCGAGGTGGGCAAGACGTGGTTGGGGCCGCCCACGTAATCGCCGACGGCCTCAGGGGTATGCCGCCCCAGGAAGATGGCGCCGGCATGACGCACCCGCGCGGCCAGGGCGTCCGGGTCGGCCACCGCGAGTTCCAGGTGCTCCGGCGCGATGCGGTCCACCAGCGGCGGCGCCTCGGCCATCAGATCACCGACGACGATCAGGGCGCCGTGACGCTCCCAACTGGCGCGGGCGATGTCGGCGCGGGTGAGTGTGGTCAAATGCCCCTCGACGCTTTCGGCCACGGCCTTTGCGAAGGCCGCATCGTCCGTGATGAGGATCGACTGGGCGGCCTCGTCGTGTTCAGCCTGACTCAGCAAGTCGGCGGCGATCCAGGCGGGATCATTCTTGGCATCGGCGACCACCAGGATTTCCGATGGACCGGCCACCATGTCGATCCCCACGGTGCCGAACACCTGCTTCTTGGCCGAGGCCACGTAGGCATTTCCGGGACCAACGATCTTGTCCACCGGAGCGATGGTCTCGGTCCCGTAGGCAAGGGCCGCGACGGCCTGGGCGCCGCCGATCCGGTAGATGGCATCCACGCCGGCCAGGCGGGCGGCGGCCATGACCAGCGGATTGAGGACACCGTCCGGGGTGGGGACGGTCATCACCAGCCGACCGACCCCCGCCACCTTGGCCGGGATGGCGTTCATCAACACCGAGGAGGGATAGGCGGCCTTGCCCCCGGGCACATAGAGACCGACGGCGTCCACCGGCGTGTGGCGCTGCCCCAGACGCACGCCGCTGGCGTCGGTATAGGCGATGTCGGTCGGGTGCTGGCGTTTATGAAAGCGGGTGATGCGCTCGGCGGCCGTGTTCAAGGCCGCCAGGGTGTCCGGGTCCACTTGGCTGGCGGTGGTTTCGATGACGTCGTCGTCCAGACGCAGGGTGTGCGGCGTCAGGTCCAGGCGGTCGAAGCGGCGGGTATAGTCAAGCACGGCGGCGTCGCCGCGCGTCCGCACATCGGCCAGGATGCTGGCGACAACGCCATCGACGCTGGTGTCGTGCTCGGCCCGCGCCGCCAGCAGGGATGCGAACGCGGTTTGGAAATCGGACGCGGCGGTGTTCAACTCAGCGACCATTGGCGACAGCCTCTCCTATGGCGTCGATCCAGCCCGACACCTCGCCAGCCCGGGTTTTCAGCGCCGGACGATTGACGATCAGACGCGAGGTGATGTGGGCGATATGCTCCACTTCCACAAGACCATTGGCGCGCAAGGTGTTGCCGGTGGACACCAGATCGACGATGCGCTGGCACAGCCCCAACGCTGGCGCCAGTTCCATGGCGCCGTTCAGCTTGATGCACTCGGCCTGTACGCCGCGGGCCGCGAAGTGGCGGCGGGTGACGGCGGGATACTTTGTGGCCACGCGGATATGGCTCCATCGTCCCGGGTCGTCGGCACCGCCGAGCGCGGTCGGCTCGGCCACGGCCAATCGACAGGCGCCGATGCCCAGGTCCAGCGGCGCATAAAGCTCGGGGTAGCTGAACTCCATCAACACGTCCTGGCCGCAGATACCCAGGTGGGCGGCGCCGAAGGCGACAAAGGTGGCCACATCGAAGGATCGGACCCGGATCAGGTCGATGTGCGGATGATTGGTGGCGAACCGCAGGGCACGGGACTCCGGATCGCTGAACGCGGGTTCCGGGTCGATGCCCACGGCTCGCAGCACCGGCATGGCTTCGGAGAGGATGCGGCCCTTGGGCAGAGCAATGATCATTTTGTCCGGTGGCATGGTCTGGCGCGGCTCGTCCGGTGGCGGATGCCGCCTTTTAGCACGGCCGGGACGGCCCTTGCCAAGGGGCCGACGCGCCATACCAGCAGAAACCCATCAGGGCTGCAGCATATGCCCGGCGGTGATCATGCCAACGAACCCGAGCGCCAGACCAACTATCGCCACCAAGCCGAACAAAACCAGTTTCAACGGGTTGATGCCGATCGAGCGGCTTTTGCTCGCCTTGAGCGCCGCCTCCAACTCGCTGACACGGCGATCAATCTGGCGTCCGGCGGCTTTTTTGTCGGGGGGCAAACTGGCTCTCATCTTACGGAGCCGGACCAGTTCCGTTTCCTTTTTGTCGCGGGCCTCGGCACTGAGCGGCGGGGCGGACTTGGCCATGAAACTGCCTCCGGCTCGGATGCGATGCCCCGAGACCGGGGCACGAATGGGGCACGGATGAGGCCAATACCGGGGCCGATCGTCCGGACCACGTCATGCCCTCAACGCAGTACATTAGCTAAAGCAGCAGGGGAGTTCAAATGTCGGTTGTCCCGCCGCCGAGACGATCGCGATGGCTCGTCATGATGGTGGGGGTGTGGGTCGTCGCGGTTGAAGGCTCATGGTATGAAAGCGTGTTGTCCGAAGGGAGTCACATGCTATCACGCCACCATCCGATCAGACGCCATCCGACGGGCATCCACGCACGGCATCGCGCAATCCGCACGATGCGCTGTTGCGCGCCCTGCTCGACGATCCCGCGGCGGCTGCGCGCCTATTGCGCGACATGCTGCCGACGGAGATCGCCAACCGTCTGTCGGACAAGCCGCCGACGCTGCAGGACGGCAGTTTCGTCGATCGGCGCTTGCGCGGCACCACCAGCGACCGGCTCTATCGGGTGACGCTCAGGGATGGGCGGCCGGCCTTTCTGTACGTGCTGGTGGAGCACAAGAGCCGGCCCGATCCCCGAACACCTTTGCAAGTGCTCGGCTATATGGTCCGCATATGGGAGCGTCACGCTGGGCGTGACCCGGGCAGGCTGGCATCCTTGCCGCCTATCCTGCCCTTGGTCCTTTACCATGGACGCGTGCCGTGGACGGTGCCGACGGCCGTCCTGGACTGCCTCGACGGCAAGGCGACGCTGATCAACGAGATCAGCGACTTCCGCTACCACGTGCGCGACCTGGGTCGTCTTGTACCCGGTTCGCCTCCGAGCGGGGACCCGACGTGGGCCGTGTTGCGCGCCCTGGCCACGGTGGGGCGGGACGGCCGGGCATCGGTCGAGGTGTTGGCCGGGATCGTTGCTGCGCTCCCCGATGGATCGCTTCTGGAACGCCAGGTGGTGCACTATATTGTTCAGGTGGCACGTACACTGACCGTCGCGGACTGGAGGGAGGTGGCGGCGCGGGCACGGCCGGACGGGGAGGATGCTGTGGTATCGCTGGCGGCTCAAGAATGGATGCGGCAGGGCAAGGCTCTTGGCGTGGCCGAAGGCAAGGCTTTGGGCGTGGCCGAAGGCGAGGTGCGCGCTTTGATGCGCGCGATCCACCGCGCCCTGGTGGCACGTTTCGGACCGGTGCCGGACACCATCGAGTCGCGACTGCGGGCCCTGTCGCTGAAAGAGTTGGATGCTCTCTTGGAGCGCGCGTTGACCGCGCCCGACTTGGATTCGGTGTTCGACGAGCGCGCGCGCCACTAAATGTACCTTAACGGTTCGACCCTAACCGCGCAGGCGCTCGATCTCCGCGCCGCAGGCGGCCAGGCGAGCTTCGACGGTCTCGTATCCCCGGTCCAGGTGGTAGACCCGATTGACGACGGTTTCGCCTTGCGCAGCCAAGCCCGCCAGCACCAGGCAGACGGACGCGCGCAGGTCGGTGGCCATCACCTGGGCGCCGGACAGCCGCCGCTGCCCACGCACGATGGCCGAGCCGCCGTGGATGTTGATGTCGGCGCCCATGCGCGCCAGTTCCGGCACGTGCATGAAGCGATTCTCGAAAATGCTCTCGGTGATCATGGCGGCGCCGCTGGCGGTTGTCATCAACGCCATCCACTGCGCCTGCATGTCGGTGGGGAAGCCCGGATAGGGCTTGGTCATCACGTCCACGCCCCGCAGGTCCCGGTCGCTGGCGTCCACCAGCACGCCGGTTTCCGTCGCGGTGACCGTGACGCCGGCGTCCTCCAGGTGGTCGATGACCGCTTCGAACAGGCTGCGGTCCGTGCCCTTCAGATGCAGCCGGCCACGGGTGATGGCCGCCGCCACGGCATAGGTTCCCGTCTCGATGCGGTCGGCGACGATGGCATGGGTGGCCGCGCTCAAGCTTGGCACGCCGCGTATCCGCAGGGTGTTGGTGCCCAACCCCTCGATACGCGCGCCCATGGCGTTCAGGCACGTGGCCAAGTCGGTGATTTCCGGTTCCCGGGCGGCGTTTTCGATCAGTGTATCCCCATCGGCCAGGACGGCGGCCATCAGGGCGTTCTCGGTGCCGCCCACGGTGACCGTGGGGAAGACGATATCAGCCCCCTTGAGACCGTCCGTGGGTGCGCGGGCCTCGATGTAGCCGCCCTCCAGCGTGATGGTCGCGCCCAGAGCCTCCATGGCCTTGAGATGCAGGTCCACCGGCCGGGTGCCGATGGCGCATCCTCCCGGCTGCGATACCCGTGCATGGCCGTGGCGCGCCAACAACGGCCCCAGCACCAGCACCGAGGCGCGCATCTTGCGGACGATGTCATAGGGCGCGGTGGCGCCGGCGATGGCGCGGGCGTGCAGCGCTAGCCGTCGGTCGGACGCGGGGCCATCGATGCGGGCGTTCACGTCGACTCCGAGCTGAGCGAGCAGGGCGATCATCGAGTCGATGTCCGCCAGCCGAGGCACGTTGGTCAGGGTCAGCGGCTGGTCGGAGAGCAGCGCCGCCGGCATCAGCGTCAAGGCGGCGTTCTTGGCGCCCCCGATGGGGATCGTTCCCTCCAGGCGGTGTCCCCCACGAATGCGGATCCGATCCATGGCGGCGGTGTGTCCTTTCGCGGTCCGCGATGGGTCGTGCGCGATGGCCAGGTTGGACGCGGTAACGGCGGGATCCTTCAACACCAACTCAGAGACGGGGGAGTGTGACACCTTTCTGTCCTTGATACTTGCCCTGCCGGTCACGGTAGGAGACCGCGCAGGTCGGCTCCCCCCGCAGGAAGATGAACTGACAGGCCCCCTCGTTGGCATAGACCTTGGCGGGCAGAGGGGTGGTGTTGGAGAACTCCAGCGTCACATGCCCTTCCCATTCCGGTTCCAGGGGGGTGACGTTGACGATGATCCCACAGCGGGCGTACGTGGACTTGCCCAGGCAGATGACCAGAACATCGCGCGGGATGCGGAAGTACTCGACCGTGCGCGCCAGCGCGAAACTGTTGGGTGGGATGATGACATGATTGTTCACGGCCCGGTCGACAAAGCTCTTGTCGGAGAAATCCTTGGGATCCACCACCGCCGAATCGACGTTGGTGAACACCTTGAACTCTCCGGACACGCGGGCGTCATAGCCGTAGGAGGAGAGCCCGTACGAAATCACGCCGGATCGGTGCAGACCATCCACAAAGGGCTCGATCATGCCGTCGCGGGTGGCCCGCTCCCGGATCCAGGAATCGGGCATCACCGACATGGGCACGCCTCGTCGTCGCCGGGCGATGCCGGGGGCGATCCTCCATCATCGGCGGCCGAGCCGGGATCGGCCGCGCGTGCTCTGGCCTGGTCCTTGCGGCGGGCCAGGTTCGCGCGTAAGGCGGCGGCGCTTCGGGCGGCGCGATCCGCTCGGGATGCGGGGGCGTCGCCGCGCTGACGGGACTGTCTGTCGGGAGATGAGGGGCGGGTGTCGCGAGTCATGGCGGCACTTTGGCGTGACGGGGTCGGGCCGTCAACGATCCGCTCGTCTGTCGAAGTCTGATCCTATGGGGTGGACGGCCGGCGGCGATTCGGGTCATGGTCGCGAACGCGCCGGTGCCGGGCGCTGTTCCATTCACCGCACGATCGCCGAGGTTGTGCCTTGCCGCGACAGAGACCACCACCGTCCTTAACCTCCACTTCATCTGAATCGGCCGATCGTCCGTCAGCAGATTTGGAGGCGACTTCGGATGTCACTCGAGATCTGGGTTGGGCGGCGCTGGAGATCGCGCCGCAAGCGCTGGTGGTGACGCGGGCGGACGGGCGCGCGTGGCTGATGAATGCCCGGGCCCGTGCCTTGCTTGGCGTGGGTGATCGCGCGTCCGTTGCCGGGTGGGCTGGCCGACTGCCGTCCGCTGGTGGTGCCCAGGGCGGCGGTTGGGTGAGCCTTCCGCGAGGTGATGGCTCGGCCGTTCCGTGTTGGGTGTGGTCGCGGCCTCTGCCGGCCGCGCCGGGCACTGACAGCCGGTGTGGACTGGAGGGGGATGAGGCGGACCCGGTGCTGCATGCCTTGTGGCCGTGCCGGGTGGCGCCGACCCCGCCTGTCGCCGGAGAACATCCCGGGCTCGACGATCTGGTGGCCCTGACGGCGCATCATGCCCTGCTGGGGGAGATGGGGGGCGCGTTGGCTCACCAGATGAGCCAGCCGCTCAACATCATCCGTCTGACCGCCGAACGCGCGGTGCTGGAGGCGGAGCAGGCCGCCGGCCCCGACACCCGCCGCGACCCGGTGGCCGATCGCTTCGCGCGTCTCGCCGACCAGGCCGAGAATCTGTTCGATCTGATTGCCTTGGTGCAGGGCGCGCCGACCGTGAGTGGGGCCGGTGACCTGACGCCCGTGGATCTGGGGGCGGTCATGAACCGCGCCGCCAATCTCGCGCGCGGACCGCTTCGGGCGGCCGGGTTGAAGGCGGAACTGGTGACGCCCGAAGCCATGCCCCTGGCCTGGGGTGAGCCGACAACACTGTTGCAGGTGGGCTATGCGGTGTTGACGGAGTTGGCTGAATCCGCTTTGGGAGAAGACGGTCCGACGGCGGCTGGCGCCGCCCCGCGCCCGGGTCGATCCCCGCGCAAGGCTTCGGTCGTGCCGGCGGATCTGGACCGTGCCTTGATTGTTCGCGTGGACCTGGAGGCGGCGGCGCCGGGCCGGTTGATCGTGGACTTGGCGCGGGACCTAGCCATTGAGGGGCGCGTGCCCCTGATACCGGTGACACCGGACCTCTCGGTGTCCCGGCGGGTGGTGTTGGCCGCCGTGGCGCTGGCGCCCATGGGCGGGCATCTGCAGATGCTGGTGGACGAGCAGGGGGCGCTGCGCGGGGCACGGCTGGATCTGGCCCGGGTCGTATCGGGCGGCCTCGCCAAGGGAGGGGGGGCGCCCGCCGACGGGACCGAGGACCGCGCCAGCGATGACGGCCGCGTGCGGGTGCTGCTGGCCGAGGACGAGATCGAGGCGGCCGCCGAGATCGCCGAATACTTGAGAGACCTGGACTACGATGTGACGATGGTCGAGGACGCGCCGGCCGGCATCCAGGCGCTCGACGATGCGGCCTTCGACGTCGTGATTTCCGACGTCTCCATGCCCGGCGGCGGGGCCGCGAGACTGCTCCGCGCGGTCGAGGCCGGTCATCCGGATCTGGCGGTGATCCTGGTTAGTGGCTTGGCCCTGGAGCACGACGAGGCACGTGCCGAACTGGCTGACATGGCCGATGCCGTGCTGCGCAAGCCGATCGGCCTGGGGCAACTGCGCGAGACCCTGGAGCGGGTGCTGGCGGGGTGAGACGACGATCCCTTTGAAGAGTTCGTCGATAAGCCGCACGTTTTTCCTCAGGCTTGAAGCGCGGGTGGCGCGACGTCCATGATGGGGCGCCGCGCCTATCCTTGTCGCGCGGCAGCGGTTCTCAGGATGGGCCTGTCATGGTGGCATGTGCCGATGACTCCGGTTCTGGTCGTAGGGTGCGCTCGACGGCCACGTCTGTGGTCGGCAGCGCACCGCCTCTCCTCGAAACGGTGTGCCGCGCCCCCGCCGTTTCCCCGTCGGGAAACGGCAACACGCAAAGTTGGCCCGCCTTGCGAGCAAGGCGGGCTGGGGCGCGAACGCACCCTCCGGAAGAGGTCTTCGAAGATCAAAGGCCGCTCCGCCACAATGAGAACGGCTGGTCGCGCGGTTGGCGATCGTCTCTCACCGCCATCAAGACAACCAGGGAGGAGCCTTCCATGAACATGTGTCTCGTGCGGGCCGGCGCTGCCGCTCTGCTTGCCGCCATCGTGACCGTTGGTCCGGTTGCCGCCTATGAGCCACTGGTGGAGAAGCAGAGCGTCACCATTCCCCAGTTCACGACGCAGGGCGGTGAGACCGTCCCTGACATGACCTTGGGTTGGGAGGCCTACGGCACCCTGAATGAGGCTCGCGACAACGTCATCCTCATCACCCACTACTTTTCGGGTAGCTCCCACGCTGCTGGCCGCTACACCGCCGCCGACACGGCGCCCGGCTATTGGGACGCCATCATCGGTGCCGGCAAGCCCATTGACACCGACCGCTATTATGTGATCGCCGTGGACACGCCGGTGAACCTGGGCGTCCACGATCCCATGGTCATCACCACCGGCCCGGCGACGGTCAACCCACAGACTGGCGAGCCCTGGGGCCTCGACTTCCCCATCCTGACCATTCGAGACTTCGTGGAAACCCAGAAAGCCCTTCTGGACCAGTTGGGTATCGAAAGCCTGCACGCCGTCATGGGGGCATCGATGGGCGCCCTGCAAGCCTTCGAGTGGGCGGCGGCTTATCCGGACACGGTCGAGCGCGTGATCCCGGTGATCGGGTCCGGTTGGGCCGATGGCGACCTGATCGCCTGGCTGAACATCTGGGGCGCGCCGGTCCGCCTGGATCCGAACTGGAATGGTGGCGCTTACTACGATGGTGACCCGCCGCTGAAGGGTCTGGCCGAGGCGCTGAAAATTGTCACGCTGCACGCTCAGCACCCCGAATGGTCCAACGGCGTGTTCGGCCGGACCTGGGCTGACGAAAGCCGGGATCCAGCCGATGGCTTCGATCATCTGTTCAAGATCGAAGCCGCGCTGGACGCCGCCGCCGCCGCCCGTGCCGCCTCCTCCGACGCCAATCATTTTCTCTATCTTTGCAAGGCCAATCAGCTCTTCTACGCTGGTCACGGCAACGGTCTTTACGACGGCCTGCTGTCCATCGAGGCGCCCGTGCTGCTGATCCACACCGATGAGGACCTGATCTTCCCCGGCGATGCGGTGCGCGAGACCGGGGCGATCATCAAGTCCGACGGCACGCCGGTGGAGGTCGTCGAACTTCAGGGCACGCGCGGCCATCTGGATGGTGTGCTGTCCATCGCCCAGGCCGGCCCGGCCATCCGGGCCTTCATGGAGAGGTAGGGACAGGTGGAACTGGGCGCCGGGCGAGCCGGCGCTCACCCTTTCTGTGATGCCGGTTCGAAGTCCAGCGCGGTGCCATTCATGCAATAGCGCAGACCGGTCGGCGCCGGGCCGTCCTCGAACACGTGACCCAGGTGGCCACCGCACTGAGCGCAATGGACCTCGGTGCGGGTCATAGCCAGCGTGCGGTCGGTGGACGTGCCCACGGCGTCTTCCAGGGGCCGAAAGAAGCTGGGCCAGCCGCTGCCGCTGTCATACTTGGTTCCGGCGTCGAACAGCGACGCACCGCACCCGGCGCACCGGAACGTGCCGGCGCGCTTCTCGTCGTTCAGCGGGTGAGAAAAGGGCCGCTCCGTGCCATGCCGGCGGAGCACATGGAACTGCTCGGGCGAGAGCGTTTCCTTCCAGTCGGTTTCGGTCCTGGAGACCGGGAACGTGGCGTCTTCACGCGCGCTGCCCGATCCCAGGACACGAGACAGAATGCCCCCGGCCCCGCCTGCCTTGCCCATGTCCGCCTCCCGTTTCCGCGATGGCGCCCCGCCGACCGGGGCGTTCTCTCACCGATGTTGGCGGGCGCGGGAGAAGGATCAAGGTCAGACGAACCAGGCGTCGGTGATGTCGGCGGCGGAGACGCCGGTGAGGGTCAGGCTGGCGTCGCCATAGCGCAGGATGGCGCCGTCCGGGCCGTCCTCGACGGTCCACGACGCGCCGTCGACGATGGTGATGCGGTCGCCATCATCGAAGGAGAAATCGTTCACAACGTCGTCCCCTGTATCGCCGGCCACTTGGAACAGGTCGGCGCCATCGCCGCCGGCGATGGTGTCGTTGCCCTGGTCGCCGGAAAGGGTGTCGGCGCCACCGCCGCCGAAGAGCCTGTCGTCGTCCTTGCCACCGTGCAACAGGTCGTCGCCGAGATCGCCGAACACCGCGTCCTGGCCCTGGTTGCCATAGACGGAGTCCTGATCCCGGCCGCCGTGAACGGTGTCGTCCCCCTCGTCGCCGCGCAGGAAGTCGTTTTCCTGGTTGCCGTAGACAGTGTCGTTGTCCTTGCCGCCGAACAGGGTGTCATCGCCGCGTTCGCCGCGCAGGTCGTCGGCGCCCTGGTTGCCGCTCACCGTGTCGTTGCCCTGGCCACCGTGCAGGGTGTCGTCGCCGTCCTCGCCCATGAGGTTGTCGGCACCCTGGTTGCCGAAGACGGTGTCGTTGCCGTCGCCGCCGCCGATGGTGTCGTCGCCCTCCAGCCCGGCGACGGTATCGTCGCCCGCGTCGCCGACGACGCTGTTGTCGGTCTCGTCCGGGCCGGTGGGGGCGGGCGTGCCCCCGCCACTGCCACCACCATTTCCCCCGGTGTCCACGGTGAGGATGGTGTTGCCGCTGCCGCTGTCGTACGTCGCGTCCCAGGTGCCGGAAAAACCGGTCACGGTGAGGCGCGCGGTGAAACCGCCGTTCAAAGGTTCCAGGGTGGCATCCATGGGGCTGGCCCTGACGGGGCCGGCTGCGGTCCAACTGAGGATGGCGTCGGTCGAGCCGTCGAGGGCGCTCTCGAGATTGATGCCCTCGATGATCAGGGTGTCATCCTGGGAGAAGTCCAGGATGGTGTCGCCGTCGTGATCTTCGCTGTTTCCGCTGAAGGTGTCGTTGCCGTCGCCGCCGGTGAGGGTATCGTCACCGGTGCCGCCGTCCAGGCTGTCGTTGCCGGTGCCACCGTCCAGACTATCGTTGCCCAGGCTTGCCGACAGGGTATCGTCGCCGTCGCCGCCGAGCAGACTGTCGTCGTTGATGCCGGCATCCATAAAGTCGTTGCCCGCGCCCGCGTCCAGCAGGTCATAGCCATTGCCGCTGGACAGGAAGTCGTTCCCATCGCCGCCGGTCAGGCTGTCGTTGCCCGCGGCTCCGGTCAGGGAGTCGTCCCCAGCCCCGCCGAGCAGACTGTCGTTGCCGTTATCCCCGGTCAGGTAGTCGTTTCCAGCCCCTCCCTCCAGGGAATCGTTGCCGTCGTTGCCGTACAGGGTGTCGTCGTCGTTGTTGCCGTACAGAGCGTCGTCGTCGTCCTTGCCGACAAGGGTGTCGTTGCCGTCGCCGCCGGTGAGGGTGTCGGTGCCAGAGCCGCCGTCCAGGCTGTCGTTGCCGGTGCCGCCGTCCAGGTCGTCCGAACCGCTGCCCGCGATCAGGATGTCATCGCCCGCATCACCGAGCATGATGTTGTTGCCGGCGGAGTCCCATAGGAAATCGTTGCCCTCGCCACCGACGAGACTGTCCTGTCCGGCGTTACCGCCGAGCGTGTCGTCGCCGGCCCCGCCGAGCAGCGTGTCATTGGCGTCATCGCCCGAAAGGTTGTCGGCATCGGCGCCTCCGTCCAGGGAATCGTTGCCGTCGCCGCCCTTGAGTTGGTCTGTGCCCTCGTTGCCGAGAAGGGCGTCATTGCCAGCGCCGCCGATTAGGCTGTCGTTGCCGGTGTTGCCATACAGGGTGTCGTCGCCGCCCAGGCCACTGATCGTGTCATCACCCGCCAGGCCATCGACGGTGTCGTCGCCGCTGGTGCCGGTCAGATCGTCGGCATCCGGGGTGGGAGTGGACACCGAGTGGGTGAGAGTGGTGGCGCCGCCCATGACTTCCGCGGACCAGGTTCCGGAAAACCCGGTGACGGTCAGGTCTCCCGCCCCATCCAGGGAGATCGTATCGAGCGTGGTGCCATCCAGGCTGCCGAGATCCTTTCCATCGATGATCAGAGTGTCGCCCTCGGCGAAGTCGGTGATGGTGTCGCCGCCCAGGTCACTTGCCGTTCCGTAGAAGGTGTCGTCGCCGTCGCCGCCGGTGAGCGTGTCTTGTCCGGCGTTGCCTTCCAAGTCGTCGTTGCCGTCGCCACCGTCGAGGCTGTCGTTGCCGGTGCCGCCAGCGAGGCGGTCGTTGCCGTCGCCGCCGATGACCGAGGCAGCCTCGATGCCCGTGAGGCTGTCCGTTCCCAGAGCGCCCGCTTCGATGGTGCCATCGTAGCCTGTTGCGAAGCTAAGGGTGACCGCGTCCGAACTCTCGGAATAGTCGTAGACGGCCATGTCGATGTCGGTGCCGCCGTACAGGGTGTCGTTACCGCTTCCTCCATTCAGGGTGTCCGCACCGGTCCCGCCGTCAAGCTCTTCGTTGCCGTCGCCGCCGTCCAGACTGTCGGCGCCGCTGCCGCCGTAAAGGGTGTCGTCGCCGCCACCGCCGTTTAGGACGTCTCCTCCCGAGCCACCTTGCAGGCTGTCATTGCCCGAGCCACCGATGACCATGACAACTTCGATGCTCGTCAGGCTGTCGGTTCCCAGAACCCCCGCGTTGATCGTTCCGTAGGATCCAGCTTCGAAGGTGATCGAGCCGGCCTCCCCGGAATAGTCGTAGACGATCATGTCGACGCCACTGCCGCCATCAATAGTGTCGTCGCCGCCGCCCCCATAAATCGTATCTTTTTCAGATCCGCTATTTATGATGTCATTTCCATCGTTCCCGTAAAGGATATCGTTTCCGGATCCACCCGTCAGTTCGTCGTCACCATCGCCGCCGACGAGCACGTTGTTTCCGTTCAGGCTTTCGATGGTGTCGTTTCCCAGACTTCCACGTAGTGTGTCGTCGCCGCTGTCGCCTGTGAGGGTGTCATCTCCATCGCCACCCTCAAGGACGTCGGCCTTGCTCCCTCCTTCAAGGTTAACGTTTCGGGTGAAGCCGCTGGTGTTGAAATAGAAGCCATGATCAGTGGTTCTCAGGCTATTTCCATCTGAATCCCGTGCAGGATCTCCGAAGCTTTCTTGGGCAATCTTCAAGTAAAAACTTTGTCCATAAATAGAAATGCTTTTGTTATTTACTATGGAGTTCTCAGCAAGGTCCGATCCAATATATATGTCGCTTGCATTCTCCGAAGAAAAGTCGGCGTCTCTGGTAAACTGAAACGTTCCGGCCATGGTGGTCTCCGGCTGTCTCGCGGGGGGGCGCAGTTGCTCACGGGATGCCTGTTGATCACGACGGGTGAGCAAGGGCGCTCATCTACCTGTTGCGACGTGTCAACACACAGTATTCAGGAAATGAGAATATCGGATTCAGGTCCCGTGAGACAAAACATGCATCGTGATAAATCGTGACAAACCGTGACAACGCCGATACTTGAGGTGTTATCTTGGTTATGAGATAGTAAAGATGACGACTGTATCTTAGTTGCATCTCTTCCATGATCATTGGACACGCCGCCATGGACAGCTTTGATACCGGAACCCTGGTTGCGGCGCTGATCATCGCCCAGGCGGCCACCACCCTCGCTCTGTTCGCCATGCTGCGGTTCGCCAGGTACGAACCAGCCTTGCACCTGTGGATGGCGCACAAGGTGTTGATCGCCGTCGGGCTGTTGTCGCTGTATTTTCGGGCGGACTTGCCGACCGTGCCGTCGATCCTGATGACCAACGCGGCCATCATGATCGGCTACTCCTGCCTGTGGGCTGGGGCGCGGGTGTTCAATCGACGGCCCGTTGTCTTGTGGGCACACGTCTTACCTGTTTTGGCAGTGTTCGGCGTCGTGTGCTGGTTCACGTTCGGCGATGACTCGGCGCTTCATCGCCTGGTCTGGAGCTGCGGACTCTATGGCGCCTACTCGACGTTGTCGGGCCTGGAATACCTGCGCGGTGAACGTGGGCGTCCCCGGGCCACAGGGCGGCAGCGTCTGGTGGGGGGCGTCCAGGTGACCATGGCCCTGGTCTACGGCGTTGTGATTTTCTCGGTGCCCCTGGACCCAAGGTTGCCGTCGGTTCTGGAAGCGCCCCAGGATGCCATGACGCTGTTGTGGGTCTGGTCATTCTTCGCCGACACGGCCTACGCCATGGGTATCCTGACGCTGAACTATGAGCGCCTGCACCAACGCAATGCGCGAACCTCCGCGCATCTGCGTCGTGTGCTCGATGAGCAAAAGCAGTTCATGTTGATGTTAAGCCACGAGGTGAAGAATCCGTTGGCCTCCATCAACCGCTCCGCCGAGTTCATCGAGAGTGAACTGGCGCCCCTGCCGGAGACATTGAGCCGCCGGTTCGACAACATCCGAGACCGGGTGCGCGTGCTGGATCGTCTGGTTGACACCTTCCTGCGGGACGCCATGGAGCAAAGCATGGTCGAAAATGGCGATCCCAGGCCTATGACGCTGGGGGATCTCTGGGCGCTGACCCGCGAGGGCCTTGATCCGGGCATCGCCACCGATCGGATGCGGGTGCAAGTCGAGGACCCCGACGTCACCATCAAGGGCCACCCCATGCTGCTGGCCAACGCCGTTGGCGCGCTGCTCGACAATGCCGTGAAGTACTCGTCCGGGGACAGTCCAGTGACGGTGTGCCTGCGGCGCGACGGCGAGGTGGTCACCATCACCGTTATCGATGAGGGGATTGGCATTCCCCGCGCCGAAATGCCGCAGATCGTGCGGCGCTTCTATCGTGGCAGCAATGCGCGCACCAAGCCGGGCACCGGCCTGGGCTTGGCCATGGCGCGCTGGGCCGCCGCCCGCCACGGCGGTGGCCTGGACCTGGAGAGCGAGGAGGGACGGGGCACGGTGGCCACGCTGCGCTTGCCGCTGGCCGAGCGGCGTTCAGGCAGGATCGACAGTCTGGCCGCTGTCCAGGACTTCGACGTGATCTGAGAAGGCATAGCCCACGCCATAGACGTGATCGACCGGAAGGTCCTCCTCGGCTTCCTGGCGGACCTTGCGCCGCAAGCGGCTGACCACGGCGTCAACCCGGCGCTCTTCCTCCAGCGACGCCAGCTTTGGCAGGCCGACCAACGTGGCGCGCCCTATCGCGCGGCCCGGTTCGCCGGCCAGGATCCTCAGAATCTGCAATTCCTTGCCGGTCAGCTTCACGGTCTGGCCGCGCCGGGTGAAGAGCAGGCGCCGCACCAGGTCGAGCCGCCAGGGGGCACCGATCACCGCCGCCGCTTCTTCTTCGGAAGACATCGGCGTCGTGGGGTCGGCACGGCTGATCAGGCGGCGCACGCAAGCCTCGACCACCCGCAACTCCGCGTGTTTGGTCAAGTAAATATCGGCACCCATGGCATAGCCGGTGACGATGTCGGTCGTTTGCCCCATGACGGTCAGGACGATGATGCCACCGGTGAAGCCCGCCGCCCGGCATGTCCGGATCAACGACAGTCCGTCTTCGCCGGGCAGCACAATGTCGACGATCAGCACATCGGGCGAATACTGGGCCATGGCTTGACGCAAGGACTCGCCATCCGGCACGCCCTGAGTGGGGACAGCTTGGCGATTCAGGTAGTCGACCAAGTCGGCGCATAAGAACGCGTCGTCCTCGACGACCAGGACCTGGGGACGCTCCAGCGGATCGAACATGGACCGGCCCTCCCTCAGAAGAGAAGCAAGGCGCAGAAAAAAATTAAAAGTTGTGGCTATGCGCCTTTTCGCGGTAGGTGCGACAAAGATATGCGATCATCACTTAGAACTACAGGAGGTTGGTCTTACCGCCAAGCCTGACCATCGGGGTAGTCGATCAGACGGGAATGGAAATGACTCAAGGAGGAGGTTGAACCCGTCCGTTCCTCGCGCCGATCGCCCCTCTCGCCTTCCCGGACGGGGTCTGCTAAACCTCGGGTCACAGCGAGTCGCCCGCACCCCGATACGGTCGTGGCAAAAACGATCCGTGCCGGCACGACCGCCTGCCGCCCTTCTCCCTTCAGGTGATCCCAAGCGTGTCCTCGATGTTGTTGCCGCCGTCGCCCGTCACCCCTGAATCGGCCACCGAGTCCGCCTGCCCGCCAGACGGCTGTGTCCATGACGGGCACTCCTTGGATGCTTCCATTGGCGCCGCTGAGGCACCCTCGGGCAAGAGCGCGGCCACCGAGAATTTCCCTGTCGGCTCATTGCTGTTGCCTGGCTGGGCGCGACCGCATGTGGCGGTGTTCTATGCCTTCGCGCGGGCTATCGATGACGTGGGCGATGCTCCCGACCTGACGCCGGCGGAGAAGATCGCCCGCCTGGACGGCTTCGAGGCCGCGGTTACCGGTCGCGAGACTCGCGACCCGGCCTTTGTCAAGGGCCATCGCATGCGTGAAAGCCTGCGCGCGACCCTGGTCACGCCCCGGCATTGCGTGGATCTGATCGCCGCCTTCAAGCAGGACGCGGTCAAGGGGCGTTATGCGGACTGGAACGACCTGATGGGCTACTGCGCCAAGTCGGCCTCACCGGTGGGCCGTTATCTGGTCGACTTGCATGGTGGCTGCCGGGGCGGTTACGGCCCGTCGGACGCTCTGTGCAAGGCCCTCCAGGTCATCAACCACCTGCAGGACTGCCAGGATGATTACCGAACCCTCGACCGGGTCTACCTGCCTCAGGACTGGTTGGCTGCCGAGGGTGCGCGCGTGGAAGACCTGGACGGTGCGGCCTGCACACCGGGCCTGCGCCGGGTGCTGAACCGCTGCCTGGACGGCTGCCGCGACTTGCTGGCCGAAGCCCAGGCGCTGGCGCCGGGCATGCTCAATCGCCGCCTGGGCCTGGAGAGCGCGGTGATCGTGGATATCGCCGAGACCCTGGTGCGCAAGCTGGCGCGGCGGGACCCGGTGGCCGGGCGGGTCAAGCTGACGAAGCCCGAGGCCGCGGTGTGCGCGCTGCGGGGCGTGGCGCGGGGCTTGGCAGGATAACGCCGGGCCGTCGGGCGGCCGTGGCTGTCGCGCCTTCGGCGTCCCGCCAACAACAATGACGACCGCGGGGAGGCGGCAGCAGCATGCTCGAGGCGATGCCCTTTTTGGAGTCCATCACCCTAGCCGGCTGGGCCTCGCTGGCGGCGCTGATCGTGTGGATCGGCCTGCTGGTGGGACGCGGCGGCTTCTGGCGCGCCGACCAGAAGCTGGACATGGCCGTTGTGCGCCGCGCCGAGGCGATGCCCGTGGTGGCGGTGGTGCCGGCCCGGGATGAGGTGGAGACCATCGGCATCACCGTTCGGTCCCTGCTGCGCCAGGATTATCCCGGGCCGTTGTCGGTCGTTGTGGTGGATGACGACAGCAGCGATGGCACCGCCGACGTCGCGCGCGCCGCTGCGGAGAAGGTGAACGCCACCGATCGCTTGCACGTGGTGCCGGGCCAGCCGTTGCCCGACGGCTGGTCGGGCAAGCTTTGGGCCGTGCATCAGGGTGTGTCGCACGCGCGGGCGGTGGTCGATCCCAAGGCCGCCTTCATCCTGTTGACCGATGCCGATATCGAGCATAACCCCGGTAACCTGAGCCGCTTGATGGCCGTGGCCCTGCATGATAACCGGGCGCTGGTCTCGCTGATGGTGCGGTTGCGTTGCGTTTCGGCCTGGGAGAGGCTGTTGATTCCCGCCTTCGTGTTCTTCTTTCAGAAGCTCTACCCGTTCCCCCGGGTCAACAAGCCTGGCGCGCGCACAGCCGGAGCGGCTGGCGGCTGTATGCTGGTGCGCGCCGATGCCCTGGATGCCATCGGTGGTATCGAGGCCATCAAGGGTGCCCTTATCGATGACTGTACCCTGGCGCAGCGCATTAAGCGCACCGGTCGGTCGATCTGGCTCGGGCTGGCCACACGGACCCGATCGCTGCGTCGTTATGAGGCGGTGGGCGAGGTCTGGCGCATGGTGGTGCGCACCGCCTTTACCCAGTTGCGTCACTCGGCTCTGTATCTGATGCTGATGCTGGCCTTCATGACGTTGGCCTACCTGTGGCCGCCTGTCGGGCTGGTCTGGGGACTGGCGGAGTCTGATTGGCTCGCGGCGGTGCTGGCGCTTCTGGCCTGGCTGCTCATGGCCGTCGCCTACTGGCCGACCCTGAAGGTCTACCACATGCCTCTTTGGCGCGCCTTATCGCTGCCCCTGGCGGCGTTTCTGTATGCCTTGATGACCCTGGATTCCGCGCGCCGTCACTGGTTCGGGCGCGGGCGACCCTGGAAGGGGCGTGTCTATCCATGAGCGGCGCTCTTTGCACCCCGGACCCGGAGGCGATCGCCGCCGTCACCGCCATCACCGATGCCTCCGGCACCTCCTTTGGAGGCGCCATGCGCATCCTGCCGGCCGAACGGCGCGACGGTATGTTCGCTGTCTACGCGTTCTGTCGGGTGGTGGACGACATCGCTGACGAGCCCGCGCCCGAGGCGGACAAGATGAGTCGGCTGGCCCACTGGCGGGCGCGTGTCGAGGCCATCTGCGCCGGTCGCCCGGATCAGGGCGAGCCGCTCGATCGGGCCCTGGCCTGGGTGGTGGCCCGCTTTGGCTGCCGGCGTGAGGACTTCCTTGCGGTGCTTGACGGCATGGCCATGGACGCCCCACCGCGTGTGCGCTTGGCCGATACGCAAGAGCTGACCCTGTACTGCGACCGTGTGGCCTGCGCGGTGGGACGACTGTCCAACCCGGTGTTCGGTATTCCCCCGGCGGACAGCGCCGCCCTGGCGGCGGCCGTGGGCAACGCCTTGCAACTCACCAACATTCTGCGCGACGTGGCCGAGGATGCGGGCCGCGACCGCCTCTATCTGCCCGCCGACCGCCTGGCCGTGCACGGCCTGGAGTCCTTGCCCGAGGATGTGACGCGTATCCTGGATCACCCGGCCGTCCCCAAGGTGCGCGCCGAACTGGCGGCCCTGGCCGAAGCCCGCTTCGCCGAGGCCGACGGTCTGTTCCGCCGCTTGCCGCGCCGTCCCGCGAGGCCGGCGCGGGTGATGAAGGAGGTCTACCACGCCCTGTTCCGGCGCCTGCGGGCGCGCGGCTGGGGCCATGTTCGCGGACCCGCCGCGCGCGTGCCCAAACCGGTGAAGATGTGGCTGGCCTTTCGGCACGGTCTGTTGTGACGGGACCGGCGATGGGGCTGACCGCCGAACCCCGCGCCCCGCGGGTCCATGTCATCGGGGCTGGCCTGGCCGGCCTGGCCTGCGCTCTCGACCTCGCGCTGGCTGGAGTGCCGGTGCGGCTGTACGAGGCCAGCGGCCGCGCCGGCGGTCGTGCGCGGTCGTTTCATGATGCCCGGCTGGACCGGACCATCGACAACGGCAACCACCTGCTGTTGTCCGGGAACCGGTCGGCGCTGCGCTTGCTGCGTCAAGCCGGCGCCCGGGACAGTCTG
>Ga0126339_10000778_pt1 | contig 19288 bp, 13 predicted proteins | sample OrbTmetagenome_2_FD_92532 | JGI IMG/M metagenome (GOLD analysis project Ga0126339, IMG submission 92532) | Coral microbial communities from Petempiche,Puerto Morelos, Mexico - Orbicella T R C metagenome | ecosystem: Host-associated > Invertebrates > Cnidaria > Coral | place: Petempiche,Puerto...
AGAGGGTGGGAACAGCGTCGGCACGGCCCAGGGCCTGGGTTCGGGCGGTCGCGGCGGCATCGGCGCCGGTCATCAGGTGGGCGGCGTCGCTGGCCAGCAGAAGGCCCCCCAGGGGCGCGGCATAGCGGGTGTTGGCCATCCCCAAGGCCGGTGTGGGCGCGGGCGTCGGTGCCCTGGTGCCGCCCGGGGTGGTGACGCCGGTGAACACGGTCACCGGTGCCGTGGCCAGGGCGGTCGCGCTGGCCGGGCTGGCATTGCCGCCACCGGCCAGCAGGTCGGCGCCCAGGGGCGCAGCGATCTCCGCCTCGGCCAGGTTTTCTGCGGGCGGTCCGGTCAGGGAGGAGGGGCCGCCGTCCTCGGGCAGGAAGGCGGCCATGGCCAGTTGGCCGGTATCCTTGCCGGTGGATTCCTTGACCACCATGTTGGCGAGACCGAACACCGCGCCGATGGGACCGCCATAAAGGGCGCTGCCGGCGACGGTGGCGAACGAGCCGATCTCGTCGCCTGTCAGATCGCGGTAAAAGCTACCGATGAGCGGGATATGCTGGAGCGGGTTGAAGATATCCACCACGTCCCAGAAGTCGAACATGGCCAGCGTTTCTTCAAACGTATAGGACCGCTGGCCCTCGTACTTGGGATTACGGGCCAGGCGGTAGGATTGCGATGGGGTGTCGGTCGCGGCGACGGCGTCGGTGGCCATGGCTGGACTCCTCTCACGTCTGTATATAAGCAACCGACATGCCAGCCCAGGCCCATCCGCCGAGCCTTGCTGTCGCCGCCCCTGGCGGGGCGGGCGGCAAGAAGCGCCCCTGAGGGACCCCAGGGGGTCGTCCATTCCCGGCAGCTTTTGCCGATGTGAGCCGCACCGGGTTTGGCGGCGGCGGGTCTGTCTGAGACTGAACGCCGCGTCACCCGGCGTCCCCTTTTTCTTGGCACAGTCGGTCTGTCTATTGGACCGCAACGTGGATCAAGACAGCGCTCGCAGGGGAATGTCGAACGGAAGGACCTCGGCGTTGCCGGCGGGCGCCGTCGGGCCGGTGCCGCTAAGGATGCCGATGACGCGAGCGACGCCTTTGCTGGCGACAAGCAGCGGCAGCCGATACGAGTGGCCCAGGATATCCGCCAGGGCCTGTCGGATGCGGACGCGAAAGGTGTCTTCCGGTTCTCCGCCGGGCGGGGGCTCGCCTGCGTCCAGCAAGGGTTGGGTGGCGGCGATGTCCAGTCCATTCCAGGCGCCGAGGCGACGTTCGATCAGGCCCTCATGGATGGCCAGCGGGCAGGAACAGGAGGGGCCCAGGGTTTTCTGGACGAGTTCGGCGGTGCGTAGGGTCCGCCGCAGTGGGCTTGTGACAATAGCGTCGATTCGGGTGGCATACGCGCGCAGTGTTTCGGCGGCTTGCCGGGCCTGTCTCTCGCCATGCTCGGTCAGGGGAATGTCCACATCGCCCCCACAGCGCACATGGCGGCGATTGTAGTCGGTCTCGCCATGGCGAATGAAGAGGATGGGGCGAACCTCCTCGGGTTGACGCTGCGCGTCCATGCGGTCCCTTTCTCAGAAATCGGCGATGAAGCGTTCGGTCCGCGCCCACTCGGCGTCCAGGCGCGGGGAGAGACGCGCGAGGGTGGCCCTGTCCCCCTTGGTGGCGGCCTGTTCCGTTTCCAGGCATAACTGGGCCAGGGCGATGGCGCGTGCCATGGCCGACGCGCCCTTGAGCTTGTGCGCCAGACCCCGGACGGTTTCCGCCGGCCCGCCATGGGCGATGGCTTGGCGCAAGTCGTTCTGCACCGGGGTGCTGGTGAGGAGGAAGCGGTGCAGCAGGCCCCGGATGGCGTCGCGGTCATCGCCCAGCACGTCGGCGAAGGCCTGAATGGTGATGGGCGCATCGTCGGTGGACGCGGGCGGTGAGGGCGTTTCGTCGGTCGTCGGGCCGTCGCGTTCGGGCGGATCATCGTCGGCGGCGACAGGCAGCCACTTGGACAGGCAGCGTCCCAGCCGCGCCGTATTCACGGGCTTGATCAGGCAGTCGTCCATGCCCTCGGCGATGCAGTTGGCGGTTACGCAAGCCTGGGCGTTCGCTGTGATGCCGACGATGGGCAGATGCCGGCCCCGGACACTGGCCCGTTCACGCGCCCGAACCGCGCGGGTTAGCTCGAACCCGTCCATTTCCGGCATCTCGCAGTCCGTCAACAGCAGCACATAGGGTTCGCGTTCCAGCGCCGCGAACGCTTCGCGGCCGTCACTCACGGCGTCCGCGGCGCAGTTCAGTAGGGCGAGCTGACGCAGGATCACCTCGCAGTTGATGGGATGGTCATCGGCGACAAGGATGCGCCCGCCCGGGGCCAGACGGACCGCCGCTTGCGTTTCGGGGCGGTGCGGGGGCGGTGTGGCGCCGGCGGCCCTGCCGACCGCGACGGCGGTCATTTCGGTCAACGCGCGACGACGCAACGGCTTGTGATCCTGGGTCACGCAGACCGTCGCCAGACCGGGGATGTCCGGCGCCGAGGCGGCGTCGTCCACCACGGTCACAAGAGGGGCGTCGGGCCGGTGCCCGTCCAGCCAGGCGCGGGCCTGGCATGCGTCGGCGAAGGCGGTGACGCTGGCGCCGTCCGCCGCGAGGTAGTGGCTGGCGATGACACGCTCGTCGTCGTACGCCATCACCACCATGGCCGTGATGCCGTCAAGGCTGGGTGGTGCCTTGGATGGTGCCGGGACGTCGGCCAGTGGCAGGGTAATGTCCATGCGGAAGGTGCTGCCTTGGCCGGGTTGGCTGTCCACGCTGATGCCACCTCCCATCACACGCGCCAGCAAGTGGCAGATGGACAGGCCAAGGCCGGTGCCACCGAAGCGGCGGTGGATGGAGATGTCGGCTTGGGTGAACGGTTCGAACAGCCGGGCGGCCTGTTCGGGCGTCAGCCCCATGCCGGTATCGATGACGGAGACCCGAAGATCGGCGCGGTCGTCGTGCCGCGCGCGCAGGTCCGCCCGCAGGGTGACATGGCCCTTACTGGTGAACTTCAGGGCATTGCCCACCAGGTTGAACAGAATCTGCCGGAGCCTGAGCGGGTCGCCGAGCAGGGGGGCGGGAATCGCCGGATCGACGAAGGTCACCAGCCGCAGCAGACGATCGCGGGCGATGGGTCGCAGGGTCGCGGCCACGCCCTCCACCGTCTCCTCAATGGTCACCGGCACCTGTTCCAGGTCCACGCGGCGGGCCTCGATCTTGGACAGGTCCAGGATGTCGTCGATCAGGCGCAGCAACGACAGGGCGCTCTCGCGCATCAGTGTGACCGCGCGTTCCTGGTCGGCATTGAGGGTCGAGAGGCCCAGGACATCGAGCATGCCCAGCACACCGTTCATGGGGGTGCGGATTTCGTGGCTCATGGTGGCAAGAAAGGTCGACTTGGCCTGAGTGGCGGCCTCGGCCTGTTCCTTGGCCTGGCGTAGGTTCTCCTCGACCTCCTTCAGGTCGGTGATGTCGAACAGCCATGCCACGATCACATTCTGTCCGGCGAAGTGGGCATGGTCCCAGGACATGATGGCCCAGCGCACCGCCCCGTCGGCGCGCACGAAGTCCGCCTCGATGCCGTGCAGGCCGCCATCCGCCTCGAACCGGGCCAGGCACTGGGCGTGATGGCTGGGATCGGCGAAAAGGGCGGGGAACGGGATGTTGGCCAGCACGGCGCGGTCACGCCGGAAGAAGGTGCAAAGGCTGGGATTGGAGAAACGGATGGCGCCGTCGCGGTCGATCAGACAGACGCCCACTGGACTGGTCTCCAGCAACCGCAAGAGACGTTGTTCGCTATCGTGGAGGGCTGTCAGGGCGCGCTTGCGATCCTGGCCGATCGCGGTGAGCGCGACGAAATTGGCCACGGCCTTGACGAAGTTCAGTTCATCTTCCGTCCATTCGCGTGGCGTGCCGGTGTGCTCGCAGCGCAGCACGCCGATATGACGGCCCGCGGCGACCACGCACGCATGCACCAGGGCGGTGATTCCGGCGGGGCGCAACACCGGTTCCAGCAGTTCGGCCACCCGCACGTCGGCCTCGACGTCGGCGACCTCGAGCGACAGGTCGCGCTTCAGGGCCTTGTGGTAAAGCGGGTAGCTTCCCAACGCGAGCCTGGGCGCGGCAGCCGGTGACTCGATCCCGCCATGATCGGCGGCCCGGCGCAGGGTGGCGTCGTCGTCGTCGCTGGTGAGCCAGATGCTGACGCGCGACAGCCTGAGCGTCAGGGCGGTGATATGGGTGATGTCCTTGAGCGTCCTATCGAAATTGGAGTCCTGCACCGCATCCAGCGTGGCGATTTCTTGCAACGCCGTAGTCTGGCGCAGCATGCGCGCGCGGTTGTCGCGCAACTGCTGCTCGGTGCGTTCACGCGCCAGGATGTCGCTGACCAGCCGCTCCTCGGTCAGGCACAATTCCTTGAGCGTGCTTTCCAGCTTGTCCGCGTGGTTGCGGACGTCGTCCAGCAACTGCCTGTTCTGGTGATTGGTGGTGTCAAGCACGCTGGCAAGAGCCAGCAGGATGACCCGCATGTCCAGGACGGCATGGCGCCCGTCGGGATACGCCAGCACGACCGGGTCGTAGACTTGGTCGGTCGGGCGCATCAGCGTGGTCCGCGCCGCCCGCTCGATCCGCTCGGTGGCATCAAGGCACAGTGGCTCGAAACCGCTGACCTCCAGCAGCTTGGTGATGGGGCGGCGGAAATAGAGGTCTCGGCTGAATGGTTGCGACAGGTATTCCCAGAATCGGCCGCGCGGGAGCATGCCGACAAACCGGCCGTCATCGACAACCACCACGCCCGGCACCTCGGGGTGAGTGGAGAACAAGGCGTGGACCTCGTCGACCAACACGCGCCTGTCCACCGACAGGTCGCAGGCGGGCAGGTCGGCCAGGGTCGACTCGATCTTCAGGTCATCGAGGCGGTGAAGCCGGGCGACGGTGTTTTCGGGGTCGACGACCGGCGTGGTGATGGCGGTCGCTGTCATGCACCGGATGGGGTGGTTCGCGGCCTGTTGGCGCCACCGGCGCCGGCTCCGAACAGGCGGCGCGGTGTGGCCGGTGGCAACAGGCAGGTGAAGCTTGCCTCTGGCCCCTGGTCCAGCAGCCATTGGCGGACGAAATGGATCTGGTTGGCGTCGCTGAGCGCCGGGGTGTGACCCGTCTTGGGGACGTCCATGGCGATCACGCCGGGCTTGGCCGTCATCTGGGTAACGGTCTCGTCCAACAGGGCATCGGATTCCATACCGTGGATGACCAAGACCGGCCCATCGATGTGCGCCCAGTCCGTCCATTGCTCGATGCTGTTGGTGGCCTCCTCGGCATAGGCTTGCAGCGCGCGGGGGTCGTGGCGATAGACTCGGCCGCCATGGCCATCCGACCACGTGGTTTGGAAGTAGGTGTTGTGCAGCAACTCGTCCTCCGTGACCGGGCCCTCGTTCTTGGCGGCGGCGCCCAGTCGGCGGAACAGGTCGGCCGGCCGGCGGAACACATAATGGCGGGCCACCGCCTGTGCGCGGCGGCGGCGGCGCTCGGCGGGCATGTGGGGGCCGATATCGTTGAGGACGAGGCGGTCGACCAACGCGGGGCACCGGGCGGACAAGGCCATCGCGGCGCTCCCTCCCAGCGAGGAGCCGATGAAATGCGCCCGGCCGCAATCAAGATGGATCATCAGTTGCCGCATCATGTCGACGTTGGTGTCGAGGGTGTAGTCGCCCTGGGTCGGCATCCAGGCACTCATGCCGCGCCCCGGCCAGTCCAGACAGATGACGCGGAATTCGTCGCACAAGGCCTGGGCCAGGTAATCCCAGCGTCGGGCCGTGTTGGCGATGCCGCCGACACAGATCACCGGGGGCGCGTCCATGTCACCCCACTCGGTATAGGAAATGCGGATGGGTGTCTCCTTCCGCTGGTGCGCGGGCCAGTGCTGCTGAAGGCGGACGGGATGGATGTAGTTGAAAAAGCACAGGTCGAACTTATCCTTGAACGGTGCTGTCGTGCGGTCCACGAGCAGTTCGAACTCCTCCCATGTCATGGCGTCGCCCCAAGACAGGAAGGGCAGGCTGTCGGCATCGTTTGATGGCACGGGGACCGTGGGCAGGACGTCCGACGAAGGGCTGTTCATCATGGGATGGCCTCCGGATCGGCGGCGGGGCGCGCCGAGGGCGGGCGCGTGGTGAGGGCAAGAGCGGCGGCCAGGGCTGGTGTCGCGACGGCGGCGAGGAGGGCTAAGGCGATGAGAGCGTCGTCATGGCCCGCGCCGACCAAGACCCCGGCCAGCAATGGGCCGGTGAACAGTCCCGCCCGCTCGAATACCCGGAAGACACCGAGCACCGGCGTGCGGCCGAAACGCTCCATCTCGGGCCTGGCAACGGTGAACAACAGCGTGACCTGCGGCGCCATGCCCATGGCCTGGGCGGTTCCCAGTAAAACAATACCGGCGACCACACCGGCCATGCCCGACCAGCCCGCATGCGGAAGCAACGGAACGGCCGCCATGGCGATGGCGGAAAGGGCCAGGCCGCCCAGGGCAAACAGCAGCGGCCGGCCGCTGGCATCGATCAGGTGCGACCACAGCGGCGCTGTCGTGGCCATGATCGCGGCGTAGAGCGCCAGCACCCAGCCGATTTCGGTTGCGTTCAAACCCAGGTCGTGCAGCCGAAGGGGCGCCAGATAATAGAGAAACGCGGCGATCAACAGCCGCGAAGGCATGGCCCCCAACACGACCAGCGCGGTGAAGGCGGGATTGCGGAGCAGTGCACCCATCCGGAAAGGCTGGGAGGGAGTCGTGGCGCGGTACGAAGGCAATCGCAGGGCGATCAAGGCAGCGCTGCCCGCCACGGCGGCGGCGGCCAGGAAGGCCGCGCCGTGCCCGGCCTGAGCGGCGACGCCGCCGCCTCCGAGCGTTCCGGCAATGGTACCGGCGAAAAAAGCACTGAGATAGGTGCCCGAAGCCCTGGTGCGGGCGGCCACTCCGGCGCCGCGCAGCATGCCATCCTGGACCAGGATCATCACGACGCCGGTGGCGAACCCGCCCACGCCGCGCCAAACGATGAGGGCCGGCACGCTACTGGCCAGACCAGACAGCGCTTGGGCCAGCGCCAACAGCACCAAGGCACCAACAATCAACCTTCGGTGATCGCGTCCGCGTTCCCATACTCCGGCGGTTAACTGCGCCACCGCAACCATCAGCCAGAACGCGGCGATCGGCATGCCAGCGGCCATGTTCGCCGATACGGCTGGCGTTGCTGCCGATAGTGTGCCGGCGAAGACCGGCAGGAAGGCGTTCGACGACGCATCGGCCGTAGTGGCGAGAAAGAAGGCGGTGGGCAACAGCCAACGCCCAGGCGCGGCTTGTCCCGCGCCTGGTTCCGTCTCGGGACGGGCAGCCACCGCCGTTTCGTTTCGCATTAAAGAATGCCTTTGGAACTACAGACTCGTCGAATTATGGCCTGACGCTCTTTCGTGTCAATGAAAACAAAATTCTTCATAAACTTGTAAACTATAGGATGTTTAATCTAGTATAAAATGTGGGTCTTAATAACCGTTGACAATTTCGTGCAACGACCGGAGGTGGCTGATGACCGCAAAGATGATTTCCGCTGCATTGTTAGGTGCCATGACCTTGCTGACTGTGACCGGCCAACAGGCCGCTGCGGCGGACAAGAACATTCTGATGGTTCTGTGGAAGGAGGGCATGGAGGCCGACCAAGTCTTCAAGTCCACGCTGACCGACCTGGGCATCGATGCCAGCTTCCAGGAAATCAACGCCAAGCAGGATCGTGCCGCCCTGGCTGGACAGTTGCGGGGGCTTGAGGACGATATCGCCAACAAGGTCTACGATGCTGTCTACACCTATGGCACCGTGGGGACCCAGTTGACCACCAGTGTGGTTCGCGATCAGTCGCCCATCGTTTTCAACATCGTGTTCAATCCCGTGGCCGCGAAGCTGGTGCAGTCTCTTGAGGCGCCCGGTGTGCCGATCACCGGCGTCACCAACGGCGTTCCCGTTGCCGACCAACTCGATACCTTCAATGCGTTGACGCCAATCAAGAAGCTGCTGGTCCTCTACAATGTGCGCGAGCCCAACTCCGTGCTCGTTGAGAAGGACGTCGCCCAGTGGGCCGAAGAGAACGGCGTCACCGTCGTATCCTCGCGTGTCGCCCCCGGCACCGACACACTGAAGACGATTCTCGCCGATGTGGCATCCGGCAAGATCGACGTCGATAGCTGCTATGCGGGCGCCGACAGCTACTTGGCGTCTGCCGCCAAGGAGGTTCAAGCCGCGATCGGCGACAAGGTCCACCTGTACGGCGGGACCCAGACCTACGTGGCCAGGGGCGGATGGCTGGCGACGTACGCGCCGCACAACCAAGACATGGGCATCACGGCCGCCGAACAGATGGCCAAGGTGTTGGGCGGCGCCGATCCTGCCACCCTGCCGGTGCTGCTGCCTGAGCCAAAGTTGTTCATCTCGCAGGCGGCGGCGGCCCAGCATGGTGTGACGCCGCCGCCGGATGCCGCGCTGGAGGACTGATCAGGTTCGACATTCGGTTGATGGGGTACAAGCCGGGCTCTAGGGGGAGCCCGGCTTTGTCAGCTCGGCGTTTGTCCGGAAAGCTTCGAAGTACACCATATACGGCATGCTATTCGGGGCACACACGGTCTTGCGACTTTCGAGACGATCCCGATGGGTGCTCAGCGGTGGATGTAATAGAGCAGGAGATCGCGACGCAGGCCGTTCACATGGATCGGCTGTACGCCGTGAAACGATTCGTCGTTTTTCACGAACAGGAACATCGCATTGGGCAGATAAGGCATGGTCTGGACAGGGTCGAAGCCGGCGAAATCGTGGTGCGGACCACCCCAGCAACGCATGTCGCGATCCTTGGGAAGATACAGGGTGGTGCCGCACTCGGCGTGGCGACCATCCTCGGGCAGGTAGAACAGCAGGGTCAGCAGGTTGCGCGGGTCCGAGGTGTGAACCTTGACGCCCTCTGAGCTGCCGTCGCGGACCAGAATCATGTCTCGCTGAGGTGGGCCAGAAAGCGGTATGCCCTCACGCGTCACCCGATCGTGAATGTCCTCCGCGTGACGTTCCAGCAGGGCGTCGGCGAACTCTTCATTCAGGATGTCGTCGAACAGCGCGGTCCAGAAACGCGCGGACTCGGCGGACACGCGCCCAAGGTGCTCGTCGTCCAGCAGGAATCCGGCGCGCATCTCATAATCCCCGTCCGCCACTTTTCCGGTCTTGGCCAGCGGTGTGTAAGCGTTGGCGGCTGGCATGTGGCGCCGAAGCTCGTCGTAAAATGCGTCCGGGAAAATGTCTTCAACAAAAAGATGAGCGTGCGGCCACGGCCGTACCGGCGTGTTGAGGATCCGATAAAGCGCATGCAGGCGCGCCTGGGTGCAGCGGTCGTTGGACATGAGAAACCTTCGTGTGGGCGAGTGCGGTTCCGGTGATCCGGCCCGTGTGTCGTGGGTGGGCCCTTTGGTGCGGGCGCGAGCCGTCATCCTGCCTAGACCAGGGGAGTTGGACCTGCGCGATGGAATGACATTGGATCACGGCCGGACGGACCCAGCCCGGCCGCGACCTGGTTCAGGGACGGGTAGTCTCGGGAGCTTTGAGATATGGCATCATGTATTCCAGGGCCTCGCCGATCGTCTGTTCCCATACCCGCCATTCATGGTCGCCGCCGACGATGCGAAGAACCGCCTTGTCGGGCTGAATGGCGCGCAAAGCGCGATGAAAGACGGCAGCGTGATAGTAGATTTCGAAGCGATCGTGATCGCCGGAGTTAATGTACAGCGGTACCCGGATAGACTGAGCCTTGTATGCGTTGAAATAGGTTGGCCAGTTCAACTGTCGCCACGTGGCGCTGTCAAACTGTCCCGCCTTCTGGAACGGCGGGTTTCTATGCGCCGACGAGTTGATCGGCGGGTCGGGTTGATAGATGGCGGGGCTCAAGGCGGCACCGGCGGCGAAGAGTTTGGGGCGCGTCAGGGCCAGGCGGATGGTCGCATAGCCGCCCGCAGACAGGCCGGCGAAGGCCCGACCTTCCCGTTCGGGAACGGTGCGGAACCGGGCGTCCACTGCCGGAAGCAATTCCTTTAGCAGAACGGTTTCCGCCTTCTCGGCATTGCCATCCACCCACCATGCCCCCTTGTGACCAGGCATGACGACGATGACAGGCGGGATGCGCTCGTCTGCGATCAGTTTGTCCAGTGTCGGCTCGACCTTGCCCTTTACCAGCCAGTCGTTCTCGTCGCCGCTGGCGCCGTGAAGCAGGTACACGACCGGATAGCGCAACCCGGACTCCTCGTATCCATCGGGGAGATAGACGGTGAACCGATAGTCACGTCCCAACTCGGCCGAGGGCAGATCTTCATGCAAGACGGTTCCGGCGTTGACGGATCCAAGTCCGGCAAACAGTAGAAAAAATAGAAGAGCTAAGCCTCGAAGGGGGGACGCGAAAGAAAGTCTGCTCATGGCGTTCCTCGTGGCGCTTGTGTAATATTAGTGTCACAGTTTGGAGTGGGTTCTCCAGTTTATTTCAATTTTGTTAAACTCAGTATTCTCTGCACGGCACGATTTAAGATACCCTTAATGCGACGTCAACCAAAAAAACTATATGTATTCTTGATTTTATTGAATGGGGGGCGATGTTTTTGTCATGAACGCGAAACTATTGTTGTTTGTTACGGACGGTGCCGTATTTTATCTGGTCCAGGACAATGGTCTTTCATACGTCGATGGGCCGAAGCACAGGACGATCCTGACAGCTCGGTGGGGTGGCGTCGGAGCGAGAAACATCGATCCGCGAAACGCTGGCCGCGCTCGGGGGGCGGCGGCATCACACAGGTCATCGCTGACCGACGCTTTAAGGGAACCCTAACCACACGCCGCATCTGAGAGGCGAGCCGGACAAAGGAACGGATGTCGTGCCGAACAGTGACTTCATGCCAAGAACCGAACGCATCTTGGTCGTGGAAGATGATGAATTCAGCCAGCAACTGATTGGCCTTTACCTCAAGAAGGCCGGCTTCACTGAACTAACCGTCGCGACCGATGGTCGCGACGCTCTGGATATCGCTAAGCAGCAGACTTTCGACCTTGTCCTGCTCGATCTCAACCTGCCGCGCATCAGTGGTGGAGAGGTGTTGCGACGGCTAAAAAAGGAAGGAATGCTGACCGATACACCCGTCATCATCAGTTCATCCATCGGTAATATGGACGATATCGTTCAGTGCATGGATCTGGGCGCAGAGGACTTCCTGCTCAAGCCGTTCAATGTGAGACTGCTCGAAGGACGTGTGAGCGCCATCTTGGAGAAGAAGCGGCTGCGCAAAGAGATGCGCGCCACTCAAGAGCGTCGCGCCCTAGAGCATCAGGCGGCGCGGAAGCTTCAGGCGACGGTGTCGGGCATCGCCTTGTGCGGAGCGGGCGGCGAGCAACCGGCGGCGGCGGTCACCGTGCCGGCGGTCGACCCGGCCGGTGATTTCCACGATGTGTTCACGCTGCCCGACGGGTCGGTCTTCCTGATGATTGGGACGGTGGCCGGCACCGGCGTCGCCGCCGCCCTGGCGATGGCGCGCGTTCACGCCCTTGTGCGCCGGAGCATCGATCGCTTGATCGCCGAGGGAGGGCACGTGGAACCCCACGCCGTGCTGGCCTGGTCCAACGTCGCGTATTGTCTGGACGGCGCGGGCGTGCCGGTGACGCTTCTGGTCGGCACCGTGGCTCTCGACACCGGCACGATGAGCCTCGCCAGCGCGGGGCATCCCGATCCCATCGTCCTCAGTCCGCGCCATGGCATCGTCGCCGCCGGCTGTGATCGTGGCCGGCCCCTGGGAGTCCACCCGGACGCGGTGTACGCGGGCCAGGCATTGACGATGGAAAGCGGGGCGATCCTCTTCGCCTTCACCAAGGGTCTGCTCGACGCCACCGATGTCGCCGGGATGGCCTTCGGCGAGTCGCGGCTCAAGGCCAAGCTGGAGGACTGCGCGACGCTGCGGCCGGACACTCTGGTGATGGCGCTGGAGGGGGAGGTGCGTCGGTTCGTCGGTGGTGTGACACAACGTGAGGATATCACGGTTCTGGCCCTGCGCGGATGTGGCGCGGCGTGATACAGGGTGGACTCGGTGTGCGGTCGCTCTTCCCGTCACGGCCGTCTGTTGCCTCGGTCCGGTCAAGGCCATGCCGCATCACCCGGCGTCCCCTGTGCGGGGTGGGGTCGGGACGGCATGATCATTGAAGACTGGCGGGGCGCGGCGGCGAACACACGGCGGTGCAAAAGATCAAGGCCGCGAACACCGCCATCACTCCGCCGGCCCCGATCCTGTCGATGAGCACACCCGACAGGCCCGCCGTGATCGGCGCCAGCGACAGGGCCAACGCGGCGGCCGCGCCCAGCACGCGTCCGCGCAACGCCTGCGGCGCGGCACGCTGCAACAGGGTGTTGACCAACGGGCTGAGGACGCCCGCGCCAGCCCCGGCGCATCCCGAGGCCAGCAGGAGCACGGGCCAGGACGGCGACACGGCGATCGCGGCCAGGGAGAGGCCGATCAGGAACACCGGGCCCAGGAACGCCGGGCGTGAGGAAACCCGTCGCGCCAAGGCCATGTAGAGGATGGAGCCGATGATCGCGCCGCCGCCCGCGCATCCGATCACGATGCCCAGGGCGTCGGGGCCGTGCCCCGCGTGAGCGATCAGGACGGGCAGGACGACGTCCTCGAGGGTCTGGAAGGCGGCGATTAGGATGGCGACGGCCGCCAACAGGATCAAGAGGTCACGCCGGGCGAAGAGGAACCGAAAGCCCAGGGTCACGCCGCCGTCGCCGCCACCCGGCGGCTTCGTGTTCGGCAGCGCCAGCGCCGCTCCCAGGGCGGACACCAAACCCACGCCGACCGCGATCCACAGCGCCGGCCCCACACCGGCGTGAAGGATGATGAGGCCCGCGATCGGCGCGGCCGTGATTCCCGCCAGCCCGTCAATCAGATCATCGGCCGCGTTGACGCGCTCCAGGGGAAGATCGGCCGTTTCGGCCAGATCGGGCAACCGCGCTTCGAAAGCGGCTTCGGTCGCGCCATCGGGAAGCTGGGCGAGGATCACAAGGCCGAAGAGCACGGCGAGATCGAGGTGGTCGGTCGCGGCGATCAGGATGAGCGCGACGATCGGCAGGGCACTGGCGATGGAGGCGACAACAGCCGTCCGTCGCGCCCCGAACCGATCGACGAGCGCGCCGCCGAAGACGCAACTCAGCATGAGGGCGGCCAGCGATGCGGCGGCCAGATATCCCACCGGGGCCGCGCCCTGATCCATGTTCACGACCATCCAAATCAAGGCGACGCCGCTCAATCCCTCGGCGACCCTGGCCAGGGCGCCCGCGCCGATCACGACGAAAAGGGGCAGGCGGCGTGTCATGCGCGGATTCGACAGGCTCATGAAAAGGGATCCTGTGGTGGCCGGTGGGCGGTGGAAACGGGGCACCCTCGGTGTGTGGGGTTGAGTCTATCGTTTTACAAAAACGAACAATCATTCTTATTTTAACTTGATCCAGCCGCTGCGCAAGACTTAATAGAGAATGATCATTCTGTTTAAGGCCGGAACGCCGGCGGGTCGGGCCAAAGGGCGGCCGGGAGCAGGCGTCTTGGCAGGATGCTTGGGCTCTCTTGGAGCGTTCGACGGCGAAAGGTGGCGGAAATGGCATGGAAACGGCTGCGGGGGGCGTTGGCCGTCCTGGCCGCGCTGATGGTGGGGATTATCGTGATCGTGCCCTCGTCGCCGGGGCCGGGGGAGACCATCCTCTTCACGCATCGCGGCGTGACGGTCGCGGGCCGCCTGCATCGGCCCGCCGGCCCCGGCCCGCATCCGGCGGTCCTGTTCGTCCATGGCGATGGCGCGATGCCGTGGGATGCCCATGGGTACTATCGGCCCATCATGGGGGCGTTGCATGACGCCGGGTTCGCGACAGTGTCCTGGGACAAACCCGGCGTCGGCGACTCGCAAGGGGACTGGCTGACCCACGGCATGAGCGACCGCGCCGCGATCGTGCGAGCGGCCGCGCGCGCGCTGCGCCAGCGTCCCGATATCGATGCCGACCGGATCGGACTCCTAGGGTTCAGTCAGGCGGGCTGGGTCATGCCGCGCGCGATGCGCGATGACACGCGGCTGGCGTTCATGGTCGCCATCTCGCCGGCGATCAACTGGGTGGATCAGGGGCGCCATCTCGCCACCAACCGCATGACCATGGAGGGATGCGCCGCGCCGGAGATCGCGGCGGCCCTCGCGTTTCAGCACCGAGCGCTGGCGCATCTCGGGCCGAATGCGCGGTACGACGACTATGTGGCCTTCATGTGCGCGGCGCCGGCCTGTATCGGGGCTGTTCTGTCACCGGTGCGCTGGGCATTCGTCTCCAAGAACGTCCACAGCGATGCGCGCGAAGACCTGCGCGTCCTTCGGGCGCCGGTGCTGGCCGTTTGGGGTGCCTTGGACCTCAAGGTCGACCCCTGGACAAGCGCCGCCGTGTATGAAGCCGATCTCCGGCGGCCGGGCGGACATGCGGACGTCACCACCGTTGTTCTGCCCCGGGCGGATCACGCGCTGTTGCCGACGGACGTACCCCGCCTGGTGACGAGCCATGCGGCGCTGATCTGGCGTCTTCTGACGATCGAGGTGTTGGGCGAGGCGGCGTTTGCGCCCGGTTTCATTCCGTTGGTGAGCGGTTGGCTTGCCGACCGGTTTGGACCCGATGCTCGACCCGACGCCGGGTCCCCCCGTTAGGGGGTGTGGTCCGGGTCTCCATGGGCGGGCGCCAGAATGCCGCGCAGGGTCCGCCGCAGGGCGCGGTCAAGCCGCGCGGTGGAGACCTCGGACGAGAAGGCCGAGCGGCCGGTGATGCCATCGAACAGGCTCATGAGCAGAAAGACGGTGGCATCGACATCGAGATCGCGGTCGATGACACCGCTTGCTTGTCCGCGCCGAAGGGCGACCTCCAGGGCGTCGCGCACCTCCGCCTCGTTGCGTTCGAAAACCTCGGCGACTGAAGTATTCCGCGATGCCTCGGCGCTGATTTCCAGGGCCAGGCGGGCGTAGTGCGGGTCCGTGAAGACTCGCACCAAGTCCGGCACGACCTGATCTAGGCCCGACAGCAGGTCACGCGCCCCGGCCAGATGATCGACAAGATCGCGGGTATGGTCGCGCTCATCTTCCGCCAGGGCGGTGATGATCGAGTCCTTGCTCGGGAAGTATCGATACAGGGCACCGGCGCTGATGCCGGCCGCGTCGCAGATCTCCGGCATGGTCGTCTGGTGAACGCCCTTGCGCGCGAAACAGCGTGCGGCCGCCGAAACGATTTCCGCCCGCCGCCGTCTGTGCAGGGCTTCGTCCTTGGTGCGCATGCCTGACCCTTTCAAAAACAGAATGTCCGCTCGCAATATGGCTTGACAACCCGAAACCGCGAGTTCAAGAAAGCAGAACGATCATTCGCTTTACGTTGACCTGTCCTACTTACCCCGATGTCGGCCCGCTGGCAAACGCCGTGGCGCTGACCAGCACGAAAGAGGATGTCCCCGCATGACCGTCATGTTCGCAAAGCCCGTGGCCTGGATGATCCTTGTCGGAACCCTTGGGGCGCCGGCGATGGCGGATGCCCAGGAGCAGAGTTTCGGATCCGTCGGCCTCGGGTTCGTGGTCGCTCCGGAGTACCTCGGGGCGGACGAAGCGGAGATTTCACCGGTCGTCACCGGCGAGTACGGCTGGAACGGTCGCGGCGTGTCTTTCGACGGCTCGGCGGCGAAGCTGGATCTGTTGGGCGACACCGACCGGTGGACCTTCGCCGCCGGCCCCCTGGTCGGGTTCCGTCATGGACGGGATGACGTCGAGGATCGCGCCGTCCGGGCGCTCGGTGACATCGACACGGCGGTCGAGGTTGGCGCCTTCTTTCGGGTGGACAGGCTCGGCGTGCTATCGGACACGGATTCGCTGGGGCTCGCCGTTGACTATCGGGCCGATGTGTCCGACGCGCATGAGGGATCGGTCGGCACTGTCTCTGTCCTCTACGGTTTCATGCCGACGGAGGACATGGCGGTCGAGGTCGAGGCCGGACTGACATTTGGCAGCGGCGCATACATGGACACGTACTTTGGGGTCAGTCCGGCCGGCGCGGCCACGTCCGGCTTGGCCCGGTTCGACGCCGACGGCGGCCTTCAGAGCATTCCCCTGTCCGTCAGCGCCAGCTATGCCGTCACGGAGCACTGGCACATCTTGGGCTTCGCCGGGCTGGAGCAGCTTGTCGGGGACGCCGCCGACAGCCCCATCGTCAAGGATCGCGGCCAGGCCAGCCAGGCCAGCGGTGGTCTGGCCATCGTATACGCGTTTTAACGCGAACGAGCCGGCCAAGGATTGCAACGGCTGTTCTCGATGGCCTTTGGTGTAACGCCGGGGGCGGATGCGTGTGACTCGCCCGCCATGGATATTCGTCGGGATCCTGTTTTGATGTCGGACGTGGTGAACCGGTCCTCCTCGTCCCGATGGCGGTCGGGGCGTGGGTGGGTGTGGCGTGCTCTTGTGGTCTGCGGTGTTCTGGCCGGCGGTGGTCTGCTGCTGGCCGCGCCGGGTGGCGACAATGGTGCGTCGATTCCAATCGTCTCCCAGCCCCCAGAGCGTCATGTCTCCGTCCGATTGACCGAAATCCGGCACGGACCGCTGATCCAGTGGCTGTTCGCGGAGGGCGTGGTCCAGGCTGTTCGTAAGGACTTCCTCCAGTTCGAGAGCGCCGGCCGGATCGAGCTCATCGCGACCGACGCCAACGGCGACCTGTTGCGCGAGGGGTCTCGTGTGCGCGGGCCGGCACCGGGTGACCGGTTCGGGCAACTGATCGCGCGGCTGGACGACCGCGACAGCGCGGCGCGGGTCGCGCGCACCGACGCCCAGGTTGCGGCGGCGCGGCGCCGGGTGGAGGCGGTGCGGGCGGCGCTCGACCAAACCCGCCAAGCGTTCGACCGGACGTCTGGGCTCGCCAATCATGGGCTGACGCCGCGCGCGGAACACGAGCGCACGAAAGCCGCGTTTCTTGAGGCGCAGGCGGAGCTTCGCGCGGCGGAGGCCGAGGCGCGCGCCCTGGCGGCGCAGGCGGATGAGGCCAGGATCGGCCGGGACCGTGCGGCGATCTTCGCCCCCTACGACGGGGTCATTGCCATGATGAACATCGACGTGGGTGATTACGCCACGGGGATCGCATCGGCGACACGGGACCCGGTACAGGAAGCGAACGCCGCCGTGGTGGTTATCGAGGACAGCCGGCTCGAGGTGACGCTGCATCTGCCGCCTCACGAGGCGGCGCTCGTGCGCGAGGGACAGACCGCCTATGTGGGCGCCGATGGGGATGCCATCGCGCGGGCGGTGCGGGGCGCCGAGGATACCGGGGCGCTGCGGGGGCGCGTGTGGTCGGTCAGTCCTTCCATCAGCCTCCAGCGGCGCGCCGTGATGGTCAAGGTTCGCCTTGATGAGGGCACCGAGGATCGCCTGCGTGATGGGGCCTTCGTCAGTGTGTGGATCGCGGCGGCCGAGATCCCGCAGGCTGTCCTGGCACCGTATCCGGCGCTGATTCAGCGCGCCACCCAGACCACGGTGTTCATCCATGATCCCGAAACAGATCAAGTCCGGCGACGCGTCGTCCGGCTGGGCATGATGGGCCTGGATCACGCACAGGTGCTGGCGGGGCTGTCCCCCGGCGAGCAGGTGGTGGCCGAAGGTCATCACCGTCTGACCGACGGGGCGCGGGTGCGGCCGATCGAGACCGGGGCCGCCGATCCCCGGCGCGCCCTCGACGTCACTCTGCCCACCGATGACGACAAACAGTGAACCATGACGCGGACACCGACGCGCTTCTTCCTGCTCGATCCCACCTTCGCCATCGTCCTCGTCGCCGCGTGCCTGGTCGGCGGACTGATCTCGTATCTCGGCATGGTGCGGGAGAACAATCCGGATCTCGCCATCCCCCAGGCGACCATCGTCACCGAATGGCCCGGGGCGTCGCCGGAACAGGTCGAGAAGGAGATCACCAAGCCCCTTGAGGACCAGATCCGCGCCCTGCAAGGACTGAAGCGGTATCAATCCAGTTCAAGCAACTCCCTCTCCATTGTCGCGGTCGCGTTCGAGGCGGACGTGTCCATTGCCGCCGCCATGCAGCGCTTGCGCGCGCGCGTGGACGAGGCGGAGGCCGAGTTTCCGCGCGCGGCCGAAAAGCCTGAGATCGAGCAGATTTCGGTCCAGGACCTGCCCATCATGACGCTGAAGCTCTTCGGTGTTCTCGACACCGATGCGCTCAACCGCGAGGCCGAGCGGTTGCGGCGGGCGCTGGAACGGGTGCCCGGCGTGCGCAAGGTCGGTCTTCAGGGCGCGCGCGATCGGTCCATGCATATCCGCCTCGACCCGGCGCGCCTGCGCTCTCTCGGATTGTCGCCCGTCATGGTGCGCGACCGTGTCCGCGCTGCCAACCGCGATCTTGCCTGGGGATCGTTCGACAGCGGCGACGGCACGCTGCCCTTGTACCTGGAGGGCCGCTTGCGCTCGGTCGAGGACATCGCGGCCATTCCGATCACGCGTCTGGGTGATGATCGCGTCGTTCGTCTGAGTGACCTCGGCCGCGTGTTCATCGGACTGGATGCGTACGATGGGGTGACCCGCGCCAGCCTGGAGGGCGCGCCGTTCGAGCCGGCGATCACGGTGTCGATCCAGAAGCGACCCGGCGCCGACACGCTGGCCACCATTGAGCGGGTGACGACGCTTCTGGACGGTTACACCACCAACGACGCGTGGCCGGTCGCGCTGGGCGTCGAACACCTCAGCGATGATGGCGAGATCATCCGCGCGAGCTTTTCCGAGGTGCTCACCAACCTCATGCAGGGCGTGGCGGCGGTATTCGTCGTGCTGCTTCTGGCGCTGACCTGGCGCGAGGCGACGATCGCCGCCCTCGCTCTGCCAATCACGCTGCTCGCCGCGCTTCTGGTGGTGAACCTGTGCGGCTTCACGCTGAACACGCTGGTCATCCTGGGCATGGTCATCGCGCTGGGCATTCTGGTGGATGTGGTCATCCTGGTCATGGAGGGCCTGCACGACGGCATCTTTGTCAAAAGAAAGAGCTTCGACGAGGCGGCCGTCGAGACAGTCCGTGCCTACCTTATGCCTGCCATCGCGGGGCAGGCGACCACGATCCTTGCCATGGTGCCCCTGATGACCATCGGTGGGGTGGATGGAAAGTTCATCCGGCTGATCCCGTTCACCGCCG
>Ga0126339_10000780_pt1 | contig 19285 bp, 14 predicted proteins | sample OrbTmetagenome_2_FD_92532 | JGI IMG/M metagenome (GOLD analysis project Ga0126339, IMG submission 92532) | Coral microbial communities from Petempiche,Puerto Morelos, Mexico - Orbicella T R C metagenome | ecosystem: Host-associated > Invertebrates > Cnidaria > Coral | place: Petempiche,Puerto...
AGGCTAACATAATTTTGATTTGTGTTTTGTCATAGCCTGCACTTGGCTGTTTGGAATCAGAAAAGGCATTTTGCTGTGGGCAGAAATTTGTAACATCTAAGTTTTTTATTTACAGGAATTGGCTGCGCTATGTCTTTAGAAATGAAACTACAATGTAGCATTACACTATATTTTCCAAGAATCAATGACTACAGAAAACTTAGTAATTCCAGTCTTGTTTAAATTCCTGATGTTACATCTAAACTCTGTCCTCTGCAGAGGTTCAAAATGTTCATTATAGAGAGTCACTGTGCAAGGTGAGTGCAGGCACAAAGTTGAATGGATCTCCGACATCGCCCTTCACCTAACCCTGCACCTGCACTTGCATCGTTCAGCAGATTCTCCCCACCCGAAAAAAATCCTTTGAGCCTCTGTGGAGGAGAGAGACATTTAAAAGTTTTGCTGATCAACAAGATTTTTTGGGAATTTGAGAAACAGAGTGCAAATCATCGCTTGACTTGAACTAAAACTACTGCCCAATATTAAAATTTCAACAGCAGGTATCTAGTTAAGGAAATTACTAGATATTTCATTCCTCTACAAAAAAAGTATGACAACTTGAGTTCCCTTTATAAAGTAGAGGCAATCTTATACTTACAACATGATATAATCCAAATACAGTACTGAATCATCATTTCGCTATTCTTACCTGAAGAATTCGTGTGTGAGGGTATGGATACTTCAGATTCTTTCTTGGTGATGCACCACTTGTATTTATCTCAAACAAAGCTCCATAGGAGTTCCCAAAGTCTATATTCCGAACAATCTTCTCCCAAATCAAATCTGTAATTTCAAAATCAGCTCGATAAAGTCTGATGACATCAAAATGACCAATGACCTCAGGTTTAAGTTCTTCCATTAGCTTGTACTGGAGATCAAAGTATCTGCACATCACTTGTTCTGTTCCACCAGCCTGATTTTCTGCTTTTTTGAAAAGTTCACGGCTAAAATCAGTCGGAATTCCATCAACATGGTGAACTGATCCTACTATGTAATCCAATTTCAGGTCCTTTTTCAACTTGCGAATCCGATCAAAACTATCTTCTCTTATAACTTCTGTTTCTAAGCCAACAATTAGGCAAATCTTGTCTTTGTATTTTTCTTGAAGATGCCTTGCTTCCTTTACAAAATCTTCAAACACGTTCTGGAGATCAGCAGGTGTCATATTTTCCTACAATGGCAAGAATCATGTCAGTTCCTGTTACTAGAGTAGGGTGCACTTGTCATGTGGTTGGCCAGTTGGTAATTCAGTCAGACTAGTAGGTCCATCCACCTCCAGCATGTTCAGGTCGTCAGTCAATTTGTCAGTACATATGTCAGCCCACAGGCTGAATGGTTAGTCAGTCACACAGTTAGCCCTTCAGTCAGATTATTTGTTGGTCAGTTAGTCACACATTTAATTAGTTAATCAATCACTCAGTCAGTGAGAAGATTTATCACATTGATTGATTAATTAAACATAATAAGGATCATATAACATATTAAGGATCAATCAAGTGTTTCTGTCACTGTGACAACATCAAATTTTAAAGTGTTCCTGATACCAGCCAATGCTTTCACCTGATCGTATCTTTTTGGTATGCTTCAGCAGCATAAGGCAAGTTTGGTTGAGCCATGGATTGTATTAAAGTGAAACTCAGTAAGCCATAATAACCATGATGGGACAAAAACGTTTACAATGCTGCCAATGCGTACCAAAAAGGTATGATTAGGTATTTACCGTCTCCAAAGAATTTGAGCCAAAAGTTTGGCGATGTCAAGTAACTTTGCAAGATATCAGGAAATCAAGACACTAGACAGGGCTTCTGATATGATTGAGTGGGTGAACTCGGGTATGGTGCAGTTGTTAGTTGTGAAATTTGCAGGATTTTCAGAAATCAACAGCCTAGTAGGACACCCAGCCACGGAACACCCTGATAATATGGACCAGGTCAATGGACTATAAAATGGCTTCCCAAATGGACCCATAGGACTACACTAGAATTAAACTGCCAATATCACTAGAATAGATAAGGGAGCGATCAAATAAAAAAGATATAGGGTTTTAAGCTATTTTATTCAATGTATGAAAGCATTCAAACTTCTTATGTCCATCCTCAAGAAACTAATAAGCTTAATTATACCCGTGTCGAAAGATTCTCTACACTGATGTTATTCCGTTAGATGTAAATATATGAAACTCTGTGTAATACGGGTATCTTGATCTTTCAGTTTTGACTTGAAAGCAAAACTTACCTCCACTTCTTCCTCGTATAAATCTTCTATTTCATATCGCGGCATATGTTCCGATAGCCCGTAATGTGTAAACCCGGCTTCGATCGCTCTAACAACAACCTCTTCTAATGAACAGAAAGCGTGCTTACAGAACTGCCCACTATGACTGTGTAAAGAGATAGGCATTTTGACTTGTAATTTCTATGAGAAGTAAAATCAGCAGTAACAATATGAAAAGAAATTAAATAATTTGAGCCTGCACGTGCTCAGCGGCTGTTCCCGTAAACCGGAAGTAAATTGTGCATATCACGCAATATTGTTCTCTTTCGAGCTGTAAACACGGCCAGGAATGCGTCCAATTACAATTATCGGTTGGTATAGCATCTGTCATTTTCAACCGCGATCAGCCAACAAAAGCGCTTTTTTCACGCAAGCATAAGCGCGTATCAGGTACATGTAGCGCTGAAAAATTGATCAGGGGCAAACAATGGGGGCTTTGCATAATGTAGTTAAGCTAGCGATTCTGTGGAAACATGTGCGTTCTTTTGCGCCGGGTGGGGCGTAGCGGGCCGATTCGCACACGCTTTCGCGTTTTTCGCCATTTTGGACATAAAAAGGACCACATTTTGAGATTTTAGACAGTTTAAGGGAGCAGAAAACCATATTTTTAAAATTTGTCTAAACAATCTTTTTCGCGTTTTCTCCGAATTTAGGCCGATTTGGGGCCGTTCTCCACGTTTTCAGCCCACTCCGAGGCAAAATTCGAAATTCGGAAGATTGCTCGATTTGTTGTAGATTCTCTGTAATTTCCACCAAGACACAAACTTTGAAGCTTCCTCGCTATAAAAATCGCACTGCGGCTGCGCAGTTGGCCATTGAGCATGCGCAGTTGAACAAAGTGTTGAATTTTGGAGCGAGAAGCGGGCAAGTTCAAGATGGATAAGGTTCGTGTCGATGGGGTTTAACTAAGGCTCCACGGTCGCGGCCCGTGTTTTTGGGTTCTTCTTGATGGGATATGGAAAAAGCTAACCCTTTTCCTTCGGAGACAGTGGATGCACACTGGAAAAATTCAGAAACGGTCCGAACTTTGCGCTTCAAGCTCCCTCTTACGGAAAGCGATGACAAGAAGTGTCCGGAGTTTTCGTTTCTGGACCTTGTAAAAACTTCTACGGTGGGTGAAGTTTAAGCTCTCCAGGGCTCTTCTTCAGAGCGGAGGCAATTTTATCAATAAAGCACATCAATTTATTGCTGATTTTTGTCGTTGTTAAAACATGCCCGTGATTTTTGATTCCCTAATTTTTTTTTCTAGCTCGCGAAGTCCAGTGATACTCCGGAGAAAACCCCGTGGAAAGAAGATGGAGAGGAAGAAAATCTAAGAGCTTTGGCCAAGAAGTTTGAGGAGAAATATGTAAGTTGTGCACCTCTGTCAGCTCAGCGCGTTTTTTTGTCCAACACTCCGGATTCCTTAGAAACCACAGTGCCGTCGAAGCCATGAAATGCGCGATGCGTATATAGTAAACTTATTTTGAAATGGAGATCGAACACGTTTACTCTTTTACAGGCACCCAAATCTAAGAAGCGAAGACGGGATCGAGTGGAGGTACAGTAAAAATTATAGTAAAGTGCCCAGTCATTTATTTTTCGTCAACGTTGTTAAGCTTAAGCTTATACAAGTTTGCGTATTAACCGAGTTGGTTTTCTTTGATCAAGTGTTTTTGTCGTTCTTGTGTAAGCTTAAATTAACTTATGCCACAACATGGATTAGGAGTAGATTAATTGCCTCTAGCCTGGAAATACTACGAAAACCGTTGCTTTTATGGGGGCGTATTGATTCCATCGGCGTTAAAATAATTTGAATCACTTGTTTTGAGTAGCGCTTATGTTACTTGACTAATTCATTATGTTTATGACATGACCCTGTTGTTGTAAGTTCGTAACTGCCTTTTTCTGAGAAGTGTAAAACGTTTTTGACTTTATCCCATTGTTTGGCAAGCATTGATATGTTGAGAAACTTGGTTTTGTGTATTAAATTCTCTTGTAAAGCATTTACAATACACCTTTAATGTGTGATATTTTTACATGACGATGATGGCTTTTTTGCGTTATTTACAACGTTGTCGGTTTCACTTTACCGGTTAAATTTCTCTCTCTTTGTGGTGTACGTCAATGTTCAACTTGATTCCTTTGAAGTGTGTTTGTGATGAAATGTTTCTAACTGAATATTTTTAGAATTTTAGTTTCTTATCGTAATATTTTTAGCTCGCAATCGATTTTCTTTGAATAGTTAATACGGAAGAGTCAGGCCAATTTTGTTTCCGGTTGAAAGCCAGGGTAAGATTTCGTTCCAGAAGACGAACCATTCTCTCTGTGTGGGGGATTTTGCTGCAGTGATTCTACAAAATCCTATGAACCCTTCATTGGTTCAGATAAGTCTGTTTTGAAGCAATAACAATATCACTCAAACTGGTGCTTTCTATCTAGTTTTATACTCGAGCCCCAATACAGTAAAAAGTTGTGTTTTAAGTGAGGTTATTCATAATCTAAGGTTAGAACATCACAACATTTTGTTCAAAATATTTCAGTATCACAGAATTATTATTTTGGGTAATAAGACTGCAGTTTTGCAATTCTGAGCAAAGCACAGACCATGTGTCATATCTTCAGTCAATATTTGATAATGAAGACTGTACACATGGAGGGGAGGATGACAGGGGGGGGCAGCGACCAGGGTGTGCAGGGGGCAGAAACTCTATGGAAGGAGGGAAAGAGAGTGTGGGAAGTGGGATCTCTTTGATAGCTGAAACTAGCAGAAATAGGAAAAAATTTGCAGGGAGGTATGAGAAGTGGAAAATCCAGTATGTAGGCATTGTACAAACTATAGACTGCATACTAAGGATAAACATTTCTTAAGTAGAAGGAAAAGGCCTTACAAGCATGTGTTTTAGGAGTATCTTTCTCCAACATTAGATCCCAGTAATAAGTCCTTCTGCTTACATCACCATCAAAAAAAAAATACATCTCCATATATCACCACCCGTCTTGTAACAGAAAAGTGCTCTTCCTTTGTTACCCCATGTGGACCTGTATAAACTTCCCCCTTCCCCTTACATCACAAATTGTTTTATGTTATAGTATATTTTACAATAACTTCAGAAATTCTTGTGCGCTCATTTTCTAATTTTCATTGTCAATAAGTGGACAGACTCATGAATTTATAATTGATGCAAAGTTCATGCAACAAGTGAGAGCGAACAATATGACAGTTTATTATTGTCGTCAGTTGTTTATGTGTCTGTCCTGTTATCGACAATGAATTTTGTCATAACATTGTCTACGGCTACTTTGACAATGTTTATGACAAAATTCTAGATTAATAACAGGACAGACACAGGAAAAACTGATTTCAATTTGTTAAATAGACTCTCTATTTTTCCATGTCCCCATCTCACAGTGTAGTGCTCATCTATAGGGATGTGCATAGCACTCTAAATTACAATAAAACAAGCTAAATTTCTCCATACCACAAGAATGTGCCCTTTATGAATTGGATTTCAAATCTAAACAGAATACACCTCCATTTCTAAACCCAACTTACAACTACCGGTATGTGTAAAAAGAAAAAAAGACCATCTTGTGCCTGTCATCATACTTAATGCTTTTGTGAATTGTACTTCACACTTTGCTCCATTAAGCTGCCTGTCCTGCACTTGTTTTTCTAAAAACAGTCAAACCTCACATTACAACTTGAAAATCAAGGTAGTTGTTTGAGCCAAACGGATGCAAGGTCTTGAAGATCAGTTGCTGTCCAATGAAACCGCTTCTGTTTAGTGACATGTTTGTTGTTTTTTCCCTTTGTCCCAGGATTTAATTGATGTTACCTATGGCTATGATGAGACTGACCCGTTTGTTGACGACAGTGAGGCTGTGAGTTCCACTTTACATTTTGTTATAATATTACTAAGGATTTGACAAGGTTTAGGCAAATGTTACCAATCAAAAAATGGTATCCATCTCATTCTTGAAGAATGTGAGGAGAGCACACTAATTTTGTTGTGTTGCTTATTGCTTGACAAATATACAGTATCTCTGAAAGCTTTACCTTATATCCAGCAAAAATTAGACTGCTTAGAAGTATTATAAATACACCATATCTATAGAAATAACATATATAATTTACACAGATATTTTGCGAGTTGCTAAAATACAAGCAATGAACAAAATGTCTGCACATTAAATGTTAAACCATCAAATAAAGGTTTTATAACTCCACCAATATGTCATTTTCTAGTCTTCTGGCATGTAGTTTTAAATTCATCACAATTCATCTAAAAATTGTACCAGTCATATTAAGTGCGCACAACAGGCGAAAACAAAATATGTTACTCTACAGTTGGACTCCACAGGCTAATGTTTTGCTTAGTCTTTTGACCTGATATGGTAAAATGATATAATTGAAGAATAATAAATAAGTACTTTTGCTTGAATACATTTAATATATTTAATAGGTATTGCAGTACATGTAAGTGTTCTCCTGATTGTAATGTAAGAGGCGCTTTGGATTCTAATTTTTGATTTGATTTCCTTAGCATGATGAGTTTATCTCAGCTGACTGGACAACAGAACATGGTGGCTTTTACATTAATCAGGGTATTCTAAACTTTAGGCCACTATCCCCAGCTGGTGAAAGGTAAACATTTATGTTAATAGTTTTTTTTTTAGACTATTTTTAATGTTTCTTGGTAATGATTATGCAAGTGAACCCTACTATGATATGCTGTTCTGTGCTAAAAGAATTGTCTGTTCTTGATTTTTGTCTATATGTAACTACATTCATTTACATTTTAGTGAGGATGAAGACTTCAAGAAACCAAAGAAAGTCAAGACTAAGACTCCCAAGGTGTGAATATTTATCAACATTAGTCATACATGCCTACAATTGAACAGTTCATCAAATATTCTAATGTACTTGTAATGTAACATACAAGAACTTGTGTAATTCAAGTTATAAGGAAAAAAATCCAGATTATGAGAATTTCCAGAAAATCAAGGCTGGAATGGATGTAAATCATGTTTCAACTACTGATGACAGCTCCTTTAGTTTGCAATGAAAATCTTGGAATTTATATTTTGCTGTAATGATTTCTAGAAAATTCCAAAGGTGCCTAAAGTCAAGAAGGTCAAGGACCCCAGTGAAAAGAAAGAAAGAAAAAAGTCCACAGACAAAGAGAAGAAGCCACGAAAGAGCTCCAGGTAAGCTCAAAAGATCAATTCCTGCTTTGTTTCTAATGTTGGCACTGAAAACTAACCATCCATTAACTCAACATCTTGAAGATTTTTTTTTTAATTCTTGTCACCTGACTGTTGGACTATTTAGTGATTTTACGGTTGATCTTGATTAATCTCAGGAATTTGGGGATTAATTAATGCAGCACTAAAATAATGTAAAAGGCATGACTGCACAGTAAGCTGTTTTTCTACAAGCTTATCTACATTTTGCCATGTCATGCTACAAGATGGTTCATGGATGTCAGTGTATTACTTTGTAACATTTTTGTTGAAATATATATATTTTTTTTAAGTGGTGAAAAAGACAAAGAAAAGAAACATAAGAAGAAGCTTAGCATGGGAAATGCAAACATTACAAACCTTTTATCGTCTCCCTCTTCCACTGCAAAGAACACTTCAATTTCTGGAACAATCTCTTCAAATCCTGCTCTAAGTCCTAGTGTGGTTTCACAAGGACCAAACAGCACTTCAACCAGCCAGTCTTCTCCTGCAAAATCACTGAATTCACAGCTTAGCAATCATGGAGTTGTAAAAACTGAGCCAGGGAATTCAGTCATGGTACATGTGAATGGTAACAATAGTGTTGCAGCCACAGAAAGTACGTCTAGCACGCAACCTGATAAAGTTATTAGTGCTCCTTCCAATACTTCGCTTCAAAATGGAATACAATCGGGAGATGGGAATTTAGAGGTGGTAGAACCAACTCTTCCACAATGTTTACCTGCGGACCTGGAAAGCTGTATCCTGAGGTTGAAGCAGGCTGGAAGTGCCAGTGGAACTGAGGGGAAATGCAAGTTCTTTAACTCTGATGTCAACCATATGTTGCTGGAGTGAGTATATTTTGTTTCCAAGAGTTGCTTTTCAATACTAAAGCTTCATGGTTTTGAACTTTGCATGCTACCTGCAGAGAAACCCATGGTACCTTTAGCAGGTGGACTTTTGAGCATTGACAACCACAAGACAAACATGAACAACCATGCCAGAACACTCAAAGACCTAGGTACATACCAGTCTAGTCTGATAACCAAGTATCAAAACAATGAACTTAACATCCTGTTGTAATGATAGAATAGATGTATAGTTTGATATTGTGAGTATAATTGAAAATTTAATGTCCTGTTGTAGGCTTCAAACCAAGTCAAGAACACTTAGTGGCAAAGTGCAATCGGTAAGGCATAGTAAATATAAGTAAATGTATTATTATTTTCTTAAATGCCGATTTTTGTATGTTAAATCAACAGTAGTCTCCCTTTGACACCCAAAGATGGTCAGAAATTTGTCCACAGACGTTTCCTGTTCCAAGAAGCAAACAGTGGAAAACTGTGAGCTTGGAGGACCAGACAGTGTTTAAGATCAAATATCCCAGTATGTTTTTAAGTCAAATGGAGGCTATTGTGTTTATTACCCTTGAAATATTTTTCACAACACAAACATTGGGGAATATTGCTCAGATATTCCCCAGTTTTAGCTAATTAGGGTATATTCACTCATGTGACATGTTTAGACCGATTGAGTCTGAGCAAAAATATTTGATGGATTATAATGGATATTGCCCAGTTTTACATACAGATATGAGTTTGCTTTCTTATGCTTTATTGCCTAAATTTGTATATGAAGTCACAGGAGATTTTATTCATATTAATTCAACCCTAGTTCTGCCTGCATTTCCAGGGTATTTATGAATTTTTGGCTTACTATTTGCCATGCACCAAGGAGACATTGAAGAAAAGAGCAAAGAATCTTCTTATAAATGAACAGGTGAAAATAGTGTTTTAGTTTACTAGTTTTGTTCCTATTACAGTTATTAATATTAATATACGACTTTGTTTCAAACTCTTTTGTTATTGTTTAGGCTGCTCGACTGAGAGAGCCAATGGCTAAACTCAAAGCAGGTTAGTCTTGTAATTCAATTACTAATCTTTGTGTAGCTGTGATGGGAGCCATTTATTTTTCATTAAAAAAGTGAAAGGTTGTTCTGTTGCCATAGAGTAAGCCTAACATGAGTGGTATGGTTGGCAGGTGGGAAAAGCTGTGGAAACAAAATTCTATGTTTTAACAGCTTTTTTTCCTGAGTGTTTCTGAAACTCCGTGGAAACAATGAAATGGAGGATGCTGTGTTTCTATAGTTATTTCTTTAACATTTAAGATATGTTTCAGTTGCTAGTTTTATAGAGTTATGATACAGTGGAACCTTGATTAATTAATGAAGCTCTTTTGACAAAATCCTAACTATAATGAGCAGGATATTCTTTGGCCCAATAATGGTAAAATATATGTAGAAGAATCCCGATATAACAAAACCTTGTTATAGCAAACATATTTTGTCAGTTGCCTGGCCCTTTGTCATATTGAGGTTCCACTATATGTGGCTAATTGAGCAATTGTGAGGTCAAGATGGCTGGATTTTGGCCAAGTTCTTTGTGTGGCTGTTTATGGCAGGAGATACAGTCCTGTTTCTGTTGAGCTACAGGGACACTGAATTGGGTAAATTGGGAAGTCTTGCAACAGCTGTAAAAACAGTCACCTACATCTTGTTTTTCCTTAGCATTTCTTATATGATCTCAAACTTCTACTCACTGAAAGAATTGAAGCAGTGAGAACGTATTGTTCGGTAAAATGACTGTAGTGTAGCTTTGGAACATCCTAACAGAAATAGTTAGCTAATAGTCTTTGTCAGTAACAGTTGAGAAAAACCGTTAAAATGTACAGTTTAATGTTGTTAACTTTTTTCTAAGGGAAATAAGTAACATTGTGTCTCTGTTTCCACAAAGCTTATGGGGAACACATGGCAACTTTCAAAGCTCAAAACAATTTCAGTTTCCAAAGCAATTCTTGTTCTCCCAAACTCTGTCTCTTTCCTTTTAGAAGCACAGACAAATGTATCATTGTTTTTGTGTAAGTCAAATCAATTAACAAATCATTGGCCTGTTTTTCATAGCTGTGGATAGAGTCATACCAGAGCAAGTTAAGAGATTTGAAGAAGAGGTTAAGAGACATGTGGAAGAGGAAAGTCAAAGACAAAGGTAACTTTATAACTGTACGCTGAAAATGTTATTTCTCCTTGTACTCCCCATTTTTAAAATGTTAGTTCTGACAATTTGTGTTTCGTACTTTTAGAATGACTTTGACCTGGCAGTTGCAAGCTTACAAATCTTAGATTTAGCTGCACCAATTTGTTAAGAATAGGGTTTTTCAGCCAGCAAATTGTAATACAAATGCATTTACGTTTAAAATTAAGAAAGAAAGAAAAAATGGAAATGAAGCTCATTTGTAGTTTGCAGGCAATAGCGTGCGCTGAGTCCTTTCTTGTGCCAAAATTATTTTCTCTCCAGATTCAGGTTTTGTTTAGCAAGCTTCCTTCAAAAATCCAAACGTGTGTAAGAATACATTTGATTTTCGTTTAAATTACCATCTCTTTTATATCATAAGAAAGAATGATGAAAAATTTGACTGCAAAAGACATTTTAGATGATTAATAGATGACTCTATTTAACTATTATAATATTACTTGCCTTAGTCATTTCTGGTAAATATGCCAACAAACTTTTCACTTGTAGTCTGGAAGTGCTTTGAAATTTTATGTGGCTTATTTTATTATAGCAGTGCCAAACAAGATGGAGAAAATGCAGATGATCATAAGGTATTTGACCTGGTGTTTTATTTTATAAATACTCCTTTGACTTTTAGTACTCTGATGTGAAAATAAAATACTACTGGCTGATAATATTTCCTTGAATGATAGCATTTTGTGAAGTAAAGTCACTGCACAAATTAGCAGAACTCAGAACAAATGTGCATAATTTTTGTGATTTATTTGTGTGTGGATATGCTACTATTGTAATGTTTTTCATTACAGAAGGAACTTTTCAAGTCAGCAATGGAACTGGTTGAGGAAAGTGAGAAAAGTGATGAGATCACAACTCCTACAGATCCAAATGTAAGAATGGTTACTGAATAGAGTGGTTTTCCAATGAGTGTCGAACATAATCAGGCAATTACTTTGGTTTTGGTTGTGGTTTTACTACGTTTTGAGATTGGCTGAGTAGTCTAATTAATAAGTAACTGGTTTGGTCTTGGTTTTACGACACTCAATTGAAAACCGTTCTAGAATGATGAATATCATCAAATTCACATTTATTTGAATCAGAGTAAATTAAGACTTATTAACTCAAGGGAATCATTAATAATAATTAGTTTGTATTGACTTTAGGCACCTGCTCAGCCAGAAGATAAGACAAAGAAAAATGTCCCTAAGCGAAAATTCATTTGGACTGATGAGTTAAGGTAAATACTGCTACATGTAATTTTTAATACACAATGTTCTAAAAGGCCTATTTTGATCTACTAAAATTCTAACTTGGCCCCGGGGCTCAGGGGAATAAAACATAAGAAATTAATTATTCATCCCTCATCCTCAATGTGATTTCTTTTGTTTTATTCTGCTAAGCCTCAGAGCCAAGTTAGAATTTTAATACATCAAAATTGGTCTATTTATTGCATTTAGTTTGCTTATGTTTACATTTTGAGTGGTGAATTGATGGCACATAATATTATTTTTAATGCAAGTTTGATTGGTGCATATTTAAATAATTACCAGGCAGCTGTTGTGTGATGTTGTCGAGATGAAGATCAAAATCTTTGAAATGTCAAAGACTAGAGCCCAGTCTGCTGAGGAGCATTTGAAGGTAAAATGTGTGCATTTTGTGATCACACATGTCTTCTGTTTATAGGCTGATGAGATGGTCATAACACACCATAATTTAATGGTTTCTAGAAACCTGCCGGGTTTGACTAGCATGACGAAGTGCAAATCTAAGTCAAGCTAAATAACAATGTCTTCTGTTCAGTTTGAAGCCTTCTTTGCTTCTGACAATTTCCTTGTACCACTATAAAATAACTGAGGGTTTGTCATAAGAATTTTTGTTGTCTTTTTTGCCTTGATTCTTTTATTAAGATTAAATTTAGAAATACCGAAAAAAAGTGGAAAAACGGAATGACACTTTGGTGTCATCTTGGTACCATTATTAAGTGAAGAATGCCACAGAAAAGATAATTTTGTTCTTAATTGATTTATTCTATGTCACATCTTTACTTTTAGTATAAATTGTCTGTTTGGTTGTATTCCTCACTTGATAATGGTGCCAACGTGACACAGAAATGTCGTTCCATTTTTTGGATTCTTTTCTTAGTAACTTTACAGTATTGTCTGTAAACTTTTGTTTCTCTGTTCAGGTCTTCTTTGAAAATGATGTACGACCATTGTGGCCAAAGGGCTGGATGACAAGCCGGTGAGTTTCTTTGGCACAGCAATACTTAACTGCAAAATCTCTTAAGACCCTGGGGGACCTATGGATAGTATTTACCTTTCACTTGGTATTAAACATAGCATTGCATTAATGATGTATGAAAATGATATTAAAAAATTAATGTTGATGTCTCTCCAACTTCAGAATTCTTTTCAAAGAAAGCAAGCAGGCTCATGGAAAATACACAAGTGTTCCGTAAGTGTTTCTTGTTTTGTTTTAGGAACTGCCGTGTAGCGAAATCCTCAGATCTTGAATGTTTCATTTCTGAACCTAACATGTTCAATGTTGTTGTTGTTGTCTTTCAGAGCAAGAGTCTATAAAAAAGGTAAGTGTCAACAACCAGTCGAGATGGTCAGTGGTCATTGACAATCATCAGTTGTTCGTACATGTACGTATTTAGGTGAAAAATTAGTTCCAGACGGTATTCAAACCCATGACTTCCCAGCTAGTATTGTGCACTCAAAACAGTTGTGTTTTTGTTTTCATCTTTTTGGGTTCCCTTCTCACTTTTTGCTTTCAATTAGTTCACTTGGGTGTTGTTGGGTAACAGCTGTTGTGTGTGGTGTCACAGTGAAGAGGGTGAGAATCAAGCCTGAATTTTATACATGTTCTTTCCCTGCCTATTGGGACCTATCTGCAGGGAAATTAAACCTATCAGATATACTTGAGGCATGAGTTACTTGTCAATCCCAGCAGGAGGTGAATTTTATCCTAGCCTGTACCATCAAACCCATAATTTCTTTCAATGAGGTAATACTTTAGTTTAACTGCATGCAATTTGTATATGACTCTGCTAGTGGCTATCTTTTTCTCTTTTAGTTCCGAAACTGTTTTATAACTTTCTTTCCTTGATTATCTTTGCTTTTTCAGCACCTGGCCCTAAGAAGCAAGGGGAATCCCCAGAAAACCAGGACAGTGTAAGTTAAACCAGTCACATGTTGTTTGAGAATGCATGGTCATCTGTTTCATCATGTTGATGTTTTATCACAAGTAAATTTGTTTGCCAAGAGTTCATTTGTGCACTGCAAACATGAAAAAATGCATGCAATTGAAGAAATGTGAGAAGGTTTATGTTTTTATTCTTATACCCCTTTAGAATGTCGGCAATGCTGATGTAAAAGACGTGGCAAGTGCCACTCCATCAGTGGTAGGCACTGGAATTACCTCTTCAACCACAGCACCAGCAGCAGTACCAGCAATTTCTGCTTCATTAGCAACAACAGCCACAGCTTTATCGGTTTTGAAGAACCTTGCACAGTCAGACGGACTTGCAGATATCAAGCCGACTATAGCAGCTCTGGCCACTGTCATACCGGTACACAAACCTGTTACCACTACAGCCAGTGTGACCAAAATGGAAACCACTGCAGTGAGCAGATCAGGTCCTGAACAGAAACCTCAAACTGTATCAGTAATCGCTGAATTAAACCTTGCTCAGAAAGATACTGCTCAAAAATCTGTTACAGTGAAATCACCTCCATTGTCAGACAGTCTCCAGTCAAAGCCTGCTGTTACAATATTAGACTTTGCAGACATGATGATGCCCCAGGGGCAAACAGAAGCATCAAAATTGCTCCATTCTCAACAGGCTACTCCTCCAAAGCAGCCATTAGCTTCTTTTCTCAACAAGATGCCTGCGTCACCCAAGGAAAAGCCAAGAGATCAACTGTTAACTCATCTACCAAGTTCTGTGATTACTACAACAACAATTTCACTTCCAATCCAATCATCCACCATTTCACCTGCACGAACTCAAATCACCATGTCGTCTCCACCAAAAATAATTCGTTCCTCTCCTGTAGTTGTTCAGAGCACCAGTCATTCAGGATTGATGGCGGCATCTGTTGGGAGTCTTGCGGCAAAAGGGTTACCGAACAAGTTCATTGATCTAGCAGCATCTTCACTAATGCAGCAACAACAGGCAGCTGTCTCTCTTACTACTCCATCTCAAACAATTTTGGACACCATCACTTCACCAAGAAGGTGAGGGAATACATGTGTCTGTCTGTTTTACTCTGCAGTGCAAATAACTACTTCAAGTCACAGTTGTCACTGCAGTCGTATAGTTATGGCCTTGACCACAGCCGTAACAATGCAGGGCCAACTGTATTCCTCACCAGGGTGATCTTAAACTGCATCGTCATTTTCCACAGCCTGTCTTGAAACTAGCTAAGTCAAAAACATGCTGTTGATAACATGAAGAGAAATCATTGTTCAAAATTTATGATTGATATAATTTTGGTTTGTTTTATGTTTTTAGACCAGTGGATCTCAAAAGCTGCCAAGCAACCCATTCAGGATTTGTCCCGGGATTATCACCTCAATCCATTGCTATGTCACTAAGCTCTCCCATGACGTCACAAGCACTGCATCAGCCACAACCTCAACCTCCTAACCTCACCTTGTTTGGTGCTGCTGCCAATCTGCACGGCAAGGCCACCACACCCTTGACACATATAGGGATCGTCCCATCCAATCTACAATCTGCTATGCTTCACCTGTCTCGACAACAGCAAGAACAACCGTCTGGCATTGTACTCCCACAAAATCACTTTAATCCAGGTACTGTTTTTTCTCTGGGTTCCCCAGTTTTCCACCTTCTACAAGACAGTGGATTTTCCATTGCTAATTCTCATTTACCTTTTGCACATTTTTACTATATATTTATTTCTAGCTTAGTAGCCTACTAGGAAATGTGATAGAAAAGTGTTCTTTCACAGTACATGTTGCTTAATTGTCCACCTCTCTTTTATACTTTAAAATGTTTATAAATAAGTATTAATGAAAAGTGTATTAAACTATTACCAATAAATGTCTTAAAGCAATCTAAAGAAGGACACTTTTTTGATAAACAATTTTATTAACCCTGCTTTTAATAAAATTAACTGGCAGTTGGTGAAGATCACATCAATTTGTTAATCATGTATTGAAGATTGACATCATGCAATAATATTTATTGATTTTATTTGACTAATCATAAAGAACTGCCATTTGGCAATGACCACTGGATTTCATAGATCATGTTTCAAAACTGTCATGGAATGATTCCACATACTGGACTCACCAATAGTTAGGCAGCACCGCAAGAGACAAGCAGCTACAGTTGCCCTGTCAGCTTATGCTGACAAATTTACTCTGGTTAAATATGTAGTTATTATTACTATTATAATCTTATGCAGGCCACAAGTAATCAAATTACAATAGTCATCTACATTACATATCTCACTGATAAACAGATGACACATAATATTGCCTAATTTTGTAACCTTCTTCAAAAACGATTTACCAGTAACCTCCAACAGAGAACTTAAATTCATTTTGTAAACTTGTAGCACTATTTTGAGATATGTTCATTTAAATTTCAACAGTTCTCTTGGGGATGAACCCAACAGCCAACCAGAGCTTGCCCTCATTACAGCTGCCCCATGGTGCATTGCTGTCCAATCAGCCTGTATTTCAAGGTATTTAGGCTTGACTTCTTCCATGTCTTTACATTCATTCCTTCCAAGGGGAAACAAATGGAACAATTTATCCCTAAGTTAATCATTTTAAAATGTAACTGTTTTTGTTTAAGTATATATTTTTTTCAAAATAAACAAGATTAAAGGCAAAATTGAGATATTTTGATTTGCAAATTCAGTTCAATTAAAAAAATTTAAACAATGATTTTAGTTACTACTGAAAGTTAAAATGCCTTTGCTCTCATTAAAGTTAAATTCTTTGAATATCAAAATTGTGTCAAATTAAATATAAATATGCAAAACTGATCTCCACAAAGAATTGCAAAATATGATTATAATTTTTTTTGTCTCATAGTAACACAAATGTGGAGAGTAATTTTAAATCTCAAGAAAACATAATTCCCATAAAATAGCCCATCTTTCAAGTCAAAGCATTAATTTAATGGTCAAAAGTAGTTATTGATAGTTATAATGCATCAAATATTTTCGCTTGCGCATGACTGGTCTAAACGCATTACATTACTAAATATGCCCCTGGCCAGCAAAAACTGGGGGATATCCGAGTGATATTACGCAATTACGTACCTTGCAAAAAACATTTGAAGGATAACAAAAATGAGAGCCTCCATTTGACTTAAAAAAATATTCTCATATATTTGTCCTTGACCATTGTCTGTTCCTTGAAGCTTACCATTGTCCTTGTACTTCTCTCTTAGAAAACTGTTCTCTTGGAACAGATAACGTCCTCGAACAAATATCCAAACATATCTTTGTACCAAATGGAGGCTGTTGTTAATATGTAATTGATGTATTTTTGTTTTGTTATTTGTAGATCCAAACCAAACTACTTCAAGCGGAACTCATCCATCACCATTTTTACCTCGCTTCAGCTAATTTTGTAATTAAGACAGATGTATTCATTCTCTGTACAGCTTAAATTTTTGCCATTTCTATTTTATACTTGAATGCAATTTAATATTTGTCATAAATACAAGGGATATTAGCCAGAAAAAACAATTAATAGGTATGAAATAATGATAGTTATAGAACGGTTTTCATTTGAGTGTCGAAAGTAATTAGACAATTACTTTGGTTTTGGTTTTGGTTTTGGTTTTGGTTTTACTACGGTTTGAGATTGGCTGAGTAGTCTAATTGGTAAGTAATTGGTTTGGTTTTGGTTTTACAACACTCAATTGAAAACCGCACTATTTACTACAAATGTTTTATTGATTGGCAAGTTAGGATCATGTTGAGCAGGTTTTAACCTCCAAAGTGACCATGGTCTAATTTCTGTCGACAACATCTGTACAAAGGTAATGCAGGTCAGGGACGCTTTCCATTCAACCAAAATGCTGAAAATTTTGAAACTGGAACAAATGGTACAGAAATTTTTTTGGGAAAGTTTCCAGAAAATCTGGAAATTGTTGAATTTTTAAAAAGCAAACCATTCAACCAAAAATCCCACAGAAAAATCAAATGGAACAGAAATTCCCAGCAAGAAATTATCTTCTGAAAATTTCATTACACCAGCTTTTGTTGTCCTCTTTTCTTGAAATTCTGGAAAATGCTGTTCCATTTGTCACTGGAAATTTCTGGAAATTCAAACTTGCATTTTTGGATGAATGGAAAGCATCCCAGGTTTTTCAACTAAACAGTATAACACAACAGACATGCATGGTGCTTATGATTGCCAGAAAGGACCAGTTGGCTTGAATTTTGAACAGTGATAAGTAGTTTTTGCACAATGTGCAAATTAACTAACTTACATTTTATGTTTTGGTTTCTGATTATTGTTTTCCGTTAATGGGAGACTAGAAATGATACAGGATGGTCTGCCTTCCATTTCAAATGGGAAGAGAGCAGTAACCTCTGGAGGGACCTCAAAATGTTCTGCATGAAAATGTCTCTGTACCATTTGATTTTTTCCTGAAATAGTTTGGAATTTTTTGGTGAAATTGTAAGCACCCAACGATGACAAATATCATTAAAAAATGGATTCAAAGTAATTCAGGTAGAGTTGCCATTGGTTTGGTTATGATAGGTTAAAAATGATGAAGTGTCCACCTAATGGATATGTAATCAGTAGATGTTTGACTTAAATAATACACTGGTGAAGGTTTAATCGGTCTACATTTAGACATCATGATATTGTGGATGGGATCAGATGATACATGTAAGCCAAACTGAAAGGGAATTTAAGGCTAGCTACAGCTAAATAGCAGATTGAAAACCTTTGCAAATTCTAAGTGTAATAAATGTAACACACACAAGACTAGAATTTGAAACTTGGCTATAGGTATTTTCAATGACATGCTATTGTTTCCTTTTTTGCGATGTGAGGGTGGCAACAAGTTACTCGCTCAAGGTATAGAAAGTCTTTATTCTTTGGTCCATCGCTTTTCAAACCTGCTGTCAGTATTTGTTCACACAACTTTCATTCATACTCCAATGCTTGGTACATTCCTTTATGTGCATAATTTATTGTGTTTGATGTGAGTCAAACTATCCTTTTGATAAACAATTTTAACATCTTGAGATCAGACCAAATGTAAATGAAATTTCTGACTTCCCCCTAAAGGGTCTTGACACTGTTCTTTCCTCTAGTGTAAATGTAATCAAATCATGGTTAGGTAATGAATATACCTCAGAAACTAGTTAAGATATAATTATTATAATGTTCATATGCTTGGAAATACTCTGTACCTATCTACTGTAACACTTGAAATTTTCACAATAATTATTTCATTTTCTAAATGTGCTATGAAACAAATCTATTTTTTCTTCAAACCTACTAGTCTGAAAAGATGTTATAAAATTTTGACAACCTGTACAGAAAACTGTTACCGATATTTTGAAAACTCCTTGAACTTCCACTTAATGTGGGACATTCCATTTTTCACTCTGCAATCCCCTGTGAATGGCATTTCACACAGTCCCCTGAATGGAGAAAAATAAATAATTTTTTCTCCTTCAAGAATA
>Ga0126339_10000781_pt1 | contig 19283 bp, 9 predicted proteins | sample OrbTmetagenome_2_FD_92532 | JGI IMG/M metagenome (GOLD analysis project Ga0126339, IMG submission 92532) | Coral microbial communities from Petempiche,Puerto Morelos, Mexico - Orbicella T R C metagenome | ecosystem: Host-associated > Invertebrates > Cnidaria > Coral | place: Petempiche,Puerto...
ATTATCTAACAATTTTTTCTAAGATATATTTTTTTTGTGTCTCCTTATAATACCTCCCTTTTCTTTTTTATTATTTTAAAAAAATTATTAAATATTTTTTGGGAGGGGGGGGGGGGGGGGGGGGGGGAGAGGGGAGCGGGGAGACCCTCGTCATGGAAGATCAAAAAACCTAGTCTGAGTAGGGCAAATGGTGGCAACACAAGGATGAGAGTACACGGGAAAACCGAGAGTTTGTAGGAGTCGATAAGAGCGCTTGAGAGCTCGAGTTAGCCGCCGCAGTTTCGTCTAGTTTGCCGAGCCGAGCTTTAAAGGCCTGTACACACTAGGGGACTTGTCCATGCAACTGGTCCCCTGAAGAGTTTACACGAAAGGACTGGTCGCAGGGACTTGTCCCACGAACAGTTCACACGAAGCGTTTTAGGAACAAATCGCAGGGACTTGTCCCAAAAATTCAAACTGGTTTGAATCCGTGGGACTAGTCATAGGGACCAAAGTTGGTCCCTGCGACTAGATTTTGAAGCAAAAATGGCTAGATCACACGATGGGACTTGTCTCGGCGACTAGTCGCAGGGACCAGTCCCCTCGTGGGTGGCGACCTTTACAGCGCGTTATTTCAGACCGTCAGTTGTTCCTCTTCATTGCAATCTCGATGTGAATGGAAAATGGCATCAGAAGTGTTTAAAGTTGTTGCTGTTGTTAGGAAACGTCTTTAAAAACATTGCAACGGCTTATTATATTAGGAACCGAAAAAAAAAAAAAACATAATTTATTCACACAAGGTGATATATAAAAAAAGAAACTGGGCTGTTAGAGTATTGAATAAGTTTTTAATACAGTGCTTAACTGTTAGCAAATAAACCCGCTTTACCGTATTCCAATGTATGACAACATGCACACAAACCCCTTTTTGGTGTGATTGTTTGAACACTCTGATGGAATGCCAAAAGATCTTTACTGGAAACTTTCACGACAACAAACTTCCACCTAACAGCCATCTAATTTTATTCCCGATAAAACGCTAAAAGTAATTTTGTTGGCTTGAAATGTTAGCCTTATCCCTCAAGCTAAACTTCGAGACGGCTGACCTTTGAGGTTTGAATTTCGTCATACTAAGCATTGGCACCGCGGGCCAAGGCCAAAGACGGAAAGTTGTCAGATGTTGTACTAGATAAATAATTGTAGCTAGAATTTATGCCAGAACTGACAAAAATTGTAGGCGTATTTATTCGCGTCAAAGTCATTTCTACGAACGTTTTGCATAACTAATGCTTGAAAACGTTCCCGTTTTGTATTATCCGAGTATATAACAGCATAAGTATTTCAAAAGGTTTCTCGTCAGCTTGAATCCGTCAATCTTGCTACTTATAAATATGTAAACAATCAGTACATTCAAACCTATATCCATAAGAGGTTACCCGCTGTCCCAGTCATCAGTGACTGAATTTAAGGCTCTTTGTTTATGATTGATAAAGTAAAATGAACACAGCATTTTGATATGCTAAACTAGATGCGTACCATTTTCCAGCCTGCCGATCGACAGTGTTAACTGGAACCAGAACCCGTTAACGTTTCAATATGACGTATTCGATAAAAGCGCCCTGCCCTAAATAGGCAGTTCTACAAAGCCGAGCTTTAAATAATCTCTCCGTACTGTGATAAACACCCTAAATGTTCTGACGAATGGTCGCAAACGTGATTTGCTAGTTGAAAACTGAGGTATTAACATTCCTTCGCCAAAAAACACTAAATACTACTTAAAATGCTTGCGCGCATGCTAATTGCTATTCCATGCTAATTGCCATTCCATGAGGGATTCCAAGCTGTCCCCCACCCAAAATGCCTGTTTCACATCATGTTAAGCTATGCCTATCAAATGAGACGTTTTATGTTTTTTTTTGTGACTGATTTTTAATATCGATTTAAAGCCCTGCGTAACGTTAGTCATTAATTTATAGATTCAGAAAATTTTAATATTAAACAAGCGCTGATTGCTACCGTTTCACCTACCCGGTGTTTCAGAGCGTCTGATAACCTTTTAATTAAATATACCGCAAACACCGGCATAAGTGGAACTAAATTTAACTCCTTGCGAAGAACTATGCTAAATGTCTCATTCATTGTAATGAATATTACTAGTTTGTCTAAACTCTAATTTTTCTCGCCCATGTATACATGTAAGTGAAAATTTCTGCGCTCTAAGTCATGTAAGTTTTGACCTCTAATTAACCATGCTACTTGCCTTTCGTTCGATATGTTTTTATATTAACGGGGAAAACTTTTAAGTTGCCATTATCCAAATAGCCCAGAGTTCTATCTTAAACACTCTGTTTTTAAGTCGCATTTAAGTTTTTCCTGTCCGAAAACATAATTAGGTTGTCTGACATCATCTGTAAAAGCTGATAAGAAAACTTTACCAACCTAATATGGGAAACTCGCAGCTATTTATAAATCGCGTAATTAATATGAGTCCCTGACACTTTTTAGGTGCGCTTCTTCACTCGCGCGTGACACGAAATTGACACTCACGCGTGGATGACACGCGCCGTAGAACTTACTCAAACAAATACATTTGCACGCAAAGCTCGGCAAGCTACGCGAGACTAAAGAACGCATTTCCATATTATATCGAGGACATTATTTATTAATAGTAATTTATTTATTTATTTGTTTATTTATTTATCTTCAGTCGAAACTCCTGTATAAGCGGACACCCTCGCGACCAGAAAAGGTGTCGGGGAGGTGTCTGCTTATGGGCGATGAACAATGCAGACCAATGCAGAGTTTGTATCTGACTGGGACCATTACTAAGCGTCCGCTTACATTTACATACTTAGGTACACTGCCTCATTACTGACTTACTTACCACATTTATCACTTACTTAACTAATTAACTGCAAACAAACACACTAAACTTGCATATTTAGGAGCACATTACAAAATGTCCGCTTACGGGAGGTATCCTTAAAGAGGGGTTGTCCCTCCTTACGGGAGGTGCACCTAAAGGAACGGTGTCCCGCTACGCCCGAGAGGTGTCTGTTCGCTAAGATTCGACCGTACATAGTACCGATACGCTTCCCTCGGGACCTAAACTGCATTCCGCAATGTAATGTATAAAGCAAAACAAAAATGAATCAAAGCCAGTTTATTTAAAGTTTGCAATAAATAGCTTAACTAAGCTTAACAAAAGTTACACGTGCATTCAGGTGTTTACGAAATAGCGATCCTAATTCTTCTGAAAAACAACAAAAATAAATAAAGCAACATTACTAACAACGGCTGGTAAAGTTCTAAGAAGAGGGAGAATAAAAGAAAGAAATCACCGGATAACTAGCTATGATGATACTTCAATTTGAATTTCAGTTAAAACTCTCCAAGTATGAAGCCCCAAACTGAATCAGCTTTTCTTTCAAAATGTTCGGCTCTGAGAGCCTTCGGTAATATTTCAACCCGGGATTTCAACTCAAATCACAATCCCATACTTGAAGATTCTGTTAAATATTTTCATCTTTTTAACGGTATATTGACACTAATAAGCTTGCATTAGATAAATATATTTTCAATCTTTGATCCTTTTTCCCTCATCGCAAATAAAAAAAGCTACAACGTAAACAAATATTTTTTGTGTCTGCAGTGAACGAAATCCAGCCCGATTCAATCTACGCTTGAACTCCTTTGAAAATCCAAAACCATAACAATAGATCAATCAAGGCGGGGTTGAAGAAAAACATTGAGGGCGTTTTATAAAGGGATTACAGAACAGTTATAACTATTTTGCTTCTAGATCTTCATTAGATCTCATTGTAATTCAGCCAATACTTGAGAAGATTGAATAAAGCGCTGAAGAATTCAGACTAAAGGTGACTTAAGGTGGATTAACTTAAAAGCCCTCTTTCCGGATTTAGATCATATCGGAAAAATCTTCCCTCCTCATCGTCTGCATTTCATTGTGTAAACGTTTTAAGTGCTTTGATGCCACCTTCGGTTTGTTTCATGTTGTATTCCTATTGTTTTCTAATGTAGATTCCATGCAGTTGTCTTGGTTTTGAAAAATTCTTCAGCGTAAATAATGAAATCAGATGCACACACGTCAATGTTCTCTTTTTATCCAGAGGTATTTATTTTGCAATATGTTCTAAGCACTTCCGGAGGCTCAAAGCTTCACGCACGTATGAGGCAACAGACTACGCGCGCACTTCCTTGGATTCTCGCGCGTCCGTCCGCCGCCCGCGCGTTTGGTTATGACATCCGGCGCGCCCTGAGGGAGTGAAATATGAAAACCTTGTTGGATAAATATCAAGGAGAGATTTAATTTCGTGAATGCATCGCGCTTCGCTTAACTCAACAGTGCATGCGACCATGAACGTAGGGCACACTAAGCCGCGCGTTGTCGATAATATGGACAACTTTCAACGGTTCTTGAGCAATGATGAGATCAAAATGAGTTCTGAGCGATCGTCTGCGTCGAAGAAAGTGAGTAAGCCACAGGCCTAATTTGAATTACTAAAATCACGCGTTGCAATCTGCTTGGCCGACGCGCCGCGGATTGCTAATGGCTGACGTATTCCTAACACGTTTGTTGTTCTTCGCTCTCAGGGAATTTTGTTGCAGAATCTGGATGAGGGTAAACCTTGCTTGAAGTGTGGAGAGAAATGCCCTGGATTCAGTTTACACGTGTGGCGGTGAGTGGGGCAAACTCAAGTATCTTCAAATTGTTTATTTTTGAGTCCATTTTAGGTATACACCGCGCCGCGTTGTCAGCGAGATGCGAGTTAATGAAATATAAATTTTAATCCTGTTGTTTAGACTAAAAATTATTCTCTGTGTCTCCTAATTAAGTACAATAAAGCACTTCAAATTTCTTACGGACCGTTTCATTCCCCACCCGCAGTAGTAATTTTAATACAACTACAACAAATTATTTGCTCTTGTGAGATAAGTTAAGCTTTAGTTTTCGATCCGAATTTTCGTGCACAGGCAATAACTGTGTGCTTGACTTCAGAGTATCTGCCATTTCCAGCTGTTCATGTTATCACCGCGCAGTTTTTACAAACGTGTTTTGAAAAATTGGAAATCCGCGCTTTGATGGTTAAGCAGTAATATGTCAGTGCAGACACGCAATAGCGGGTTGTCATTGTGGATATGTGTCAAGTTTTGAGCTGCCGCGGGGCATAAACATTCACTTTTCATTCATTAAGCGCTTCAGTGCCTAAACACATAAGCTGTATCCATGTTAAAACCACTGGTGTGAACAGCAGAAATTTTTTTCTGTTCAACCCCCGCCGGTTTGTTGGCGGATTCTGCACATTTTGATTACGTGAGAAGGTTGTTTGAACTCGTCATGGACACAACGAGAACAGAACACAGAAGAAAGCCTCCGAGAAAACCACCCAGGCCGAGTATAAGGTTAGTTACTTTCAATTTCGCGAATGAGTGCACACCGTCGAAAAAATATGACTTGAAAATTATTGCTGGAATACAGAAGAGCTGGGCTTATTTCTCGCCCCCTTTGGCTTTAAACACACATTTTGAAAACATGAAGGGAGTTTTGATTTAAAAAACGTCTTAAGACATCATGACATGGTAACAGTTTGGTGTAGTTTTATGACATACAAATAATTTTAAATGCGAGACGACTCAATTCTATTCTTAGTCCTAGAACAATCCAGCGATATTGAATTGATATATTCATAGAAAAATCGTGACAACCAAACAGATATCACTGGTATATGGTTGTCGACCGTGTCGTAGATGGATGATATCTGCACGCCAACGGATCCACATTACTAGAGATAATAAACTGCTATTTTCAAAGCCGACAGCCTTAAGTACTTACAAAACAGTGACATTATGTTGTGGACATTTCTAGTCCTTTGAATTCGTTTATTTTGTCTGACAAGTCAAGGAGACAGTTGCGTGTGAAATAAAGCGCTTTAAAGAAATTAGGCGACTAGACCCTCCATGGCATCCTCTCGTTGGTTCTTGGGTGTCAAGGGTAAAGAAGAACGCCTAATTATGGAAAGTTTGACCGAGGAGGTCTTGTGAGAATCCCTCGCGCGTGGACACATACAGAATATCTATACTGTTCCTTGGCAAGGAAGAGGCACAATGTCAAGACTATTATCACTCACTGCCGGTCATTAGATGAATTTCGTGGTAGTTTTGTAACTTAACACCGCAAAAGTTTTTCAGGTCACACAGACTGATGGCTGACATGGTTTTAATTTACGCCAAACTCAGACAAAAATACAAAAAAATCGGGTAGATCATAGAACGACTGCAGCGAAACACATTAACAATTTTCACAGCTAAACGAGTTTCGTTCCTGCCCTGGTCCTAATCTTGACCATACATAGTAAAAATTTGTCAGAGTAAAAACTGATTGCTTGACTAATCAGCAAATGTAAACCGTCATTGTTGAATGGAATTGTGTTTTTTTATATTCCTTTTAAGGCGCATTCTTTAAGTTCCTCAAGGGTTGGGGTTACCCCTAATTCGTCCCCATTTCCGGGAAGAATGCGCTGTCTTTCCTTCGCGGCTTGTGTTGTGTACAAAGAAACTCCGCAGCTGCAAAGAAATGTTCTAAATTAAACTAGTTCGCAGTTTCCTACAATTTTGGAAAGTCGGAAAGCAATTTTCGTATCTGAAAACAATGTCTCTATTTGGTTACCGAATTCAATTCAAGATTTAACAGATAAATCGACGATCAAATTTGAGTACGTAGATTAATCGCGGTTTCGAAGTGTGGAGTCCCATTTTCATTTTCCATAATCCATCAAGCGAATGATTTCCGCTTAGTTTTACAGCAAAAATATAAGATAATAGAAGCAGCCTCACGCTTCTGAACAAATCTTCTTCCTTCAAGTCGTTAAAAATTCTTTTCCACATGTCGCAATTTTTGAATACTTTAGGCATCCGAATCGCGCTATTTTGTGCGGTTTTTTTGGCGGGAAGAACGGCGGAGACTTTGGTCTGTCATACGCTTCTATTACACCCATTGTGGAATTAACCGAAAATTCAACGAAATTAATTTCAACTTGTGACCACAAGTTCGAGATGCCACGTGGCTGTTATTTGACCACAATATAAAGTGGTGAATAAACTCATGGTAGCAACATGAATTTTGCGCGACACGAACTGAGATTTCTACATATATGAAACCGCGAAAGTTACGTAGCATGGTTTCGAAAGAACGCATTGACGTCCACTGATTTTCGCTTTTTGAATCGCGAAAATGAAGTGAGGTGGTTTCGAAAATGAAAAATCATGAGGTATTGTCCTGTTAAAATCGTGAAGTAAAAAAGTAAAAAGAAAAATTGATGTTATAAGATATTTTTAATTTGTCTTCTTGTGGTAAGACGGAATGCCAAAGATATCGATCATCTCAGAATCTCATGCTAAAGTCCAAAAACAGATCTTGCACTGAATGAACATTTATGATCACACGTTATTTCGTTTTCTCTCCTTTTTTTGATCTCTTTTGTCAGCCACACATTTTGGTTGCCCAAAATATACTCACCTGACATCGTAGAAAATTTTGGACCCGTTCCTGAAATAGATTTTGATCGGTAATTACAGAGAAACAGATGTCTGGGATAAAGGCTTCGTTTGTTTACTCTAAGAACGTTGCGAAATACAAGTTCATTACGGCTTCTTGAAACTGGGGAAATTCTATGGCCGAGAATGGTTTGACCGAGAAATTTTCTCGGTTAGTATTTTAGTATTAAATCTTATTAAACATAAGGTAAGAGCGATTCTCTGCAATTGAAATAAAATCATTATATCTGTTATTAAACTGTTGACTTCCTCAAGGTAAATATTTACATAGCTGCTGCGATTTCTTAATGAGAAACTGTTTATGAAAGGTACAAGGGACTTTGGCTTGTTCTCACACATGAAGATTGCTAATAACGCATATAGATTACGGATTTGATGGAAAATGAATGCCACATAGAGAATTTCCAATCGCAAATCTTACAGGGCAGCACTTTCCTTGGGGTCGGGACGAAGCATGTCTTTACTATGCTTGGCCCCGATTGGACGGCTGCCAAATCTATGCAAACCTTGTTATGACGTCACAAGATAATTTCGTTTTGTGCTCACTCACTAGAGGTTGTCGTCAAACAAACAATGTTTCCCAAGCCAATTTTTTGTTCAAGAGCCGAGTGTTACTTTCGTATGTCTCTCGAGCAATAGATCTTACCTAAGTTATGGGTTGGGCAATTTTCTGCGGCATGAAGTTTTTGCTCACCTTTAGGTTGTGCAGTAGCTTGTGCAAGAATTGTTTTCAAAAACAAAACAGTACCTGGATGGTAAAAAGCACTTGCTCGATTTTTTTCCTATGGCCCGCCTTGGACGATTTTTTTTCTCGCAGTTTTTGCGGTGCAGAAATATTTTTGGTAATTGCTCAACTCCCCCCTCAAAAAATATTGGTCCGTCCGTAACCTAAGTTGCCAGGAATAATTCCGAAACTTTCCCTTTTTTGTTTACAGCAAGGTGTGCTCCAACTGCAAATGTCCTCGGGAGAATCACGATGTGTCTGTGGATGTGGATGTGGATGTGGATGGAGTAGAATTCAAAGTAAAAGGTCTTAAGATCAACTCAGACATCGACCACGAAGATGACTTACCCGCCCCTCCCCCGTTACCAAATAACAATGATTACCCAACTGTGACGATTACAACTACTCAGTCCTACCCTGTGGATAACGACTTCTTACCGCCCCCTCCCCCTCCCTCACTGGCTGCAGATTACCTCTGGTCGCCACCCGATCTTACAGCAGGACAGGTATGAAGTAAAAATATGCAGTATGGCATTTTTTCTCCCAACGAACTTTTTTTTTCTGTCTCGGGTGAAAATGTAAGGCAATACCAACTTAATATCGCTATTTCTTTAATTAACTTTTTCAGAAAAAACCTCAGCATGGGGTTGATCTTAAAACACATTCCAGGTTACGGATAAATTGAAGTTTGCACTAGTCTCTTAGAGCAGATTTTATTTCAGTCTCGAAAGTAATTGGTTTTGCATCACTACGTTGCACGATTGGTTTAAAACACTCGCGCCATTTTTTCATCCAATCAGAAGTAAAACCAAACCTAATCGTGACTCGCTCGCACAGATTTTCCCGCGCTTTGCGTCAGCTACAGGTAATTACTTCGAGTTTTGATTGGTTCACTCAGTTCACTCACCCAGTTGAGTTGCGCGATCTAGGCATACAGCATCTATACTTTAAGTTAAACTGTAGGTATCTTTTTGTTTCTTGGGAGGCGCGTTGACCTCATGGTTGGTACGCTCGTCTCCAGATCGAGCGGTCCGGGTTTAAACCCTGGCCGGGGACATTGTGTTGTGTTCTTGGGCAAGACACTTTACTCTCACAATGCCTCTCTCCACCCATGTGTATAAATGGGTACCGGCGAGTTTAACGCTGGGGGTAACCCTGCGATGGACTAGCATCCCAACTATTTGGAAGTAGAAACACTCCTAGTCACTTCAGGCTACAGAAGTCGGGATAAGCTCTGACCTAATGGGCCACTTGGCTCCTCTGCAGACTTTATGTTGTTGTTGTTGCTACTTGCAACACCAACTATTTAGTACCCACTCCTTACCTACTAAGGAAGACATTAAACTAGACCAGCCTGATTGTTATGTCGTCACTATTTCGTTTTTAGGTGGAGGCTTACATGAAGTCCCTGCCAGACGATAGAATCCCTATCCCTGACACACCGGGGGAAGCTTATTATATAAAACAGCGCTCGTACCAGAACCCGCCCCAAGATAAAGCGCCGGTGCATTTCTCTAATATACCGGAGCCGCAAAGAGAAGCTTTTGTGCAGTTCTGGAATAACGAGGATAACGCCCGCGGGACGGGACGAGTCAAAGTCCCGCTTGGAAGACGAGAGGTAAAGTTGAAAATGAATGACGTTGAGAATGATAGCGAGAATTATCAAGGCCGAAGTTGAGACGGATAACACGAACCAAGGCCTTGATAATTATCGCTATCACGCGAAAACTGAATCCAATAATTGTTTTGTTATGCATACACCTGAGTACCTGTAAAGCGTAGTCACTGTTCATCACATCAGTGTGTAACAACCTCTTATTTACCAAACGCGAGGGCCGCACTGGGGTATATATTGGACCGAGATCGTGGCAGTACGGACCGAGTGCACCGAGGTTCGTACAGATTCGTCCGGGGGCCAATATTCCCCAGTAGGGCTCGAGCAAGCTAAGTTGGTTAATAGTTCATAAGATAGCATGTAAAACGAAAAATACACGACTTACTGTAGGACCGTTTCTATGGTCCGTATGGCAAATCACCCGATCAAGAAAGAACTAATTAAAACGCACGGATCTAACCAGGATTACTTAATTTGCCATATAATATTCGGAATATTGTTGGTTATCGGTCAAGGTTGTCGTAAAATTTATTAGCCGTGGTTTATATCTGTAGCTTGTCCTCAACTCATCGCCCAAAAAGGCAACATGGAGACAACGCTGGCGCTAGTTCTCATGCTTTGAACATCTTAGCCCGTTACTGGCACGACATGTACAGCAGACAATCCGCACTCACGAGCTGCCCTTAACACGTGTTTGTCAAGTGTTTCAATTATACGTTGAAAATTCAGATGACACGAGAAGCGTTATGAGTCAAGGTATTCTTGCAGCCTTGTTAACAATGACCTAATCAATCAGAGACAGGGTTTTATTGTCCATTGCGAGAATGTGCGACAGTGTACGACAGTGGTAGTAGAATAGGTTACAAGGATAGCTTCAGACGGTCGTATCTCACCAGGTCTAGGGACAACACGAAGCTGCGGAATGGCAATTCGATTAAATCCTCCTTATTCGTCTTTGTGTGAAAGTTTCTCTTTATTTACGTTTACAATATTATTATATATATCAGGTACATAGAAGCGTCCATTCTTAATCAGCCCTTTTATTGGAAACCTCGGTATGAAACGAGAATTCGATCATATAACACCTGCCATTCTTGTAACATTTAAGCTTACTATCATGTATGTACGCCAAAAACAGCTTTATCCCTCTCGACTTCTGACCCTGAGGAAACAAAATACTCATAAGCTAGCCGGGATAATCCAAAAACATTTTAATCCTATTTAGCCAGTAATTCATCCGCAATATCCGCTTTTCTTTTATTAAAAGAATTCTGAAATTAGAAGATAAAGGATTGATTAACTATAGATCAGCCTAGCGGATTAAAACCTCTGCCCTTAAAATGACACTTATCTAATAAAATGTGCCATGAATAAACGTTAGGATGGGTATTCTCGCATTACCAAAGGTAAAGTTCGCAATTTCCAAATAAGCGGGCAGTTATATTTCACAGAAATATCGGTAGCAATTTGTCACAGTGTATGTAACTCGGGAAATTAAAACGACCGTGACCTAAAACGCTCAAGTATATTGAAGATACGAGGTATTTCTGTGGAGGATTGGTATTTCTTGTGACAGCATTCCAATCGATCAATTAGCAAGGTTTAATTTTTGGACAGTAGGTCCTTTCCGGTTATTTTATCACTACTGCCAAGACTGAAGCCATTTTACACGGAAGCAGGAAAATTAGTTTGCTATATAATCTCACTCTCGCCCGACTGGTCAAGAAGGAAAGCTGGTTAACATTCTTTCCTGTTTTGTACTTCTAGCAGGAAAAGCTATTAAATGTTATTCAACAAGTGCCTTGCACTCAATGAACTGCTCTCCAATTATCCACTTTATCAGTCGTGTTTAGGATTCGTCTCACTAGACCTCACTATGAATCAACAATATTTAACGACTTGCTCGCCCATTTACTCGTTGGCATTCTGTGAGCAAATCAAAATTTCCACAATTACTCCACAATAGAGGAAGTTATAGGGGAAGAAGAGGAAGAGAACCAGAGGGGAGAGCTATCGCCCCTCCAGCCATCCCATTGCCTTTGCACTCGGTTCATTGATTTTTTTGTTCATTTGACTTCTTCACACAGTCCTGTGGAATCCATTATATTCTATCCGCTGATTCCTCCCCCAATCGCCCCTCTCATGTCACACTTTCCCGTGAGAGACGGCTGGGAAGTAGATAATTTATCCATAAATTTACCATTAGCTTTATGTATTTTCCTCAGACTTGCCAGTCGTGTTTCAAGACTATTCCTAAAGGTGATGTGGTCGTCATGGCCGAATTCGATGAGAATGAAGTGGCTTGTTACCATGCAGCGTGTTTCTGCTGCTCCACTTGCTGGGAACTGTTGGTGGATCTGACTTACTATCGATACGGAAACAAAATCTACTGCGGGCGACATCACGCGGAGTTGTCAAGGCAACGTTGTTTTGGATGTGATGAGGTGAGGCACTTTGCAACGATATGTTTTAAAATAACTCTTCACGATGTGCAAAATTACCTTGAAATTCAAAACACCTCAAGCTTCTGGTAAGAAAAAGTTTGGGCAAGAAAAAACACCAAGGAAGTAACAGTGAACCAAAGATGGCCACGAACAAGGACGTTTCAAATTACTCAACACTGCGACGGATTAATTATGAAAGATTAAATCACAATTCTCCTTATAATAACAACCAGAAGCATATATGCTTCCGTAACAACACATAATCAAACATGCGAGCCATCAACAATCAGGTGTTCTTTGTTTTTGTTTTGTTTTTTGCCAGAGCGTAAAAAAGATGGTCTGTTTGCTGGTTTAACAGACTGATACGAGAAAAAAACAAATCATGATTCAGTGTAGAATATTGCCCTGACTTGATGCAAGGCTAAGGGAATGAAAATGCTGTTGATTTTTGGCTTATTATACACGGTATCTTACAACAATTTGTTTTTCTCCATTTCCGTTCAGTTGATCTTCACTGGTGAGTACACAATAGCTATGAACAAAAGCTGGCATTTGGGACACTTCCGGTGCAGTGAGTGCGACATCAGTATCACTGGCAAGCAGTTTATCGTCAGAGAAGAAAAGCCCATTTGCACTGACTGCTTTGATCAAAGGTTTGTCAGTAATTAAGATGCGAATGAAATGCTCGTACTTTTTACGTACTGTTCAGTTTTTCAATGCCTTACCTTAATTGTGCGTTCAAAGACTCAAAGTAATATAACGATGGCCCGAGACAACTAGAAGGGTTCTTGCTTCAAATTCAGCCCTTTCTGCAACTAAGCTGACCAAACAATCTTCTCGCCAGACGAAGGCGTGAAGAAGATCCTGTTATTTTTGCCTCTGTACGAATCCTTTCTGTGAGATACCGGTTTTAACTTTTTTTACTACTCCTAGGCTCAAATCGACAGTTTCTGGTATAATAATGTTTTGGGTTTAATGGCATAGATTATGTAGTTTCACGACGCGGACGTTCTATGACATTAAACCCAGGATTGCCACACTACTGAAAGTTCACTAGCAACAGATAAGCGCACAATCTATTCATTTAATATGGCAAACCCCGAAGACATGTTTTATATGAATACAGTTTTCTTGTCGATCAATGTCTGAAAAGCGCCACCGTTTTTATCCAAGATGTGCGCTTAAAATACGCCATCACGGATTTAAACGTGGCGACGAGCCTGGATGCCATATTCTGCCGTTGTTATCGCGGCCATCGTGATTCCTTAGGGTCCCTTAGTTACGGTTAACAGATTAAAACGAATCTCACTTCCATGCGCACCTTTCTAACGCACCACTAACATTTGACTAGTGGTTTGCGCCACTAATAATTACCTTACGCGGTAGCAGTTCATCCAGCTCGCCTCTGTGATTGGTTGTCTTCGCACAGACGTCACACCGGACCATTCTAACCATGTTGTCACTCTCTCCTAATGATCATTTAATGCATATAGACCAGACAAGTTGGCCCATGAGATCTTTCCGGCTAACATCGCCATTACTCGAACGCAAATGTAAGTGAGATTCGTCATTATTAGTGTGTATTTGAAGCCCATTTATGTTGTTTTGATGCTTGCCTTCCCAAGTAATCTCCTACCGAGACCTCTCTCTCTCTGTCATTCCCAACCGCTTGACCGTGGGAGACCTGGGCTCGAGATTACTCATCAAGTTCTTAAAGAGCGGGCTGTCTCTTGCGTGAACGACACAAGAATGGATGCCGTCCTCAGCAAATCGTTTCGAAAGAATAACAACAACAACAACAAAAATTATTCGAGAGCTCCGACAGCGGTCGCTTGACTATTTTGCCATCAGGATACGTTACCAAGGAACATCTTCGACGGAAAAGGCGGACACAATCTCTTTATTTGTGTCCCCTACGACAGTGCTTAAATTCGTTTTCATTGGTAGAGGGGGGGCTAAGTTAAAAAAAAAATGACAGATTTAATTAAAATCTAGCTACTCTAAGCAAAATAGAAAGCGAGGCCAGTTGTTAGTCTTTTATGATAGGTAATTGAAAACTCAGATTCCGTCACTCTCATAGAGTAGCAGTGACTCTATGAGACCGAAATCGGATGTCTGTAGCTCACAGGCACATCTTATGCCAAGTAGTAAAGGCCTGACAGGGTTAGAATTCTAACTTACAAATTTTCGTGACGCAGATTTGCCAACGAATGTGACCACTGTCACGCCAAGATTGGACCGGATGCTAAGGACGTGTCTACGGCAGACAACCGCCATTGGCACGAGATGTGCTTCTTGTGCGATTTATGCCGAAAACCGCTGCGATCAGACGGCAAATTCACCTTCTACAAGGAGCAGGTTCTTTGCAATGATTGTTACATCACTAATTTCCAGAAGACGTGCGAAGGTTGCCAATACGCGATCGAATCAGGAAGCGCGCGTCTAGAGTACAACGGGACCTACTGGCACGAGGAGTGTTTCAAGTGCGCCGTCTGTAAAGAGGCTATTGGAACCAGCGGTTTCGTTCCAAAGGATGACGAATTCTACTGCCCAGACTGCTATCAAAATCTGCACGCCAAACGCTGCGCCCACTGTGGCGAACCGCTGTCCGAAGGTGGCGTCCTCTACAATGAACAAACGTGGCACAAAGAGTGTTTTAGCTGTTACAGCTGCCACGAGTCTCTGGCGTCTCGCCCGTTCTCCGTTCACAGTGGTAACCGCTATTGCATCGAGTGCTACGGAAGATACTTAGCCAAACAGTGCGAGCTGTGCTTTAAACCGATCATCGGAGGCGAATATTTCACTTTAGAAGACTCGAATTTCCACAAGGAGTGCTTTAACTGTAGCCGGTGTCAGCGTTCCTTAGCCAACGAGGGCTTTGCCAGAGAAGGAGTTGAACTTCTTTGCGCCAGCTGTGCTGACTAAACAGCGGCTTTCCAGTTACTGAGCAAACAAAATGTGACGATATGCCCAGCATAGTAAGAATTATAAAGAAACTGAGTCACTTTATGATTACATTTTCCCCGGCCGTTTCTAAGCTAAGTCGCGTTTAATTAATTTGGGATCTAGGATTGTAAGTCAATGCTCGAAACCATAGAAAATAAGGTCGAGATAGGCGTGAAAAAATAGTTCAGATGTTTTCAGACCACTTGAGCTAACTTAAAGAATAAACTCAACACTGACTTGTAAAAATATTTTAAGTTTAAAATGTTTGTAGTTTTTTACGTTTTGTCATGGAACATTATGTGGGAAAATTTACAGATTTATGTAGATCAAAATTATATATTTTTCTAAATATGTATGTTATAAAGAATTACTATACAAGCTTTTAACATTCTCTAATATAATGTCGAGGATTATACACTGTAAATCTCAATGTGTTATCTAATTCTATTGTAAAAATCTTGTTTTTATACCGATAAAGCACACTCTAAATGGCAGAGAACTATGTCGAAGTTTTCTTTATTCCTTAACTAATTCAAGTGATAGTAGAAATTGTGTCTAAGTAAAATCATGATTTCACGACAAACGCTCATATTAAGGCTCCTTAATTCCAAGCCTGGTTACCTTTAGGCGTTGACAGTGAGGGGGGGTGGGAGGGATAGGCCCGAGGGTGGGGGGACTTCCATACAAAAAGGTACGGGGGGGGTGCTCGTCGGAAACCCGTAAGAAGAACCAAGATCCTGTTTTGTGGGCGCGACTTGAATTATTTTTCACCCTTAAAGAGGTACCAGTGCTGAAGCAACACATTATCTCCTGTCATATTATTTTCGGTTCAGTGCCCTAAAAGGTGCCGAGAAGCTCCTGCTGTGGACCTTTTGAGGCTGAACACCCTGAAAGGGACCAAAACAGCGTTTTAACCTCCAGGGAATGGGGTCAGCGGGGAGCAGGAATTCTTATAAAAAAATATAATTAAGTGAGTTACTTTTTTTTTCGATGGCTGTTTTTTTCTTTTGTTACACGCAGTAAAGTGTTGTGATCATTTACTCCGTAGTGATTTTTCCCTCGGCCACATATTGCGCCCGAATTATTACCAACACTTTGTTCGTGAAATACGTTACGCTCATGACAACAGTAATTATACAAACTATTAAATGCGACTTCCATTTAAAACTCCAAACTCTTAGAACAGGAACATTTCTTTTCCGAGTTAATATCATGACAGATAGGATATTAAACAGGAATTCAATAAACAGCGCTGAAACGATTCTTGCTACAAGTTCTAGAAACATTTCCTCGTATTTTTCAACACTCAAGTTTAGATGAATGAAGCCATAAATCTGAATTATTCCAACAGAGAGCACAATAGCGGCCTCATTGGACATCATCTCGTGTATTGCCATGTCAGCGGCTAACCTCTGAGACCGGGGCGTGCTCATGTACGCAGCATTAGATCGTCCTCGTGAGTCGTGGTCCAATTCTGAGTACAGAATTTTCTGATTGTGTATTTTCTCACTACGGTGTTCTTTTAGTACAGTGATCAACTCGAAGAGCAAGTGAATTAATCCATGGCCTATGCTTACCGTGATAAACGCTAACAGACTTTTGAATTCTGCCTGCATGAAGCGGTAGACGATACTGCAACCAGTGCTGGCAGCAGAGACCAAGACATATGACGTGCCAGGATGATTCACTCCATTCAACCTTAGGACGCATTCTTTAGAAACCACCTTTGGTAGTATGACGATCAAAAATCCTAAAGCTAGAATGGCAACTTTTATAAACCCTTCTTGATGTGCAAACCACGGAAACAGGACATATCCACAGATATAAAACACTGGGGCTCCCACGATGAACTGTACACCAAGTTTAATTGTCAAGAAACGTGCCCCGAATGGATTGGTTTTGAAAATGTTTCTACTAATAGAAAAATTGCTTATAAAAACAACAGTTATGAAAAGGAAATTCAGAGGATATGGGATCCAGGGAGGAAAATAAAGGTCATACACCGCAAGGAGAAACCTGTATCCTAGGTCGATCGAAGCCCCAACAAGCGTAACGATCATTAGATTCACCTCTTTGAGAATAGACCATTTAAAAACCATAAGCAGCAACGCCGGCTGCCAAAAGTACAGAAAGAAAGATTGGTACGATTCGCCTATTATGCGTCGCCGCTTCAGTTTTTCAGGATAAGAGGGGTCCTTCAGCTTTTTCCATTCACAGGTGTAGACAATGCTGATGATATAGTACATCAAGAAAAGAGCGCCAATCCCGACTACTCCGCCAAAAACTGTTACCCAGGCTGAAAACCAAGCACTCTTCTTCAAAGAGTCCTTCATTGGTGGCCTGTTGCGTTTCCACGAGTCCCGGCTACCTGTGCAATTTTGAGAGCCATCAAACTCTTGAGATATTGTATCTTCTGGGTCAAAGTGCTCGAAATCTTCCTTTTCTGTTGATCTAGCCTCGAATTGCCCCGTAAGGTGTCCGGTAAGAGAGTGGAAGACAAAGATTAACAGCTCCACTGGAACAGAGAGGAATTCTGACATGATTACAACGTTGCCTTTCAGTTTAGTCCTACGTTGAAAGTACTTGAACCGCTCAGTTTCAGTGCCAAAGGAACACTTTATCGACAGATCATTTGGTGCATATCATTTCGATTTCTTATACTAGTGCCTGAAAGACTTAATTAAAATTCATTTCATTTTCTTTTGTACGACTTACCATTAGGTTCTACGCCAATTATCAGTCAGCTTATGACTAACGTAACTGTGTTTTGATTCATTTCTCAGAAAGATCGAAACCCTCGTTAATTACTCTTTGTTTAGAAGTACAACACGAAAGCGTCGCATTTCCAAAAGTATCGGAAACGTTTAGACACCTGTCATGCGGTTTCGTTTCAAACAGTTTCAACTGAAGACATGAAATAAATATCAATCGTGCAAACTTATTTAAATTAAGTGTAACGTCAACACGCCTAAGAAAAGAGAAATAAAACGCATCTGACGAGTGATGATGAAGAAATAGATTCGATAACCAACCTTAGCCCTAACCTCCAGTTTTCAGTCATAACTCAAGCGTTCTCGATCGTCCACAGAAAGCAACAGGTCAAACGTCAAAGAAACCGGAGGAAATTGAAATAGGGTAACGAATTTTTGTTAGGTCTGAAATAGGGAAGAGAAAATCACATATTTTGGTGTGAAATAGGGAAAGGGTTTCGGAAAGCGGGTTGCACACTTTACCCAATGTTTCTGGGAGCACCCACTCTTTCCCCCCACACCCCGCCCTCACGGCTAATGAAGTGCAATTGAGCCAAAGAAATGTTCCACTTGTAAACTTTTATTACGCCCTGAAAAGTTGTTTTATATTTAATACACTAAAAAGACGAGGTGATGTTCACCGGTCCCCAGTTATTTAATTGCGGTTGTTTCTGTTTTTGTCTTTTAGCGCAAAACCAATTTATGACAAAGTATAACTGGTTTATAAGTATGAAATTAGTGTTATGCTTGATGCAAACAATTGCCCCGTACTCCGTGCATGCTGTTTTACTTATGTCAACTTGGGTGGCAGTCAAAAAATGTATATAAGTCCGTCTCTTGACGCTTCTGAAGTGTGCTGCTGGAGTGGATTTTGGTTTCGATTCGCAAAGTTTCACATCATTTCGAAATACTTTCTAGTCACCGATTATTGACCCTACATTGATGATACTTGGCCGATTAATCTCGAGAAACTGGATGCATCGTGGTAGAGAAATACGACAGAGTTTGCGATGGTCAGTTACTGAGGTAAAGTCGCATTCGGGCTGGCTAACTCTTTAAATTCTAGCTGGCGAAGTTTCTCTCAGTTTTCATAGCATGAAGTATCTAGGAATATTGCTGGTTTTCACTGTCACGCAATTCAAAATAGATCAAAATAAAAATCAAAACCGGTCAATAGATAAAGTCTAGAATCTGGGAAATGAAAGAAGGTAAATATGCAAAGACTCTCGCCAAAATTCTGGTCACAGCAA
>Ga0126339_10000782_pt1 | contig 19272 bp, 16 predicted proteins | sample OrbTmetagenome_2_FD_92532 | JGI IMG/M metagenome (GOLD analysis project Ga0126339, IMG submission 92532) | Coral microbial communities from Petempiche,Puerto Morelos, Mexico - Orbicella T R C metagenome | ecosystem: Host-associated > Invertebrates > Cnidaria > Coral | place: Petempiche,Puerto...
ACACTATAGCTACTGAATGAATAGTATAATCTCCAGCCATTAAGTACTTTATTTTTGTGATCAGTTTTGCTGTTACACTTTAATTTTGTTTTTCTGTTATTTACAAATAAATGTTGGGTCCCTTACTAGACTCTTGCTCAATTCCACAGGGAACCAATGTTATTTGTTGTTATTGATTAAGGCAGGGAATGAGCACGAGTTTTCTCATCCTCTTCTTGGATTACTGCTCTAGGGTAAAGTAAATGTTTCAACCATAAGATTTTCCATTCATGGGTTTATTTATGTGTGTCAATAGCTGAGTACTTACCATGTCTCTCACTTTGTCAGTGAGCAACTCTTTGAGGGAATACTGAGCTCCAGGTGCCAAACCAGGCGTGGTAGAAATTTTAACTTGCTTATTTAGATCTGATCGACATTGTTTTATTAAATAGGATTTACAGGAAAATTATCAACAGCCATTAACAGCTCATGAATAAATTCATCTCCAACTCCAAATTTATCCATTAAAAAGAGTATGCTCTCCACTGTGTTTTTGTCATTGGGATGAAGTTTTTTTTGATTTTAGGGATGCCACACTACCATGTTCTTGCTGCGGATTGGGATGATCTGTAGTTGAGAAGTCTATAGAAAGCTATCAGTGCTGTTAGGGTCTTTAAGTTTCAGAAGCTGTAAATCCAGGCCAAATATTTCAACAAAATTAAGTGCCTTCCGTGCTCGAGTCTTTAGTTCTTTTAATTTTGTTTTTTGCTTGTTTGGTTTTGAGGTCTGGAATTCCAGCTCCTCTGTGAGTCCCCAAGCTTTCATTCTGTAACCTGTCAATGTACTTAGTCAGTTGTTGATTTTCATTGTTCAGTTCTCTTGTTCTTTCCTTTTCTCTAGCATAATCTTTTTCAATCTCTGAAAGCATTTCTTCAACTAGTTTCTCCTTTTCTTCCTCAAGATTTTCATATTTTGCTCTCCAGTTACAGATTTCTTCTTCTGCTTTTTAAGTTTTGACTGAATGGAACGCAGATCTGCTTCCCACTTCTCTACCAAGATCACTTCACTTCTCAAAATAGCCAGCCTACACAATTTTTCCTCGCGCTCTTTTCTGTTTTTACAATTGCCTTTTCTGTTCAGGGTCTGATTTGTGATTTGTTTTTTTGCGCGAAAACAAAAAAAAATTCTGAAATTTCCTCCAAAAAAGCCTGTGCCACCGAGCCTCTAGCCTCGTAATCACCCCCTGTAGTTACCAGCCTTTACCTATCTGTCATTGAGGTGTTGGTATCAAAACGACAATCGTTTTTGCACAGCATTTAATGTGAAGAAGAGAGGCAATCAAGACTGTTTTTTCTGCGCGATTAAAGCAAGATTAGTGTTAATGGATGCGTTCATATTTGCTGAAAGAAGGCTAAAAAAGCCGCAATATTTTTGGGTATATAAAGACTTAATTGCCGTAAATGTTGAATGACATCTTTGAACTTAAAAAATTTGATTGGGGTGTATCGACACCAGGAGAGGATTTCGGCTGAATCAAGATGTGGAAAGTGACATTTATGAAGGCAGGCGCCATTTTGTGTGTTGTAAAGGGCATTTCTTCGGAATGAAACGCTGCAAGTAATAACTGAGAAAACTGCAACGAGTGTTTGATTTATCAAAACAAAGTAATTCTGCAATGAAAGTACTGATGAGTATCATTGAAACTGGCATTGGGATGGAAGGGATATGTCCATAATACGAATTTTAGAAACTGGTTTTATATGAATCTCCATACTGATTCTTCTATTCTTTCGCAAGTTTAAAATACCGTTAAAATTACAAGTTAAAGTCTTGCGCTCTATTGCGCACGTGCAGTTCGGAACTTCTGGCTATGTTTTCCTTAATTGTTGCTACATGCTACATGTACATTTTAATATACTCATAAAAGGCTTTGCATTCTCATGCAATTCCTTTCGAGATCAGATTACACAGGTATGAGGTTTTTTTTTTAAATGAGTCAAGCATTAGGACTGGAAATACAGTCAAACCTCTCCACAACGGCAGGTCAGTACAAAATGAGGACCCCTCCATCTGGACTCTCCACTGGACCTCTTCTGGACCGCTTTTGGATCCCTTCTGGATCCCATCTGGACCCCCTATGTTTCTTCCAGAAAGTATGGGCTCCTGAGTTAAATAATTAAACTTAGAACATACCACAATGAAGTCTATTTAATCAGTAAGCAAAATGTGAATTAATTAATTCACGAAGCATTGTGCCCAGAATAATATAACACAATACAACACAAGTTTATTGTGTCAAACGCTTAGCTATTCTGGTATTCTACATATATTAAAATTAAATTTAAAAGTAAATATTATACCATATGAATAAAAATTTTAAAATTTTGAAAAGTTCTAAGTCAGGATCGTAAAATACAATCTAAAATAATTATTACACGTTCTACTAAGAAGTAAAAACGATATAGTACAGTCAGTAATATAACAACAAATAAAAAGTTAGGTTAAGATGCCCAAAACGTTTACTTTATTTATCCTGTTTTTGAAGGCCTTAAAGTTCTAATGTACAGTTCTGTGTAACTCTGGTAGCAGATTCCACAACTTTGGCGCTAGGTAACGCTTTGATTTCAGTCCATAGGTTGTGGTGTTGACCTTAGGCAGTTAAAGAATGTCGGTTCCCCTCAGATTGTATTTAGTGTTTATAAAATCTAGTAACTTTTTTAGGCTTTTAGGAGCATGATCGTAATTAATATCTTTAAAAACCGTACAAACTATTTTTGCGAGTCTGATTAGTCAATGATGGTAAGCCCATTTTATTGAGTAATTCCTGGTAGTGTATTTGTTTTTAATTAAAAACAAATCGGAGGGCACATTCGTTCACTTTTTCCAGTTTTGCACTGGCACTTTTACCGCAGAAGGACTACTGTTAGGTCTCAAAGCAGCAGTTGAAATGGAGAAGGATGAATGGAAATTAGATGTTCTTTCTTGTTTCAAACGGAAGCATCTTTTTGATCAGCAGGTATATTTTGCAGGTTGCAGGTTGAAACTACTTGTTTATTTGAGTTGAAGTCAAATAAAAATATTTTCAGTTAGCTCCAATTGGAATTCGTAGATTACTGAGGTTTAGACACTTGCTCTAGTCTTCCCCGTTTATATACACTCGATTGGTCTGCACATATTTGAAAGGAGACTGGTCTTTTAAACTATTTTTTTAGCATGTGTCTTGATTTTGAAACATCTAAATGATCTGATGGATAACAAATTTAAAATTAAATCCACTAAATGAAACGAAGAGGTTTTAACAACGTGACCCAGCTAGACCAAGGAAGCAGGTTTTCTTGAAAAATAGAGTAAGACTGTTTGCTGTCTAGCCCACGATCTGACCTCAGTTGAAATTTGGCCTAGTCCAAACGTCGTGCTTCTGCCATGCCCAACTCAAATAAATTTGGCCTGGCAGTGGCACGACAAAAAAGCTACAAAAGATTCAAATGACGAATTTAATTCAGTCGTGAAGAAGATTGGAAGTTTGCTTTGCTGAAGACATTTTTAAATGATAGAAAGCAACTGCAGCTGATGCAGCAGGATGTTAATTCACAGGGATGGTGGAGCGGACTGTGGGTGAAGGAGTGTAGTGGGACTTTTAGTGACAATTACGTAACATACTGTATAGTCTCGAAACTGGTCTTAGAAAGAACACATGTTGTCGAAGGTCGAAACTAAGTTGTTTACTGTTATCCTTGCTCGACTTCAATAAACCTCAGAAGTATTGTGTTTACTTGCCTTGAACCTCGTCCCGGTTCAGCTACAAGTGGTGGAAAGCCCGTTTCAACTATGTGTGCTACTATCGATGAAATTCAAGGCGTCGTTGCTGGTTTAAGTGAAATTGTCAAGGGATTTGTTGGCGCCATTCAAGCCGTTCACACTGCACAAACACCGGGTCACAGGCTACTTCGCCTGAAAATCTGACTGTTCCTTCTACAGGCATAGCCAGCCTTTGCCTACCAACACTCCAGTTACCTACATTCCGTCAGAATACGTAAGTTCAGGATGATATTGCCGATTTTCTCGATCATTTTCACGAACAGACAGCTCAACTTCCTGTCACTGTTCGCCTGTTGCTCCTTGAGCAGCAATGTATTGGTGAGTGGCCACGTTCAGCACTGTCGTTTTGTCATAGCACAGAAGGATTCGCCGAGAAAACCCCAGAGGAGCAGTTGGAGTGTTTCATCACGAGTTTACGCAAAGAATTTCAAGAACCCGCCGACTTGAAATGCCGCTGTCTGGCTTCTGAATTGAGTGCCATGAAACAAAATCCTTTGGAATCTGTCGATGAATTTGCTTTCAAATACAAGAACATCCTTCACCAACTCAACAAACTCAGCGAAAGTCTCAAATAAATCCTGTCCAACATATGTAATTTTGCAGTTTATTTCCAAGCTACAACTGCATATTGCTTGTCCTCTGGTTCTTCAAGCGGTACGGCCCCGCAAATGATCCCGGCCCACAAATGATCCCCAGATTGTGCTATAAATGATCCATAACTGGAAATGGTTGCCTCGCCATAACATTTGGAAATGTGAGGACTAAGGAATTTGGACAGTGGATTTTAAATTTATGCAATCGCTTTTTTTATGACTGTGAAACTCAGAAAACCGTGAACATTTGCATTTGATTCCAAAAGGTTAATTTGGTGCTGAACCAATCACTATAAAGTTCAGGACAGGCAAGAAAACCTCAAAACCACAACCAATAGGCCACGTTCGATATATAATATTCTAACATCGATCCGAGGCTTTCAGGTCAAAATCGCAATTTTTTTAAGTTTCCTTTGTCTTTCAATTCCCAAAGAGACTTGGATACAAAGAAAACACCACCAAACATAGAAGTTTGTCCTGAAAGCCTCAGAGCCATGTTAGAACATTGATATATCGAACGTGGCCTATTACCGCTGGTGTTTGCGGTTTAGTTTTCTCATGCTTAATTGGCTTTTTCCTAGCTACACAATGATAATCCTTAAATATTTCTGGTATTCACGGTTTTCTGAGTGTCACAGTAATAATACAATATTTTGATACAACAGTTACTATATGAAATGCAGGAAAATGTGCAGTATGAACAATTTGAATGCAAATTTCACAACTTTAAAAATGATAGGAGGGGGTAAGTGTCTAAAGAAACTGTGGTGCTGTGTCGGTGGGGTGTATAACAAGATAATTTGGTTTTATCAACTGGGTTGATAATGTGAATTGGCCACCGTAAAGAGATTCGAAAGCTGACGTTTTGAGCGTTAGCCATTCGGATTCGCTCCGACGAAGGGCTAACGCTCAAAACGTCAGCTTTCGAATCTCTTTACAGTGGCCAATTCACATTATCAACCCAGTTGATAAAACCAAATTATCTTTAAAAATGATATCCAATGTTACAAAATCCTGTGTTTGAAGTTTGTAATTTAGCTGGATCCTTCCCTGAATGACTTTATCGGGTCTGGGCCTGAGACGTATAATAACTCAGGATGTTCTCTATATCCTCAAATTTGGAGACAACTGAGAATTCCCAAGTGGATTGACTACATTTTTACTACGGTAACTAGCATGAAGGAATCTTAGAGACTTCTATGGGAGCCCGTGGCGATCTAGGATGCAAGTAGATGTAGTGTACAGGGAAAAGTTCTGAGTGGTTAATTAGATGGCAGAGGCATCTTCGAAGATTCATGTTTCTTTTTGCAGTGCGTTTCCTAAACGAAAAATTTATGCAGTCCACACATGTCAATTTAGTATTTGTGAAGTGTGAGAAACGTTTTTATTGCTGTTTTCAGTCTGAGGTGCTTGTCTTTCCTTCACCTAGGGTAATTAAAAAAATATGTATCCATCCATAGACTTTTCATGGAGTCCATGCCATTCCTAACTTATTGCGGTGGAATCAGTTCCGGTTCCGGAATCATTTGTGGTACAATTTGGGGATCATTTACGGTACGGGGATCATTTGCGGGGCTGTACAAAGCGCACAATGTAGCTCAGCTCGAAAAAAGCCATCAAAGCCGCTTGTAGCATCGAGCATTCATTCATTACTAGCGAGTCATCTATGCCTTCCCAACAAGATTCTTTGTCGACATCAACAGTTTCTCATGAAATCCCACAGCATACAGCCCTTGTCAGCACTTCTGAGCAATTTCGTGGTGACAATCGGCCTTCTCAGGAGCAACAATCTTGTTGGCTCTGCAGTCACACACAACACTCAGCTCGTGATTGTCTCAACGTCTGCCTAAGAAGAATAAGAAACCACCAGAAATATGCCGCAACTTTAACAGACTTCTCTCTGCCAGCTGCGAGCAAGCCAATAACAAGTGTTCAGCTGGAGACTTCTCAAATGTTTTCAGTGTCACAAATGGGGTTGTAAAGCTTTACATCACAAAAACGCGCCACCTCAGTCTCTGATAGCGGGAATTCCTCCCTCAAACGAATCCTCTGATGTTGAACTGTCACCCACCGCTCAGCAACAAACCGTATTTGGCTTACCAGCTGTTGCCAACCTGGGTGGTACACTCAAAGAGTGCCACATCCTCTGGACTCTTGTTGTCTCTGCTGGAGAGAAGCTTCCTTTACCTCTTGACAGTTGCTGTTCAGTGTCTCTTGTTAGCCGTAACCATGCTGACCTTGTCGACTCTAAGCACCCGCAGTTGAAGTATCAGTCAGTTGAAAAACCAGTTGCTGTCTCTGTTGCTGATGCAAAGGCTCAGCTGCAAGCTGTTGGCACAATGGAAATTCCCATACAGTGGAACAATGGCAAAAAAACAATATTTCAGATGCTAGTAGTTCCTGGTCTTTCTTAGCCCATTCTTTTCGGGGAGAACCATTTGCACTCTACACAGGCCTTGGTGGATCATGCTGACACTAGCATCCACTTTCGACATCCTAGCATGTCCTTTAAAATTGCCTGTTCTCTTCAGAATCCTCGTCCAGAAGCATCTCATTGTGGTAGCAACACCCATGCAGGCGTCACCTGTCTACTCACGGGAGCTCCATTCCCAGGCCATTCACCAGGACCTTCAAAACTAAATCGTGGACTGAACTTTGTCTCTGTTTACCTCACCCTGGGTACGTTACTACTGTCACTCCCATACTCAGATATATGGGTTCATGGTCAAAAATTCAGCCTGCTGTTAGAGTTTTTTAGTGGTCTATTTCACCTGACAGCTGCCAGTGATCAACTTTTTCCTGATGTTTCTCCGAAACCATAAGTGAACATGTCATCTCTGACTTTCAGTCCCTGTACACCACTACCCTTGCAGTTGAGTGCAAATGTAAACAAACACATATCCCACAGCATGTTATTCTTGGACATCTTCGACCAATTCAGAATGAAGACTTGCAAGTTTATGAAGAGGCAGCAGAGAATACTGTAAACATTCTTTCAGAAAACTGGATGTGCTAGGCCAATGAACAGGCAGCCTTATCACCTACTGATGTACTACATCCTACAACCACATAAATATCTTCAAGCCAAACGTACAAGATATCAGAGCAACAAAAAGAATAAGCAGCAGCGGGACTTGACTCCTCAGTCTTTTCTCCCTTCACTGAGAACTTGTCAGAGTTTAATGAACATGACAATGAATTTGTTCCCTCCATAAACTACAACACTGGAGCCCTTCTCAAAGGAATATCATCAAGCCCTTATCATGGCATTGGCACTTGATTCTCCAAAGTATGCGCATGTGGATCAGGGTATTCTTCATGAGTTTGAACAACTTCTGCCCAAGTATCCAACAGCATTTCTACTTTCTGGTTCTCCCTGAGTGAGATACATGGCTTTGAACATCACACTGACACTGAGGATGCTCTACCGGTCTACAAGCATCCCTACCGCAAAAGTCCAGATTTAAACAAAGTTGCACTTTCATTTGGACAATATCTTAGCTCTTTGTCAAAACCTCAGCGTTATGCTTCCGAGGCACGTAAAGCAGTTTGGCAACGTTTACCAAATGCTAGAGACATTCTTAACTGACATGGAAAACTGAAAGGACTTGATACCAAATAATGTCCTTTCTTATTACTGAAAGGTGGACCTCATGGGGTACTTACCTCCTTGTCTTAGATGTCAAGCTGTTTCAAGAACTGAACAAGTAAACCCTCCAAGAAGGGGTGGACTCATGAGCAAACTTAAAGTTTTCTTTTCGTTTAAATTATTACACGGATCCTTCGTTTCTGTCGATCCAGTTATAAACTTAAAACCCAAGAAGGGGTGGACTGTAGTGGGACACTTAGTGACAATTACATAACATACTGTATAGTCTTGAAAACGGTCGAAACCGGTCTTAGAAGAACACGTTGTCAAAGGTCGAAGCTAAGTTGTTTACTATTATCCTTGCTCAACTTCAATAACCCTCAGATGTGTTGTGTTTACTTGCCTTGAACCTTGTCCCAGTCTAGCTAAAGGAGGTAGGGGGTGGGGGGGTTTGAAAACAAGCGCTGCCGGCGCAAGTTTGTGGAGGGGTCGAGGGGCATCCTCCCCCGGAAAATTTTTAAATCTAGAGGCAGGTACTTTTAGTGCATTTACAGCAATATATTTTGAAGGTTTTGTGAGCTTGATACATATTTTCCAGCCCTCCATGATATATCACGGTCTTAGTACTGACTGAACTGCGATTTTACACAAGTCCCCTGTGTGTGAGAGGGAAGCACACGTTGCGGAAAGGTCAAAACTATGTAAACATGAAAAGTTTCCTACACATTTTGTACCTGGTTGGAGCTTTGTAAATTCTTTGTAAATCTGTAGTCAACCAGACTTTTTTCGTTTTCTTTTCCTTCTTATTTCTTCATTTGTACCTCACACTAAGACAAAATGAAATGTGATCGTCAGAAATGTAGTGAAATCATGGGACAACAATGTCACGTGATCACTGACCACATGGAGTGAAAGAATCTTGTTTTCATGTCAGCACTTTCTACTGAGATCACTGTTTATTTACTGAAGCTTGCATTACAACATTTTTGTGTCTTTCTCGTGCTAGTTCCCTGCAATGTCTACAAGTGGTGGAGAATCTAAATCACATTGAATATGGGAACAACAATAGCACAACTACAAGGAGTAGTGGCTGGACTTGTCAGTGTTGTTAAAGATTTGACTAAAAATGTTAATCATATTACTCAAACCGTTGGTGACATGGCCCAAGCGGTTCCTGCAGCTCCTACTCCAGATAATACACAAGGCCTTCGCATGCCTTCCATGTAGCTTCCTTTTTTTCGTCGAGATAGTGTGGTACAAGATGACATTTCTGAATTCCTCGAGCGATTCACTCAGCAGACATTGCATCTTCCCGCTAAAACAAGGTTGCCACTTCTGGAACAATAGTGTGTTGGAGATTGGCCAAGATCTGTGTTGTTGATCACTAAAACTACAGAAGGCTATGAAGGAAAAGTGGCAGAGGAAAAGCTTAACATTTGTATCGAAAGGTTACATGCAGAATTTGATGAATCCAAAGAAGACAAGCGCCGCCAATTAGCAGCCGAGTTAAGTGCCATTCAACAAGAGCGTGGTGAATCAGTGGAACAGTTTGCGTTCAAATACAAGAAGCTACCGCATCAACTGAAGAAACTTGGTGAAAAGATTATGAAAGATTGTCCCACCTTTGTTATTTCACAGTTTATCTCTAAAGTCAGTCCCACTATTGCTCAGCAGCTCGTCGTGAAAGCATCAGAATTTGAAACGCTCGATAAGACCGTTGAAGCGGCTCGTCGTGTTGAGTTGTCATTTCAAACTCTGTCCACTGCCTGGAATGCAAATACGTCGCTGGATGAATGGAAAGTAACACCGAATGCGTTTGTTTCTTCGACTACTGCTGTAAAGCCTCAATTGCAAAATCAGCACCCTCAACAACAACAACGGGCTTGTTACACTTGTGGAGAGACAAACCATCTGTCACTATCCTGTCCTAAATATCGCAAAGAGAATTCCAAGCAACCCAAGATCTGCATAAATTACGAACTGCGAAGAAGACGGCAACAAGTGTGGCCGGAAACACCAGTGCCAATGCTGCAATAAATGGGGCTGCAAAAAAAATCGTCCATCAAGTACTTCGCGTAGCACCAAATCTGATGAGGTTAATTCTTTGAGGCAACAGCTCGTAGTCCTATCTACTCGGCTGGAGAAAGTTGAATCCCAGTGTCAAGGAAAATATTCCTCTTCAAATCCTATGGGATCTGAAAACCAAGCCTCTACCTCTGCTCTATAGCTGCTGTTCTGTATCACTTGTGAGTATACGCCATGCTGATTTTATAGCCTCCAAACGACCCAATCTCAAGTATTGTCCTCTGGAGGAGCCTATTTCTGTAACAGCTGCAGATCCAAAGTTGCCACCATGGAAATTCCTATCGTATGGGAAACAAAAACACAAATTGTCTTTACTATGCTAGTACTTCCAGGTCTTGTCTGGCCAATGCTCTTTGGTGAGAACCACCTTCACGCAACTCAAGCTTTGGTTGATCATTATGTACCGTCCATCACCTTTTGGCATCCAAGTATGCAGTTTCGTGTCCAGTGCTCTCTCAAAAATCCACTTGAAGGCTTCTCAGCAGGCAATGGGTCTTTATCACATGAAAGTGGACCAACAGTGCAGATGCCACACGTCAGTATTATATGCCTTCTTAACGGGGCACCACCACCGGGTGTTCACAAGCATTCACAATCTCTTCATCATGGTCTTAACTTAGTTACAGTCTGCAGCTTTCATAGGATACCAAGTAGTGCGTCAAGTACAGAGTCAATCAGAATGGGGTTCCCCATGCATCCTGGTCTGCAAACCTCCAGAAAAAGGTAAACTGCAACCTCCAAGATTTGTGGTGGACTATCATCGCCTCAACAGTGTGACACAAGGAAATGGTTACCCTCTCCCATCCATCTCAAGTGTTCTGGATGCTGTCAGCCAAGGAAAAGTATTTGCAAAATGTGACTTGGTAAGTGAATACTGGTAAATTTCAATCACAGTCAGATCAACACAAAACTGCATTCTGTACACACCTGGGATTGTATGAATTTCTCAGGTTTGCCTTCAGATTGAAAACAGCACCAAACACCTTCCAGAGGATTTTGAACAGTGTATTTGCTGACTATTTGCACAAGTGGCTTGTTGTGTACATGGATGACATAATTCAGGGGGCAATGACAGACAAGGAAGCCCTTGAACAGTATTCCCTGTTGTTTGAGCGACTGGTTAAAGTTGGCATACAAGTGAAACCTTCCAAGTGTATATTCTTTGCAAGGGAAATTGAAATACTGGGACATCATATCACCCAAGAAGGTCGAACACCGATAAGTAAAGAAGTAGAAGCAATCTCATCAATGCCTGCACCAGCTAAAATTTCTGCAGTCAAACATTTTCTTAGACTCTGCAGATATTTCAGAGACTTTATTCCATGTATGTTGACCCGAACGCAAACCTTGCAATCCCTCCTCAAGAAGGGTTTATCATTTCGATGGACAGAAGAAACAGCAAGAGAGTTTCAAGACTTGAAGCAAGCAATCACTGGTCCTGATGTTATGCTGTTCCATCCTGATTGGAATGCTCCGATGAATTACAAGTGGATGCTAGCAAGCTTGGAAGCAGAGCAATGTTGGCTCAAGAGAAGGATGGTATACTTCGTGCCGTCAGATTTGCATCCCGAGCATTTACACCAGCTGAATCACGTTGGACAACTATGTACCAGGAACTCTTTGCAGTGAAATGGGGACTTGAACAGTTTCGCTCATATTCTAGGCCGAAGAGTTAAGGTGGTAACCGATCATGCAAATCTTGAATGGTTGACTACAATGGCACCACAACAAGCAAAAGTTGCAAGATGGTTCATGAGTATGGTTGAGTTTGACTTTTTCATTGAACACAGAAAAGGGGAAAGAAACGTCATTCCTGATGTCCTCAGCCATCATCCCGCCAAAGAGAACATTTCTGATGATAATGTTGTCATCCCTCCAGAGAATGCTATTATAGCATTTATCATCGCAACCTCAGTTGATGTTCCAAACCACACCCCTGAACTTGCACCCCTGAACTGAATACCATGATAAATCATCCAGAGAACTTAACATAGCTGAAGGAAAGCAAGTTTATGTTAGAAGACCACCTCCAAGTTCACAACCAAAAGGATCAGCCACACGATTCATCCATAGATTTGATGGTCCTTACACTGATATAGGACATGTTCACGGTCACCAGGATCTGTTATGACTTGAACACAAATTCACTGAGGATGAGCTTAGAACCATAAACAATGAAAAGATCATTGTTTTGCCAGATGAACTTTCAGAAGAAGCAGCTTCTGATCTCAGAAATCATGAAGACCAACCACCTAATACACAGGCTGCTACCCCTCCACAATTACCCGCCCATACGTGCACAGCGATTGATCCTGATTTGGCAAAGTTAGCACTTTCTTTTGGACAATATCTGAGCAGTCTACCAGGTGCAAAGGCATATGGCTCAGAGGCCTTCAAAGTGGTGTACCAACAGATTCGTGATGCCCAGGAAATTTTGAAACGTGGAAAGCTAAAAGGACTGATTTCAAAGTGCCCTTATCTATCTGTCTGGTGGATCACATGGTGGAACTTATATATTAAAACTTGATAAAGACTGTTTGCAACTTTAGTTTCAGAAAACTAAAATCCCTCTTAAGAAGGGATGGGCTCGTGAGGATTTTGGACTGTTAAGATTTTCTTGTTAGCGTGTTTCACATTTATTCATAATGTTAACCTTATTCATCATGTAAGCTTTTGTTGGGAGTAAACTCCCTTTAAGAAGGGATGGACTGTAGTGGAATCATGGGACAACAATGTCATGTGGTCACAGACCACATGGAGCAAATGAGTCTTGTTTTCATGGCAGCACTTTCTGAGATGACTGTTGATTTACTAAAACTTGCGTTAAAACATTCTTGTGTCTTTCTTGAGCTAATTTCCTGCAATAGGTCTACAAAAAGTGAAGGGGGGCTCAAGCCCCCCAGCCCCCTGGCTCTGCCCTACCTGATTCAGTTCAGCACGTGCACGGCAAAAGCATGCTGTTTGAAGCCAAGTTACACTACTGCCCTGTGAAACGGCATTAGGTCTGCTGTACTATAAGTAGTCGCGCCGACCTTAATTCAGCCTGCCGAACTGAGTGCATGATTTCAAACGTCGTGTTACTGCCACGCTTGAGTTGAAGTTCTTGGTATTTGCATTGAAACAATTTACAAGACTAGAACACGGGATAAACTAAGCATATTGAAAGCTTTACATCAAATTAAATTTTGAGGGGTTCCGCAATAAACTTTGACAATGATATGACGAAATTTATCATCAATAAGAGGACAGATGCATAAAAAACTGATGTCAATTTGTTTTTTACAATAACAAGACCCCAAAGTGGTCAAATACTGGGAATAAATGAGGTGAGAAGACGCCGTAAACTTGCTGTAAACATAGATAAGTGAATTTTATTCAAAATGACACGAATATTGTCAATAGCTTTTCTTGTTTTTTGATTGGCTACTTAAAAATGTCCATAAAATCTCATTGGTTAAAATGTTGACAGCTTGACAGCTGAAAGTTGAACTTGAAAGCTTGTATAAATTAAAGTTGTATCCGTCTGTATTCTTATTGATGATAAAAATGAGCCAACCAGCGCACAAGAAATTAGACAGTTATTGTAAAGCAAAATTGTCCCATACCATAGGTATGTGCAGATCCCAAGACTTAAGGTCTCCACCCCCCATTATGGCTCCTGCCGGCTCCTGATATTGACAATATCGTGGAAAGAATTGCAAAGCTACAATTGTGTCATCATCTCTTTATAAAAGTACTGCTGACCAATTTTTCTGTGACCATGTAAAATGCAATCTGGTTATTCTGAACCATCGCTACACAACCATGACAAAATCTTAAAAACTAAATAAAAACCACAACTAGTGAGCCAATCTCAGATAGTGCAGAGTGCAATTGATAACTCTGGCACTGTAGTCCCATAAGTACTCACCCGTGCTCGGTTCACTTCCGGTTTGTGTCTACCTTGGTAGTCTGCTAGGGCTTTTCCCCTTAGCAGGGTGTATGTTTCAAGGTTGTATTTTTATTCAAGGTCCAAAAATTACTTACAAATTACTACTGGTGTTTTGCATTGATTTTTGTTCATTTTTAAAAATTCAATAATACACTGAAGCAGCAAACGTGACAATTTAGCTCTTCACGCCAACTTTGTAACTTGATACTTTTGTTTTCCTTGCAAAGGGATGTAATATGAAACCCTTGTTTTCTCCAAAACACACAGAAAATGTGCTTGTTTTTTGGAGATAAATGAAAAGTTAAATATCTGATGTAGTGATGAAAAAAAGGAACAGAAACGATGCTGTTTTACTAAAAATGCAAATTTTCACCGATGAACAAGAACTAACTTAATTATCTGATAGTCACAAAATACCACTTCCTTTTTCAGTTGCCACCTTTGTTGTTAACAATATAACAATTCAAAATTAACACACAACGATATTGACGGCTGAGAAGCGTTTCAATGAAAAATATTGAAGATAAACAGTGCTACTTGGCCGATATGAATGAGTCTCCACAAAGACTGATTAAATTAATTTGCACTTTCATTAGGTGCCATGGAGTCTGCAGCAATATTTGAGCACTTTCCTGGTTTCTTTTGATACAAATTTACAATTTTTGGAGAATTAAAGCCACTAACTTGGGAACTTTTTGGTCTCTCTGACAGACACAATTAAGACAAGAAATAAGCACGCCGCTAAGGAGAAGCAATACACTATTGGAGAATGAAAACAGCAGATGATATTTGTTGAACCGACCTGCATGTAATTCTAAAAGCTACACAGCCACAGTAACGTTTCACTTTTGCAATGAAAAGGGACAATTGGCACTACCTGAAAAATAACTGCCGTCCTTGGTCATGTGACATGACATATGAAATAGCGCGTGGAATGATAGTGCACAACACTAATGATGCTAGAACGCATGCGTCTTACATGTTGAGTTCTACCATAGGGAAAACCACTCAACACTTGTGTGTGATTGTGTATGTAATGTATCCTCCACCTAATATAGAAGCCACGAACGCTAACTAATCTACACATGCATTCAGAGCAAATTAGTTTTGTTCTAAAGAGAATGGTAGCACAAGCAGAGCAAGGGGTTACCTGAAACAAATATATAGCTTTGCGATGTTCACACCTAACTGACAGCGATGGAATGTGTTTTATGTAGAGTACACATGTACCTTTCCCACCCCACCCCCACCACTTCCTTGCCTCTAGACTAATTAATTAATTGAAATTAATTAATTAAACAAACATTAAAGTTTACACCTTAGCACCATAGGGCCATAGGGAAATAGCGCCATAGTGGCAGGCAGCCCCCATAACCATCCCAAGTTCAGCGGCTTTCATAGAAATAGTGGCTTGTTATATTTAGGACAATGTTGAAATATCTGTTGTGGTATTATCCACTAAATAATTTACTACATCCCTTATTATTGTTTGATTATAATACAGCTTCATACTCAAGTCATGCTCTGTGTTAATGTCATAATTTTTGGATATTTCTCATTTTATCTGCTTATTCACCACCATGAACCTATCTTACCTTGGTTGGTAATTTTATAACAATTTTATTATGCTGGAATAGGCCTAAATTTACACTGAAATAACAGATAAATCTGAAAAGACTCCATTTTCAAGGTCGCAGAAAGTTGGTTATTGGTCAAGGTCAAGAGACGATGACATAGTTGTAATGCTGAGAAATGCAGTACTTTTAATTTTTTTTACTATTTTTCCGTAAAACTGTTATTCCAGGCACAGGGCTGCACATTTTTTCTGCACTTCACTAATTAAGTAGACTTCACCATTGTACAATTTAAATCAGGAGCCCGTATTCTTGACGAAAAAAGGGGATCCAGAAAGGGGCCCAGAAGGGGGTCCAAAAGGGGATCTAGAATGGGGTCCAGACGGGGTCCAATAGGGGGTCCAGTTGGGCATCCAAATAGAGGGGTCCACGTTTTGAAGTGACCTCACAATGGCCACCTTGGGGACGGAGGAAAGAGGCCATTGTAGAGAGGGGGCTGTTATGGGGAGGTAGGGGTGTAATATCACACCGTTGCTTTTGTAGGGTTTAACATTTTTATCTTTAACTATTTGAATACCAAATTTTTGCCAAATACTGTTTTTACTTGTTTAGTCAGGTTTTTTGGCTGCCATGACGCTAAATAAGCCTAAGTTTGGCTAAGAAAGCTTTTTTACCGAAAGGAGAGGTTTTTTGAGGATTAAGTACAAAATTGAGCAATATTTCAATTCCGCACATGCACATAAGCCAAAATTTGGACTTTTTTTGGCCTTTACCCGTTCTCAATTTTGTTTGTTGCCCCTTTCCTTTCTTTTTTCCTCAGCCCTTTTACTCTGGCTACCTTTTGCATCGCATGTTCTCTCTGGCTGCCCTGAAAAGTTGGATGTTAATTATGGGTGAAGCCTTGATCAATCATAGGCATAGTGGACCATTTTACCACCGTTTTTGCAACAAAACTGATGTTGTTTTTCGATCTGCGATGTCAGAATGTCGTCAATATCTAAACCTGACCATTGTACAGAAAGGTGTAGCCTAGTTCTACTATCTACTTATCACGAATATCTTATGACATTTAAATTGATGATGTCACAAGTGGTACAAAAAGCATGACCATCAATTATGCATATATGCATAATTGGGGCTCAAAGGGTTAAAAAATTAATGCTTAGTGCGGCATGTAAAATAGGGGAGCAGGGATGGTGCAGTGGTTGGAGCGTTCGCCTCCCACCAATGTGGCCCATGTTTGATTCCTGCCTGGTGACATGTGGGTTGAGTTTGTTGTTGGTTCTTGCCTTGCTCTAAGGGGTTTTTCCCCAGGTTCTCAGGTTTTCCTCCATCCACAAAAACCAACACTCCAAATTCCAACTCGACCAGGATAGAGGGCCCACATGAAAACCAGCTATGGCTGATGTGGCTTTCTCTCTTAATATTGTAATTTATTTATTGAAAATATTTCAATAAAACAGAAACCAAACAGAAACACACAAACAATGTGCAGTATGGATCGAGTTTTGTGACCTTTTCCAATAAAGAAGCGGTCGTTGATTAACTGGCTGTTGTCGAAAAGTTATTAGGGACTTTAACATATGCTCTGGCGAGCTACTACTACAGCTACTTTGGCCGTGAGGGGCTAGGCTGACAACGCCATTATCTTGGCAAAACTCAACGGATTAAGATTTTGCTGTACGGCAACAGGGTGTGCAGCCTCTATGTGTCTTTACAAAAATGGCTTCACACAAGGAAACCAGGGACTTTATTCTACTTTCGTATGACATAGGCTTGATGAATGACAAGGATTTCCTTCTCCTGTATCCGACTTACATCTCCCAGAACTTAGATTTGCCTCTCAGCTGCTTTTAGAACCACCTGTCATTCCAATCATGAAAAATAACACTGAAATAAAGCTTGATTTCAACATGGGCAGGGTATTTGTACAACGTGATAAGCCCAAAAATACAAAACTTTTGATTTTAATAAAATACATTTTGAACAGCATTAAGCAATGATATTATAGCTCAGCTTAGTACATAAGAAGCTTTCTCATCTGCGACTGTTTGGCCTGGTAAAAAATAACTGTCGCTCACAGTAGATGTTTAAATCGTTCAAATTTTCTGTACAAATGACAAAGAAACAATTATTTATCTTTGAATGGATTTTTATGATTGAGTACTTTATCTTAAAACTAGGCTTTTCAAACACTGAAAAAGCATTAACATGAGAAGTAAACAGCAGGCCTATACTCCGTAGTGAAGAGTACGTGAAACGAGGCACTTTCCCGCAGTAGAAAACATGGCTACGGCAGGAAAGCCATACTGAACGCTGTCATGATGTCACCGGAAGTGATCTTCACTATTTGCCACCGTAATTTTGACAGTTGGGACGCGCTTTAGTGGTCATTACCGTTGTAGAGAGGTTAAAAGAAAAGTGAAGCTATGAATTGTCTGCCTGGACCAAAAAAAGTGGTGGTTCAACTGTATTGGGATTAACATGTCTCATATTCACTAGAAATGAATAGAGTGACTCTCTTTGAAATCTGGAGGTCCCTAGTTCAAATCCTCCACTCTGTCACTATCTGGATTTGTTCTCGATAGTTCCGAGTTCAACTCCTTGACCATGTTGTGCAAATATTGGGGAGCTTAGGCAAAACATGACGGCAACAGCAATGAGAATGTCACAAAACAAAAGATTTAATGAGCAGAACAATGGCTGTGCACGTGCATTATAAATCTTTGTGCATTTCTTAGCTGTCCTGTGCAAAACAACAATGTGAGAAAACCACGTGCGTATTTAGGGGAACGTAAACAACAGAGGCTAATTTTTCATATTTTCTTTTGGAATTGAACGTTGGCATTACATATTAAGCTTGAGCAAGCTCTGAGACTGATAGGCATACTGAACAGATCTAGGCACCTGCGAAATTCGACGGTAAAATATAAATTTTTTTTGTGGGCATCGTCATGGCTTATGGTCTCTACTTAGTATCGTATCAGTAATGCACTGCAACAATATTATCATATTTCATTAAGTTATGGGAAAAAAATCAGACCCCAACTTCATAATCAGCTATGCTCCATTAGATCTACATTCAGCCATGTTACCCCTGTACTCTATGAACTTCATTGGCTGCTAGTGAGATTTCATACTTCTTTTAAGATACTTTTAATCATTTTTAAATCTTTGCTTGGTCAGTCACCCCAGTATATCAGTGATTTAATTTCAGTTAGGAAACAATCTGTCTATCACTGAGCTGTGATCAAATGATGGATTACTACTTGATTTCACTTGTGGGAAGATGTTGTCATCTTTTGGAGACAGATCTTTTCTGTTGCTGTCCCACATTGTGGAATGCCTTGCCCATCTCATTATGGAAATCAAACGCAGTTCAACAGTTTAAATCCTTACTCAAAATGTACCTTTTTAAACTTGCTTTTAAAAATTTGATATAATTTTTGGAATTTTTGAAGTACACTGTAATGCACCTTTGATCATTGCATGTTAAAAGGTGCAATATGAGTAATTAATTGTTATTACTATTATTATTATTATTATTATTATTATTACCATTGGTGGGATCTTAAACCCCATTATTATATGGCTTTGGCTTGTGGCCGATATAACGCGCGCTCTGATTGGTTAATTGTCACTGAATTGTAGGGCATTATTCTCCCGTAATGCCCACGGGCCGATTACGGATTATGCAAATTA
>Ga0126339_10000783_pt1 | contig 19264 bp, 19 predicted proteins | sample OrbTmetagenome_2_FD_92532 | JGI IMG/M metagenome (GOLD analysis project Ga0126339, IMG submission 92532) | Coral microbial communities from Petempiche,Puerto Morelos, Mexico - Orbicella T R C metagenome | ecosystem: Host-associated > Invertebrates > Cnidaria > Coral | place: Petempiche,Puerto...
CGATGGGTCAAGGGTTATGACCTTCTTTCTATCCGGGCGCCCGGTCGCCGTCTATCGTCACGCCCGCATGGCTGGACAGCGTCGGCCGTGCCGGGTAAGCAGGCCGTCGTTCGGGTCCGTTTTCCAAAAGGATCACTCCCCATGCTCAGCCAGGGCTTCGCGGCCGCCTGGGACACCTATCTGCGCGCGGGTTCTCGTCTGCCGCCGACACCGCCGCCGGTGACGCCGCGCCGGATGGCGGGGCTGGCCGAGGTGCTGGACGGCGGCGAGACGGATGTGGTGGTGCTGGACGCCTATGGGGTGTTGCATGTGGGCGGTCCGGCGCTGTCCGGTGCTGCGGAGGCCATCGCCGATGTGCGCCGGCGCGGGTTGTCGCTGTGCGTGCTGACCAACGACGTCACCCACGAGCCCGAGGGGGTGGCGCGGGGCTTGGCGGCGCGGGGCCTGGACATCCGCCCCGACGAGGTGGTCTCCGGCCGTTCCCTGCTGCCCCGGGCGTTGGCGCGCGTGGATGGCGGGGCAGGGTGGGGGGTGATCGCCATCCATCCCCGGGACATCGTCGCCCGCCACCCGGCGCTGACGGTGGTCGAGCCCCCGGCCGACACCGATCCGGCCGTCTGGGATCACCTGCAAGGCTTTGTCCTGGTGGACGTGTTCCACTGGACCCCGGCGGACCTGGCGGCCTTCCGGGCCATGCTGGCGCGCCGACCCCGGCCGTTGATCGTGCCCAACCCGGATGTCACCTGTCCCTACCAGGGGCGCCTGACCATCGAGCCCGGCGGTGTCGCCCTGGCCGCCGCCGAGACCCATGGGGTGCGGGTGGACTTCCTGGGCAAGCCGTTCCCCGACATCTACGGACTGGTGCAGGCGCGGTTTCCGGGCGTGGACCCGGCGCGGGTGCTGATGGTCGGCGACAGTCCGCACACCGATATCCTGGGGGCGCGTGGTGTCGGGTTCCGGTGTCTCCTCGTGGAGACGGGTCTCTTGCAGGGCCAGGACGTCATGGCCCGTTTCGCCGAAAGCGGTTTGTGGCCGGAGTTCGTGGCGCCGTCGATCGGGCCGGCGGCGGAGGACGCGGCACTGGTGGCCGCTTCCTCGACGTGATGATGGTCAGACGGCTTTGAGCCCCGCCAGCCAGGCCTGCAACGCTGCTGCATGAGCGGGCAGGTCCCGCCAGATATCCTCCGCCAGGGCTTCCTTGTAGATGTGGGCGACGAGATTTCGGTGGTCTACCATGTGCAAGGCGCCTTCTCCCGTTGCTTCGTCAAGGATATCAACCGCCACACAGTCACGGACGACCGCGCGAGGGCTGTTGGCGACGATCCCGTGACGGACTCGCAAGACCGCCTGGGCGGCTTTCCATGTTGCTTCGAACGTATAGACGAACCTGAGAATACAAACGTCGCGTCGTTCGATTGGCGGCAGGGCCGTGTTGTTCAGGGCCGCGAACAATGTCGCCTGCGCTTTTTCGGCCAGGTCAAGGCGTTCAGCTACTCGGTCCAAGCGATACCCTCCATGAAGACGCGGGCCCTGAAGTCCTGTGACGTGGCGCGCAGGTCCACCACGTCACATCGCCACGGCACCGTGGTTTCCTCCAGCGCCTCGCGCAGGTCGCCGATGACCAGGGGATCCAGATCGACCGGAGCGTCAATGGCGATGTCCACGTCGCTGCCTGGGTAGGCGGTTCCCGTGGCCCGGGAGCCGAACAGCCAGGCACGCGCGCCCGTGCCGCGCAACACCGCGACCACCACGGCGCGCAGGGTCGCCAGGTAGCGGGCATGGCGTTCGGCGTTGGTCTCGGCGGGTGGGGGTGTCTGCGCGCGTGACATAGGAAAACTCTGACCGTTACGCGGGTTGTCTCGCGCGGTCCTCCACCCCGGGCAAGTGCCCCTTCAGGTACTGTCCGGTGTAGCTGTCCGGGTGGGCGGCGACCTCCTCCGGCGTGCCCTTGGCCACCAACCGGCCGCCGCCAGCGCCGCCCTCCGGTCCCAGGTCGATCAGGTGGTCGGCGGTCTTGATGACCTCCAGGTTGTGTTCGATCACCAGCACGGTGTTGCCCTGGCCCACCAGATGGTGGAGCACCTCCATCAGCTTGCGCACGTCCTCGAAATGAAGTCCCGTGGTGGGCTCGTCCAGGATGTACAGCGTCCGTCCCGTGGCCCGTCGCGACAGTTCCTTGGACAGCTTGACCCGCTGGGCCTCGCCACCGGACAGGGTGGTCGCCTGTTGGCCCAGATGGATGTAGCCCAGGCCCACCCGTTGCAACAGTTCCATCTTGTCGCGAATCACCGGAACGGCCTTAAAGACCTCCGCAGCTTCCTCAACCGTTAAATCAAGAACGTCCGCGATCGATTTGCCGCGAAACAGAATTTCCAGGGTTTCCCGATTGTAGCGTCGACCGTTGCAAACATCACAGGTCACGTAAACATCGGGCAGGAAGTGCATCTCGATCTTGATGACTCCGTCGCCCTGGCATGCCTCGCACCGTCCGCCCTTGACGTTGAACGAAAACCGTCCCGACTTGTATCCTCGCGTCTTGGCTTCCGGCAGGTTGGCGAACCAGTCCCGGATGGGCGTGAAGGCGCCGGTATAGGTAGCCGGGTTGGAGCGCGGCGTGCGGCCGATGGGCGATTGGTCGATATCGACGATCTTGTCGATGTGCTCCACGCCCAGGATGCCATCGTGATCCCCGGGTAAATCGCGTGCTCCATGAAGAAGGCGCGCCAATGCCTTGTAAAGCGTCTCGATAACCAGGGTCGACTTGCCGCCGCCGGACACCCCGGTGACACAGGTGAAGGTCCCAAGGGGGATGTCGACAGTGAGGTTTTGCAGGTTGTTGGCGCGCGCGCCCCGGATGGTGAGAACCTTGCCGTTGCCGGCGCGGCGCGTGGCCGGCACCGGCACGCACCGCCGTCCGGTGAGATACTGCCCCGTCAGGCTGGCCGGGTTGGCCATGACCGCCTCGGGCGTGCCCTCGGCGACGATCGTGCCGCCGTGACGGCCGGCGCCCGGCCCCATGTCCACCAGGTGGTCGGCGGTACGGATGGCGTCCTCGTCGTGCTCCACCACCAGGACCGTGTTGCCCAGATCGCGCAGCCGCTTCAGGGTGCCCAACAGGCGGTCGTTGTCGCGCTGATGCAGGCCGATGGAGGGCTCATCCAGCACGTAGAGCACGCCGGTCAGGCCGGACCCGATCTGGCTGGCCAAGCGGATGCGTTGGCTCTCTCCGCCCGACAATGTGCCCGAGGTGCGTGACAGGGTCAGGTATTCCAACCCCACATCGGTCAGGAAGGTGAGGCGTTCGCTGATCTCCCGCAGGATGCGGCGGGCGATTTCCCGGTCCTTGGGGCGCAAGCGCTCTTCCAGGCCATCGAACCAGGCCAGGACCTCGCCGATGGCCAAGTCGGAGATCTCGCCGATGTGGCGGCCATCCACCTTCACGGCCAGGGCCTCCGGCTTGAGGCGATAGCCGCCGCAGGCGTCGCAGGGATGGGACGCCTGATAGCGGGACAGTTCCTCGCGCATGCCCTGGGACTCGGTTTCCCGCCAGCGTCGGGCAATGTTGGGAATGACGCCCTCGAAGGGCTTTTCGGTGCGGTAGGAGCGGGTGCCGTCGTGAAAGCTGAGGGCGATGATCTCGTCACCGCTGCCGTATAGAACGGCCTGACGGGCGCGGTCCGGCAGGTCCCGCCAGGGCGTGTCGGTGTCGGCGCCGTAATGGGCGACCACGCTCTCCAGCGCCTGAGCGTAGTAGGGGGACGGTTGACCGCCCGATGACCACGGCGCGATGGCCCCCGCGCGCAGCGAGAGGTCGGCGTTGGGCACCACCAGGTCCGGGTCGAAGTGCAGCTTGATCCCCAGGCCGTCGCAGGCGGGGCAGGCGCCGAAGGGGTTGTTGAAGGAAAACAGGCGCGGCTCGATCTCGTCGATGGTGAAGCCGGACACCGGGCAGGCGAACTTGGCGGAGAAGGTGGTGCGATCGCCGTTGGCGGCGTCCTCCACGAACAGCAGGCCGTCGGACAAGCCCAGGGCGGTTTCCACCGAATCGGCGAGGCGGGTCTCCAGGCCCGGCTTCACGATCAGGCGGTCGACCACCACCTCGATGTCATGTTTGACCTTCTTGTTGAGCGCCGGGACGTCGGGCAGTTCATACAAGGTCCCGTCCACCTTGACCCGCTGGAAGCCGCGCTTGCGGAGGTCGGCCAGGTCCTTGCGGTGTTCCCCCTTGCGGCCGCGCACGATGGGCGCCAGCAGATACAAGCGCGCGCCCTCGCCCATGGCCAGGATGGCGTCGACCATCTGGCTGACGGTCTGGCTCTCGATGGGCTGCCCGGTGGCCGGGGAATGGGGGATGCCCACCCGCGCCCACAGCAGGCGCATGTAGTCGTGAATCTCGGTGACGGTGCCCACCGTCGAGCGCGGGTTGCGGCTGGTGGTTTTCTGTTCGATGGAAATCGCCGGGGACAGGCCCTCGATGGACTCGACATCCGGCTTTTGCATCAGTTGCAAAAACTGACGCGCGTAGGCAGACAAAGATTCTACGTATCGACGCTGTCCCTCGGCATAGATCGTGTCGAAGGCGAGAGACGATTTGCCCGATCCGGACAACCCGGTGATGACCACCAGGCGATCGCGCGGCAGAGTGACATCGACGCCCTTCAGGTTATGTTCACGCGCGCCGATGACGCGGATATCCTGGATCATGGCTCGCTTTCCGGATGACGGGAAGGCCGGGACGGGCGGCGTCTGCCGGCTCGCTGCGGTCAGTGTCTCCCGTACATAGAGGCGTGCCCCAGGCAGGGCAAGCGAACCGGTCGAGGCGCGCGGACCGCCTGCCCCTTGCTCCGGTCGATCCGCCCCGGCATCGTGTGGGAGGCACTCGAGTCGGTTGGGGGTTGCCCACCGCGCGGTGTTGGGATACACAGCCGCGCCTCCCGGCTGTCGCCGCCGGTCGGCGTGCTGGCGATAAGGGGACCGTCGGGGCGTCCCTCCTGTTTTCCTTCTTGTCCTTCGCTGAGACCTCACAGTCGCGACGGAAGGGTTTTCCTTGATCCAGATCGAAGGCATCTCGAAAGCGTTCGGTGGGCTGCAAGCGGTTGATTCCGTGCACTTCACCATCGCTACGGGCGGTATCACAGGCCTGATCGGCCCCAATGGGGCTGGCAAGAGCACCCTGTTCGCCATTCTCGCCGGCTTCCTGCCACCGGATCGCGGCCGCGTCATCCTCGACGGCGAGGAGATCACCGGGCTGGCGCCGCACCGGCTGTTTCACCGGGGCCTGGTGCGCACGTTCCAAATCCCACACGAGTTCTCTCGCATGACCGTGCGCGAGAACCTGATGGTCGTGCCGCCCGGACAGGCCGGCGAATACCTGCCCAATGCATGGTTCCGGTGGGGACGGGTGAAGCGTCAGGATCGCGCTGTCGGCGAGAAGGTCGATGAGGTGTTGGCGTTCCTGAACCTCACCCATGTGGCCGACGAACTGGCCGGCAATCTGTCGGGCGGGCAGAAGAAGCTGTTGGAACTCGGTCGTACCATGATGACCGACGCCAAGGTGGTGTTGCTGGACGAACCCGGTGCCGGCGTCAATCGCACCCTCCTGAACAGCATCCGCGACGCCATCCGCCGGCTCAATCAGGAGCGCGGCTACACCTTCTGCCTGATTGAGCATGACATGGACCTGATCGCCCAACTGTGTGACCCCGTGGTGGTCATGGCCCAGGGGCGGGTGATCGCCCAGGGCAGCATGGAGGCGGTGCGTGCCAACACCGAGGTGCAAGAGGCCTATTTGGGCGGCGGGGTGTCCGGTCGCGGGGTATCGGCCATGACCGCGGCCGACATTGGGCGCGACCGCGCGAGTCTCGACGACACGCATGAAGGCGCCGAGAACGACGATCCGGCGGAGTGGCGCCCATGAGCCTGTTGACCATCGAGGGGGTGACCGGCGGTTATGGTGGCGCCGATATTCTTCACGGTGTCGACCTGCGGGTGGCGCCGGGCGAGATCGTGGTGATCATCGGCCCCAATGGCGCGGGCAAGTCCACCCTGATGAAGGCGGCCTTCGGCCTGGTGACCATCCGCGAGGGCGCCGTGCTGTTCGAGCGCCGCGACATCACGCGACTGCGGCCCGACCAGATCGTGCGCGAGGGCATTTCCTATGTGCCGCAGGAACGTAATGTGTTCCCCTCCATGACGGTGCACGAGAACCTGGAGATGGGGGCCTTCATTCGCGACGACGATATCAAGCCGCAACTTGAGATGGTCTATGACCTGTTCCCGCGGCTTGGCGAGCGGCGCGATCAGGTGGCCGGGTCCATGTCCGGGGGCGAGCGGCAGATGCTGGCCATGGGCCGAGCGCTGATGCTGGAGCCCAAGCTGCTGTTGCTGGATGAACCGACGGCGGGTCTGTCGCCGCTGTTCATCGACCAGACTTTCGAGCGCATCCTGAGCATCAACCGCACCGGCATCGGTATCCTCATGGTCGAACAGAACGCCAAGCAGGCGCTGGCCGCCTGCGATCGCGGTTATGTGCTGACCATGGGGCGCAACCGCGTCGAGGACACCGGCGCCAACCTGCTGGCCAACAAGGACGTGGCCGAGATGTTCCTTGGCGGGTGATGGGAGGGGACGGAACGGCCATGCTGATGGATTTCCTGCAAGTCTGTTTGTACGGCGTGGTGCTGGGGAGCATCCTGACTTTGGGTGCCATCGGCGTGTCGCTGATTTATGGCATCCTCCGGTTCGCGCACTTCGCTCATGGCGACATGATGGCCCTGGGGGCGTACTTCGCCTTCTCCCTGGTGGTCGGGCTCGGCTTCCCGATCTGGGCGTCCGCGCCCTTCGCCATCGCCGGCGCGGCACTGGCCGCCATCTCCGTCGACCAGACCGTCTACCGACGGCTGAGGCGGGCCTCTCCCGTGATCCTGCTGATCTCCTCCTTCGGCATCGCCATCGCGTTGCGGAGTGTGATCCAGTTGATCTGGGGGCCGCATAATCAAGTCTACGAAAAGGGCATCCAAATCCCCTGGCGGGTGGGCGATCTGGTGGTCAAACCCGACCACCTGTGGATCGTCCTGGGCGCGGTGACGCTGGTTATCGCCCTGCACCTGTTCCTGACCAGGACCAAGACCGGCAAGGCCATGCGCGCGATGAGCGACAACATGGACCTGGCCTTGGTGTCGGGCATTCCCGCCGAGCGGGTGATCATGGCCACATGGGCCGTGGGCGGCGGTCTGGCCGCCGTGGCCGGGATCTTCCTCGGCATGGATACACGCTTGCATCCCGTGATGGGATGGTCGGTGCTGTTGCCGGTGTTCGCGGCCGCCATCCTGGGAGGGATCGGCCGACCCTATGGGGCCATTGCCGGCGGCATGGTGATCGGCTTGGCCATGGAGCTTTCGACCCTGGTCATCGATCCCACCTACAAGCCGGCGGTGGCCTTTGCCTTGATGGTTCTCATGCTGATCATTCGCCCGCAGGGCCTGTTCAAGGGGACTCCATGATGGAATGGGCAGGGCTGGCGACCTACGGGGTCTTCTTTCTCACCCTTGCTGGAATCTACGCCGTTCTGACGCTGGGGTTGAACGTCCAGTACGGGCTGACGGGACAGATCAACATCGGCATCGCCGGCTTCTTCGCGGTTGGCGCCTACACCTCGGCGATCCTGACGACCGCCGCCACGGAGGCCCATCTGGGTGGGTTCGATCTGCCTTTCCTCATCGGGGTGCCCGGAGCCATGGCGGCATCGGCCCTGGTGGCCGTGGCCATCGGGTGGGTGACCATGCGGCTGCGTTCGGACTACCTGGCCATCGCAACCATCGGCATCGCCGAGATCATCCGCCTGGCGCTGAAGAACGAGGACTGGTTGACCAATGGCGTGCGGGGTGTGCCGGCTATCCCGCGCCCCTTTTCGGAGACCCTGGAGTCCGACACCCTGGCGGATTTTGTGGCCGCTCTGCCGGAGCCCTTGGCGACCTCTCTTCTGGAGATTCTCGGGTCCGGTACCTTGGGCACGGTGGTGTCCTTGTTCGCGGTGATTGCCTTCCTGGCGCTGGCCTGGTGGATGGTGGAGCGCGCGCGGGTCTCGCCCTGGGGTCGCGTGTTGCGGGCCATTCGCGAGAACGAGGATGGTGTGCGGGCCGCCGGCAAGGATGTCGCCCGGTATCGTTTGCAGGCGTTCGTTCTGGGGTCGGCGATCATGGGCATGGCGGGCGCCCTGTATGCCAGTTTCATCGGCTTCATCAGTCCCGAGGCGTTCCTGCCGCTGTACGGAACCTTCCTGGTATGGGTCATGCTGATCGCCGGCGGCGCGGGCAACAATCGCGGCGCTGTCCTCGGCGCCTTCGCCATCTGGCTGTTGTGGTCGTCCACCCAGTTCCTGACCGATGCTTTGGGTGCCGAGTATGCCACCCAGGCCGGCGCCCTGCGCGTGCTGCTGATCGGAGTGCTGCTGCAGGTGATCCTGATCCTGCGGCCGCAGGGCCTGTTGCCGGAGCACGGCAGAAAAGGGCGTCACTAGAGTATTCCGAGATCAAGTTGGGTCGCGATACGGACCAACTTGATCTCGAAGATACTCAAGACCTATAGAATGAGAGTGCAGTGACGCATACAAGGCGCTCGCCCTTGAATGCAAACGTCGCTGCACGAGGTTTTGAGTTTAATGCGCTTTTGATCCAGAAAAAAACGGACCGCGTCTGTTGCTGGATCCGTGCACTCGGTGAGTGGCTGCACACCACCTCAAAAGGCTTGTCCCCCCGGTTCCGACGGTCGCATTATAGTGGCGCTCCAGGGGCGACGAACGCTTTCCGTGATGGGGCCCCCTGGGTCAGGCGGACAAGCCGACCGGGGATACATCGTTCATAGGGTTGGAGGCCGCCATGGTTGGAGGCAGCAGTGCAGCACGCGCCCCTAGCACGGGCACCCTGCCCAGCATGATCCGGGCCGGGGATATCATGATCAAGCACCGGCACGGCCTGGGCATGACGGGGGTCGCCATCCAGATCGGTCAGGTGTTCAGCAAGGGAAAGTCGAAGTTCATCCACGCCGGCATCGCCTGTTCCCCGACGGAAATCATTGAAATGAGCGGCGATGGCCTGCACAGGAACAGCCTGACGGGTGGCAACGCGATCTACACATACGACGTGTTCCGCTGCGGACTGAGCGATATTCGTGCCGGCGCTGCAGAAACCGCCATCATGCTGTACGAGGGCGTGCGTGCCGGAGGCTTCGACCTGCCTTACACCATCAAGGGCGCGGTCAAGTCCCTTGGCCGGGGGACGGCCGTTTCTTCCCAGGATCGCATCAACATCGCCCTCGACAATCTCCTTGCGGGCGGGTCGAACGCGTTCTTTTGTTCGGGACACGTGGTGTACTGCTATCTCGTCGCCATGGAGCAGGCCAACCTCGCCGTCCAGGGATCGTTTCCCCTTCAGAGCATGCAGGGCATGTTCGGCTACGAAAGCATCAGCTACAACCCGTCCTATCTCCATGATCATCTCAGTAAGAACAGCAACTTCGGCTTCATGGGCACGTTCCAGGGATGCCGATTCCTGCGCCTGTGATCGTGGCTGGAGTCGGAAGAGGACAGTGTTCGATACAAGCAGATAAGACTGGCCGACGAAACGATTGACCTTTTCGTCGGCTGGCCGGCGCGGCGAAGCCGCGTGTGGCCTTGATCCTGAGGAGTCAGGATTACGGCCGAAAGGTATAAGGAGAGGCCGTCAAGGAACATCATCCTTGACGGCCTAAATCTCTAGATAACGTTTTGAATAGAGCGCATTTTCAATCCAGACAAGAAAATGCGGACCGCATCTTTCATCTGGATCAGCGCACTACAAACCATCGATCGTGGTGGTCTTCCGTTCCTCGAAGCGGCCCAGGTTGCCCATCAGCTGTTCCAGGATCCCCATCTCGTTGCCCATGGTGGGGGTTTCGCGGTCCAGCATGGCGATGTCGCGGCCATCCTCCAGGGTCAGTTCCCTGACCACCTTGACGGTGCCATCCTCGTCGAAGGAAATGGCCACGATACGGCGTTCCAGTTCTTCCCGCTTGAAGATGGCATATTGGCGTGTCTGGGCGCTGATGTAGTACCAAGTCTCGGTGTCGAAGGTCGCGGTGGTCGAGGGCGTGCCCAGCAGCGACGCCACCTCTCGGCGGGTCTGCTTGCCGGGTTCGATTTGGGCCAGACTCTCGTCGGTGGGATTGTTGCCGCGAGCGCGCAGATCGGCGGAACAGGCCCCGGTCGCCAAGGCCGCCGCGAGCGTCAGGGCCACGCCCAAACGGCGCGAGAGCCCTCGTTGGGCGCTTGTGATCATCGTCACCACTCCCCATGTCGGCAACCGGTCCATACTCGTGCCGATCGGCCGCGAGTCTATCGTCCCGTTGCGGGACGGCGTTAGGCTCCTGTATATCAACCTGCCGCGATGACGAAAAGGTTTCGGCGCGGCGGATGTGAGGCTGCCCGGTGGGCGGCGATCCCTACGATCCCGAGGGCCCATGTTCAATATGCTGTTTCGCGCGCGGTCACGGGCGCAAGCGGAGGGACGCGCCGTGGTGGCGCGCCTGTACGACGAAATCGTGCGCGCGACGCGCCAACCGGACCCCTACACGCGGTGGGGCGTTCCGGACACGTTGGACGGCCGGTTCGACATGCTGATTGTGCATGCCTTTGTCGTGTTTCGCCGCCTGGGGGCGCTGATGCGCGAAGAAGCGGCCCGGACGGGCACCGCCGACTCTCAGACCGAGCCGGCCGGCCTGTCGCAGGCGCTGTTCGATCACATGATGCGGGACCTGGACACCAATCTTCGCGAAGCCGGCGTGAGCGACATGCGCATCGGCGCCAGGGTCAAGGCCCGCACCAAGGCGTTCTATGGTCGCGTGGCGGCCTATGAGGCGGGTTTGGTCGCCGCCGATGACACCACCCTCAGCAATGCCCTGGACCGCAATGTCTATACCACCGTTCAAGCGTCGCCGGAGGGCTTGGCGGCCCTGACGCAGTATCTGCGAGGGCTGGTGTCGGTTGCCGACACGTGGACCTGGGACGACGTGGCGCGTGGCGACATCGTCTTGGCCACGCGCTCCGAACCGTCGCCCGATCGGGGAGGCTCGACCCCATGACGTGTTCCCCGCACGGTGAACTGGCGGTGGCCGGCGCGCCGGAGTTTTCCCGCCCGGTGGAGGTCGATCGGCTGCCTCCCGAAGGCCGTACCCTGACCCTGGAGGCCACCGAGCCCGAATGCCAAGCACTGGCGGCACGGTTCGGGGTGGATGCGGTGGACTCCTTGCGCGCGACCGTCTTTGTCCGTCCGTTGGGTGGGAAGCGGCGCGACTCCAAGGTCGAGGTCAAGGCCACCATGATGGCCTGCGTCCACCAGACCTGTGTGGTCACGCTGGAACCCTTGACGCGAACGCTGACCGAGACCACCTGTCAGCGGTTCGGCGACTGTGCGGCCGGACCGGTTGGCGGTGAGGCGTCGGAGGTGGATGTCGATCCGGAGGCGGTCGTCGATCCGCCGGAGCCGATCGTCATGGGCGTCATCGACGCTGGCGCGCTGGTTGCCGAACTGCTGGGCTTGGCCATCGATCCCCATCCTCGCGCCGAAGGCGCGGTTTTCGAGTCATGGTCGATCGAGCCGTCTCTTGACATGACGAAGTCTGAACCGGTATCCGGCCCGTTCGCCGCCCTATCCGGTCTGGCGCGCACCGGCGGCTCGCAAAAAAACGGTGCGTAGGAGGCACCGCGTCGCTTGCGGGTCGGAGGGTTTTCCGGTACACAGACCCGCTCCTGATCGGACCCCGCCCCGGCGGATCGCGGCCCGCCGGAGTCCTCGATTCTGGACACTGTGGTGCCGCGCTACTGGCCGGCGCCGGGTTCGGCTATTGCCTACTTCCAAACGGTAGAATCTCATGGCGGTTCCGAAGAGCAAAGTATCGCGGTCGCGGCGCAACATGCGGCGCTCCCATCACGCTCCCAAAAGCGGGGCGTACAATGAATGCCCGAATTGTGGTGAACTGAAGCGACCGCACCATGTGTGTTCCCACTGCGGTCACTATGATGGTCGCGAGGTCATCAATCCGGAGACGACCTGACGTCAGGTCGGCGCAAACACGGTCGGCCGTCTCGGGTCCGGCCCCTTGAGAGGGGGTGCGGGCCTGCGGTCGGGCAACGTTTGGCGAAGGGGGCCTTGTGAGCGGAAGCGTGATCCTATCCCTGGATGCCATGGGTGGCGACCAATCCCCTGACATGGTGCTGAAGGGGGTGCTGATCGCTCGTGAGCGGCATCCCAACGCGCGTTATCTCCTGTTCGGCAACGAGTCGGTGTTGGCGCCCATGGTTGCTCGCGAACCCGATCTCTCGGCCGTTTGCGAGGTGCGCCACGCCGCCAGCGTGGTCGGTAACGAAGAGAAGCCATCGCAGGCGCTGCGGCGGGGCCGGGATAGCAGTCTCTGGCAGTCGATCCAGGCCGTGAAGAGCGGCGATGCGGCGGGCATTGTTTCGGCCGGCAACACCGGGGCCTTCATGGCCATGGCCAAGCTGGCCTTGCGGACCCTTCCGGGCATCGACCGTCCGGCGATCGCCGCCATCATGCCCACCGCGCGCGGCGATTGTGTGGCCCTGGACATGGGCGCCAATGCCGAATGCGACACCGATAATCTGGTGCAGTTCGCGGTCATGGGCGAGGTCTTCGCGCGCACGGTGCTGGGGTTGCAGAATCCGACCATCGGTTTGCTGAACATCGGCGCCGAGGACCAGAAAGGCACCGAGACCTTGCGGCAGGCCGCCGCGCTATTGCGCGAAAGCACCTTGCCGATCCGGTTCCAGGGCTTCATCGAGGGCGACGACATCGGCAAGGGATCGGTGGATGTGGTGGTCACCGATGGCTTCACGGGCAATGTGGCCCTGAAGGCCATTGAGGGCACGGCGAAGCTCTATACGTCCTTCATCAAAGGGGCGTTTCAGAGTGCCATTCTGCCCCGCCTGGGCTACCTGTTGGCCCGACCGGCCCTGAACAAGGTGCGCATGCGAACCGATCCCCGCCGCTATAACGGCGCCATGTTCCTCGGACTGAATGGCATCGCGGTCAAATCGCATGGCGGCACGGATGCCTTGGGATTTGCCAATGCGGTATCGGTGGCCGTGGATTTGGTGACCCACGGGTTCAATGAAACCATCAAGGGCGAATTCCTGAAGGTGCAGCGCGCCTCGGGGGTGTCGGCCGGCGATCTCGAGCGGGCGGCGAACGGCTGATGGTCAGGCGCTCCGTGATCGTGGGATGCGGGTCGTATCTGCCGGCCCGTGTTGTAACCAATGCCGAATTGGCCCGCACAGTCGACACGTCGGACGAGTGGATTCGAGAGCGTTCGGGGATCGCCGAACGGCGGATCGCCGCTGAGGACGAGACCACGTCGGACCTAGCGATTGCCGCCGCGCGGGCGGCGCTGGACGGCAGCGGTGTCGATCCGGCCGCGCTCGATCTCATCATCCTGGCCACAGCCACCCCGGACAACACGTTTCCCGCCACCGCCACCAAGGTGCAGGCGGCCCTGGGCGCCGCTGGCTGCATTGCCTTCGACGTGCAAGCGGTCTGCACCGGGTTCGTTTATGCGTTGGCCACGGCCGACGCGTTTGTGCGCGGCGGCCAGGTGCGCACCGCGCTGGTGATCGGGGCCGAGACCTTCTCACGGATTCTGAACTGGCAGGATCGGGGAACGTGCGTCTTGTTCGGCGACGGGGCCGGGGCGGTGGTCCTGCGGGCCGAGGAGGGCGGACGCGGCGACAAGACCGATCGGGGGATCCTGTCCACCCATTTGCATGCCGATGGGCGCCACTACGATCTCTTGTACGTGGATGGCGGTCCCTCCAGCACCCAGACCACCGGGATCCTGCGCATGCAAGGCCGGGAGGTGTTCCGGCACGCCGTCTCAAAGTTGTCCGAGGCGGTCGAGGAAGCGCTGGCGGCCAACCAGGTGAGTGCCGAGGAGTTGGACTGGCTGGTTCCCCACCAGGCCAACCGGCGCATCATCGAGGGCACGGCTCGCAAGCTGAGCCTCCCGGCCGAGAAGGTGGTGGTCACCGTGGACCGACACGCCAACACCTCGGCGGCGTCGATTCCCCTGGCCTTGGACGAGGCGATCCGGGATGGGCGAGTCCAGCCCGGTCACTTGGTCCTCATGGAAGGCATGGGCGGCGGTTTCACCTGGGGGTCGATTCTGGCGCGTCTCTAGGTGTCTAGGGGCCGCCCGGAAGCCCGCGTGCCGGGCGATTTCCATGTTGCACCGCCGTTTCACCTCGATCGTCCAAATCCCTGATATTGACGGCTTTCCGGCGACCCGGTACTCTTTAGGGGACCTGAGGGGCCGCCTTGTGCGCCAAGGCGGGGCTCTGGACGCGTCGGTCTTGTGGGGCATGGCGATCCCGCTTTGCGGGAGGCCCCATGAAGTCCCGCACGCGGCTTACCGTCCGCGCGGGTCTGGTGCCGTCCACCTCGTTGAGGCGGCCGCCGAGCCGGGACGCGCCAAAAAGCAGGGGACCGGAATGGTATGAGTGGGCAAACCGTCACGCGCGCCCAACTGAGCGAGGCCGTCTATCAGGAAGTTGGCCTGTCGCGGAACGAGTCAGCCGACCTGCTTGAGTCCGTGCTTGAGGAAATGTCCTTGGCCTTGGCTCGCGGCGAGGTCGTCAAGATCTCGTCCTTTGGCAGCTTTTCGGTACGCGAAAAAGGTCAAAGGGTCGGGCGGAACCCAAAGACCGGTGAAGAAGTGCCGATCATGCCGCGCAAGGTGCTGGTCTTTCGCCCCTCTCAACTGCTCAAGAATCGCATCAACCAGGAGGCCGATGAAAACGGCGTTCTGGACGAGTGAAGGGGGAGTCGATGGGTAGCGCGGGTGCTCCGGACAAAAAGGAGAAAACCTTGGCCGACGGGCAGGCCCAAGGGGGCACCCAACGCCGCGGGGGCAAATCCGACGCGGCTTTTCGGACCATCAGTGAGGTGGCCACCGAACTGGATGTGCCCCAACATGTCTTGCGTTTCTGGGAAACGAAGTTCTCGCAGATTCGACCCATGAAGCGTGGCGGTGGCCGGCGCTACTACCGACCGGAAGACGTGGTCTTGCTGACCACGATTCGCGACCTGCTCTATCGCGAGGGGTATACCATCAAGGGTGTACAGAAGCTCTTGCGCGATAATGGCGCCAAGGCCGTCGTGAGCGCGCTGCAGGAGCGCGGGGAGGACGAGACCAACGCGCTGGCGTTGGTGGGCATGGCGGCGGCGGCGCAAGAGGGCGGTGTCTCGACCGCGGGGGCCGAAACGGGCGACGCGGATGCGGTGTCGGACGATGCACCCGAGGCGGTGCCAGAGGCCATGACGCTGGCCGATGTGCCGCCGCCGAGCGGGGACGGGGAGGCGACCGTGTTGGAGGCGGCCAGTGCCGCTTCCGAAGACATGGACGAGGGGATCGAGAGCGGGGCGGACGCGATGATGGCGGACGCGATGACGGCGGACGCGGGCGATCCGGTCGGGTTGCACCCGGGCCATCGGCGTGAACTCGAGTCGATCCTGGAAGACCTCGTGGCCTTGCGGTCTCTGATGGGGCAGGCGTTGGACGCAACCCACCCGCCGCCGGCACCGTCGGCGCTGTGACGCAGGGATGGCCCGGGGGTGGGTGCGGTTTTTGCTTGACCCCGGTGCCGCAAAGTGGTGGAAACGTCCTCCCCAACGCGGCCCTCGGGTCGCCGCCGGACGGTGACAGTCCCAACCGGGCGCGGCACCCGCTGGCACATAAATCGGAGAGTGGCGCAGCCTGGTAGCGCACTTGACTGGGGGTCAAGGGGTCGTGGGTTCGAATCCCGCCTCTCCGACCAAGGAAAACAAAGCCATGAGAGTAGGGGCGCCTTGCGGGCGCCCCTTTTTTCTGTTTGGCCGCTGCTTTACGCCTCCAGCGCTGCCCGCTGCAGCCGGCAAAGATCGGCGATGCCGTCCCGGGCCAGGGCCATCAGGGCCAGAAAGCGCGTCTCGGCGAAGGGCTCGGTCTCGGCGGTGCCTTGCACCTCGACGATGCCGCCGCTGTTCGTCATGACGAAGTTGGCGTCGGCCTGGGCCGTGGAATCCTCGGCGTAATCCAGGTCGAGCACGGCCGCCCCGTCCACAAGGCCGCAGGAGATGGCCGCCACCTGACCGGTGAGCGGATCGGCAGCCACCAGCCCGAGCCCCCGGGCCTTGCGCAGCGCCAGTGCCAGGGCCACGTAGCCACCGGTGATGGCGGCGGTTCGCGTGCCACCGTCAGCCTGGATCACGTCGCAGTCCACCCGCACCTGGATCTCGCCCAGGGTTTCCAGATTGACCACGGCGCGCAGGCTGCGGCCGATCAAGCGCTGGATCTCCTGGGTACGGCCGGACTGCTTGCCACGGGCCGCCTCGCGGTCGGTGCGGGTGTGCGTGGAGCGCGGCAGCATGCCGTACTCGGCCGTCACCCAGCCGCGTCCGCTGTTGCGCATCCAACCGGGCACGCGCTCTTCCACAGTGGCGGTGCACAGAACATGGGTATCGCCGAAGCGCGCCAGGCAGGACCCCTCGGCGTGCTTGCTGACCCCTGTTTCCAGGGCGATGGACCGAAGCTGATTTGCGGCGCGGCCGGAGGGTCTCATGGAGCGTGTCCTCTTTGATCGGGGGGGAGCGTGTATGGGCCGCGCAGGCTAGACCGAAATCCTCAAGGGGGAAACCGGCCGTGACCGATGGGGTATTCCGGCCGGCGAGCCGGTCCGGGCAACGTTGACGGGGTCCCGCGCGCTCCCTAGATTTCGTCGCGACCCGGCGTTCGAGTGCTGTCCTGGTCCCCGTCTGGCGGTCCATGCCGTCGAGGGATACCTTCTTGGTGGCGTGGGTCACCGAGCAACTCTTTAGATTGAGTGCCCTGATCCAGAGAAGCGAATGCGGACCGCATTTCTGCTCTTGAACAGGACACGAGGATGAGGCGACCGCGAGCCGATGGCCTCCGACCCCACGCTCTTGACCGAATTGGACGCGCGTTCGCGCGAGGTGTTTCAGCGGCTGGTGGAATCCTTCATGGAGACCGGAGAACCGGTGGGCTCGCGTACGCTGTCGCGCAGGATGTCGGTCAACCTCTCGCCGGCCACCATTCGCAACGTGATGGCCGACCTGGAGCATGAGGGCCTGCTGTATGCGCCGCATACCTCCGCCGGGCGGCTGCCCACCGAAATCGGCCTGCGCATGTTCGTCAATGGCTTGCTCGAGGTCGGTGCCATCGACAACGATGAACGGGCGCGGATAGAGACCCAGTGCCAGTCCGCTGGGCGCAGCCTGGAGACCATGCTCGAAGAGGCCATCGGCTTGCTGTCCGGGTTGTCGCGGTGTGCAGGGCTGGTGGTGGCCCCGAAGACCGACGCGGCCATCAAGCACATCGAATTCGTGCACCTGGGGCCGGGCCGGGCGCTGGTGGTGATCGTTGCCGCGAACGGCGTGGTGGAAAACCGGGTGGTCGAGGTCCCACGGGGACTGCCGCCGTCGGCGCTGGTGGAGGCGAGCAACTACCTCAACGCACGCCTTGCCGAGCGGACCCTGGATGAGGCTCGTGAGGCCATTCTCGGTGAGTTGGAGACTGATCGCGGCCTGCTCGATGTCCTGTCGCGCAAGGTGGTGGCGGCCGGCCTGGCCACCTGGACCGATGATCGCACCGGCGGCGCCTTGATCGTGCGCGGCCAGAGTCACTTGCTGGAAGATGTGAATGCGGCGCGTGATCTGGAAACCATCCGCGCTCTGTTCGCGGCCCTGGAGGCCAAGGAGCAGGTGTTGCGCATGCTGGATCTGGTCAACGCCGGCGAGGGTGTGCAGATATTCATCGGCGCCGAGAATGACCTGTTTACCCTGGCGGGATGTTCGATGATCGTCGCGCCCTATCAGAACAGCCGGCGCGAGATCGTCGGCGCCATCGGCGTGGTCGGCCCCACGCGCATCAACTACCGGCGCATTGTGCCGCTGGTGGACTACACCGCGAAGGTGATCGGCCGGCTGATCGGCTGACCCCTGCGCTCCCGGACGAAGACGGAACAAGGGAGGGCTCCGGCGAGGAGCCCCCACGGAGCAGCAAACGGAACCCGCGATGACCCAGAACAGCGCTAAGGACCCCAGCCAGACCGACGACTCCAGCGCCGCCCAGACGGACGCCGGGACCGAGCCCGCGTTGGACGCCGTGATCGCCGACGACGGCGCGTTGCGTTTCGACGCCGCGACCGAGGGTGACGCCTCGGACGCCGACGCCGCCGTAGGGGACGGCGACACGGGCGGCGTCGATCTCGCCGCCCGCGTGACCGAACTGGAGGCCGAGGCGGAGGCGATGCGCGGCGATTATCTCCGCGCCCTGGCCGAGGCCCAGAACACCAAGCGGTTGGCCGACAAGCGGATTCAGGACAACACCCGCTACGCCGTATCCAACCTGGCGAAGGCCCTGCTATCCGTGGCCGACAACATGGAGCGCGCCTTGGCGGCCGCGCCCGAGGAGGCACGCGCCGCCGATCCGCATTTGAAGAACCTGGCCGTGGGGGTCGAGATGACCGCCAAGGAGTTCATGGGCGCCCTCGGTCAGTATGGCGTTGCCAAGGTGGAGGCTCTGGACCAGCCCTTCGACCCCAACCTGCATCAGGCCGTGCAGGAGGTGGAGAACAAGGATGTCCCCGCCGGAACGGTGGTGCAGGTCTACCAGGCGGGCTACGTGATCCACGATCGGCTGTTGCGCCCGGCCATGGTGGTGGTGTCGAGGGGCGGGCCGAAACGCGTCGAGCCGGCGGGCGAGGCGGAAGAGGCTGGCGAGGCCGCCACCGATGAGACGCCGAAGGCGGTGGACACCAGCGCCTGACGCGGGCGCGGCGAAGCGGGAGAACGTCATGCTGGACGCGCGTCTGCGTCCCTGGATCGATGGCCCGCTGACCTGGACGGGGCGGCGACTGGCCGCAAGAGGGGTGACGGCCGACGGCCTGACCCTGGCGGCCTTCGTCATCGGGCTTCTGGCGGTGCCGGCCTTGGCGGCCGGGTGGTTCGTCGTGGCCCTGGCCTTGATCGCCGCCAATCGCCTTCTGGACGGGCTTGATGGCGCCGTCGCCCGCGCGACACGCCCCAGCGACTGGGGCGGCTATCTCGATATCGTTTGCGATTTCGTGTTCTACGGCGCCGTGCCGCTGGGGTTCGCCTTGGCCGATCCGGCCGCCAATGCGCTACCGGCGGCGGTGTTGCTGCTGTCGTTCATCGGCACCGGC
>Ga0126339_10000784_pt1 | contig 19258 bp, 12 predicted proteins | sample OrbTmetagenome_2_FD_92532 | JGI IMG/M metagenome (GOLD analysis project Ga0126339, IMG submission 92532) | Coral microbial communities from Petempiche,Puerto Morelos, Mexico - Orbicella T R C metagenome | ecosystem: Host-associated > Invertebrates > Cnidaria > Coral | place: Petempiche,Puerto...
ATATTATATTATATTATGTTCTCACAATGTCACCAACTCCCAGTTGGCTTGATAGCTCAGTTGGTAGAGAATTGGTAGAGCATTGTTCATTGGTCACGGGCATTTGAAAATTTAGTGTTGGTTGCAGTGAAATAACAATCAGTGATATATGTTTATATGCTTGTGTGATATGAACAGATAGTGATTCCCATAAAAATGTAAGTAAAAAGGTTTGTGACCTGTCACAAGGGTACTTAAAAACAGTAAGTTGTACAGTATCTCAATTAAAACACTTTTAAAATTCCTTGAAATCGATGCGTGATCCTGACGCATTATGTCAAGTTAGCCTTCAAATACTCTTTTCGGGTTCACGGGAATATTTTCTTGTGTGATATTCATTGTTGGCTTCAAACATCTTCATGGCTTAAGTTTCGTTTAACCCTTAGAATTCAAGTAAAAATTTGCCTTTGACTATTGACTACTCTTCTAGTTTGGCTATCAACAGTTAAGTTACAAGATAATGGAGTTTACTGATCAAATGTAGGGGATTTAAACCTTGTGTTCTTAGAATAAGAAGGATTTATCTGTGAATCTTCTTGTTGATTTAAACTTGGTATTCGAAGTAATATATTAAACAGGGGAGACTGTGTTTCATGAGGATATCCAAACACTGAGAAGAGAGTTGAAAATATGGCACGCAGCAGCTTGATGAAATTCAAGGTGTTTGGATAGCTGATGAAACAGTCTGTCTCAAGTGTTTGATATTTCCTCTCAATCGAGACCAAAGCTAAGGAGTAAATGGAGAAGGAAAATCATCAACATCTATGCTTATTTGAGACCGAGTATCCAAACCCCCTTTATGGTTGTGATTTTCTTTGTTCTAATTATTGATGAGTTTGAGAATGTTACTTGTGGCGCACAAGCGGGAAAAAGGGTTATATAAAGTATTTAATGAACTTTGTTTGCTCTTTGCTTTTAGCCCTCAGGTTACCCAAATGGCTTCTCTCCTGGAGCACTGACTCCACTTTGTAAGTGTGAATTTGCTCTGTTCATGAATACAGAACTGTGCAATTTAAGTAATACAAACAAAATTTGTTGAATTTCTTTCTTGTTGTATGCAAACGTTCTGCACAATAATTTTATTTGAGCAAGATTGAAACTTAATTTCCACTTCATAAACGATGATCTGCATAGAGAAACAAATTCAGTTGGACAACTGAACTGAAAACTTGGACAATTGAACATAATCTCAGTAAAGATATAACGTGTGGTTCCAGAAAATATCCATATCCCTCTATGGAGAGTTTTTTGTTTTTTCTAGTTTGACCCCCCACCCCCTAGGATTTTCTTTCCAGGGGGCTTCACAGTACTTCCCCCACCCGCTGGAATTTCCATGATTTTTCTACTTGGATCCTCCTACCCCATGGAAACCTTAAAGTTGACAGTGTTTGGACTTGAACATTCATTGGGAAAGAAATTATCTTTCCTGATAGAGAAGCATTTGACCCAAAATGTGTAAAGCATGTTAAGAAAGTAGATTCTGTCCTTTGCTTGTCTGATGGGCAAGTAGTAATGGTTTTGGGGGACTTTTGGGGGAAATTCAAATAACAGAAGTTATGTAAAGGTTGAAATTATTGTTAAAAGTATTCATTTAATTTTAAATTAATTATTCATGCTAACTAGTAAGAAATTGTTTCGGAGAGAGTATCGTTCCACTTTAACTTTCAGTGGTCTCCTAGAAATTTTACAATAAGTCAAACAGTACATACTTGAAACTCCTTATCAAAGTTTGCTAAAATTTGTTTTCCTTGGTATATAGTGTTTTTATTTTAATTCTCTAAGTTCATATGCACTACTTTTCCACTGTACTGTAAATGATACAAAAGACCCTGCTGTTAAACCCTGCCAAACACCCACTTTAAATGGACAGTTTTGTTCATCCCAACAAAAGCTCATAAATGTCCTCTTACATTAACTTTCCTAATATGAACACCAGTTAATTTGGACAATGGCTGCTTTCCTATAATCAGATTGAAACACTCGTGCCAAGTTAGCCTTGCTTTAGGGAAACAAGTGTTCTAGGCATTGTATTTTTTCTTTTGTTACAGTTATTTTCCAATTGTACCCTGTTGGAAAATGAAAACCTTCAAAACTGACTAGAGAACATTAACTTTGAGTATGAGACATTTGACTGTTTGAATGAGGGTTAGGTTTCTTGACTTTGAACTCAAATTTCAGTCAGGGCATTGAACATTGTTCTGTTACTTTAGAATTGTAGTTCTAGCTTTATATTGACAGAAATGTGTCTGTGAGGCCTACTGCCCTTTATACCATTTTTGCAATGCTGTGAAATGACAAGTAGCCACTTAATATATGATACTTTCCTGTGCAGCTCCTGGGAATGCCGGACACAACAGTTTCCATGGAAATAGCAGACCAAGGTATTTGGAAAGATCAACATTAATTAAATTAATTAATTATTATAACATTATAAAAACCATGCAATGGCTGAGCAATATTCAATTTTATTTTCTTATACTTGAAAATTGGGATAAACGCTGCAACTAGTTTGCTTTGTTTCATATGGGTGTGAGGAAACAAGAATATTCCATTAGTAAAGGTGTTTTTTGGGAAGTTTGCCAAAATTAAAGAATGCTCATACATCTTAAACCTCAGTAGAGACAGGCCAAAAGGTTATTGGTTAGGAAATTCCCATCAAAATCATGAAACTCTAGATATAAAGAAGCTATGATAAATGAGCTACTCAAAATATTAGGAATCGTTTTCTGTTATGTTCAGCATTAGAATGTTGAGAATTGAGTTTGGATTCATTGATGTGCCAAACACAAAAAACTGTGAGGTGATGCCAGAAGTGTTATACATGTATCATGTTATACAATAAAATTAAATCTTGTGCAAGTAAGGTAAGGTAAGGTAAGTCAAGTCACTTCTATGTCAGCACAATTATAGCATTTCTTGAGAAAGCAAAGAAGGCCAAAATATAAGGGATTAAAAGTGGTTAAGTCTTATGCTCAAGCCTTTTGGTCAGCACCACCAGCGACCTCTGGTCAGGCATGATAGTTTTTTTAGTGTGCACAGAGTTCTTATTTTCATCATGTTAGCCAATCAGATTTGAACTGAGTAAACTGTGTCTGTGCAGAACATGTGGAAGTCTATGAGTCACAAACCTTCAAATCAGACCTGGGGCCCATTTCCCAAAAGCCCCAAAAACTTTTTGAGCCCTCAAAACCATTTTTAGTTAATCTGTGTCTAAATACAGAAAGGCGTATTCGCCTGAAACTTATTGTATGAAGAAAACCTCTGTTCATATTACTTACATGTTAAGAATATGTGAATAAAACAGCTATCTAATCACAAGGTCTGAGATTTTGCTACGGCTTTCCCAGGGGGAAAACTTTTTGGGAACTTCGAGAAATGGGCCCCTGGCCTTAGATCATGATTCTTGATGCTATCATTATAAGGAATGCAGCCTCTGGGTACAATAATGGTTTAAATTGTTATGTGCTGTAAAACTTTGGCTTCCTTTATTGTTTATGATGTGAAGGTTTCAGAATAAACAAGTACATCACCGCGAGCAGCAAACAGAAAGGGTAGATAGAGATGGCCAGAGGGGTCGGCCCCAGAATGCTGCCAGCAGTGGTTCAAGTAATGGCGCCTCTGTAAATAGTGTAAATAACAGAGTCTCTGGATTTTCAAGAACAAGAGATGCCAGAGATGGAGATGAGTATACAAGGTCAGAACAACACTTACATGGGAATCTTGATGAAGAACCATTGTATTATCATTTCCATGACTGATATCACATTTAAAGCCTCTAAAATCCACTTCATATACTTTGGATACACAAAGTAGCCTTGTCAGCTTAAGGGCCTTGTGTTGCCTTTGAGCTCTGTGCCATGGGCTCTCTCTGACCTTTCAGCAATCACCCTATCCTGAATGACATAAATCATTGAAGTTTGTGGAATTGTAGTTTTGTAATTTTTGCTCAGCCAATCGACCAATTTTGATATATCAAAATCCAGCCTAACACAATAGACCTCAGTACAAGGCTCTGGGGAATAACTACAGCGTTCGTGGGTTTATTCCCCAGAGCCTTGTGCTGAGGTCTATTGTGTTAGGCTTAATTTTAATAAATCGAAATTGGTCTATTCTCCATATTCTGTCTTTTTGTGTTGTAATGTTTTTCCATTTACACTCCAGGCGTACTGGACGGAATAGAAGAAGAAGAGGCAGCAGTGAAGATGTTAGTAAACATTTGGTATGTTAGTGCATAATATGGTTAGTGTTTGTCTATGAAGGTGATTCCAGTTATGACTGTTAGTCTAATTTATGTTGTTGTTGTTGTTTCTTTTTTCAAATTTAAGCGCCAAAGGGAAGGAAAAGCAAGCCCATTGAGACACAGTAAAGATGACAGTGATACAATAGACTTAGCACCATCTCATTTTCCACCTCTACCAACATCTCCTCTTCCTCTGTTTGTAAGTATATTAGCATATGGTTGGCATCTTTGATTGGAGGCCATCCCACGTCTTTACGAACTAGACAGTACCATCCCATGAAATTCACACATTTAAGGTGGTTCGATACAGTTTTTTTCTGGACCATACCTAGCATTTTCAATTGGCGTTTTACATGTACCAACCCTCCCTTTCTCTTATCGATGTGGAAATTGCATCAGTTTTTCGAAAAAAAGATATGATGTTTGGTTGAATGTGTTTTTTAAGGTAATCAACAATTTCATGGAACCGATAAACCAAAAATATGAAAATCGGTGAAGCATGAATTTTGTACGAACCAGATCTGTTATAGAAAATTCTGAAATTACGATGTATGTATGGCAAGGGGAATATGCAAGAATAAAAGAATTCTGTATGTTTGATTTCGAATAAATCGCGAAAACATTTTAAACCATGCTTTTTAGTGCAGAGTGCACTATTGGGATGGTTTAGGGGGCTGCTGTTCGGTCAGGCACTAACTTACTAAGGTACTAACACAATAAGGTGTAAACTTTAATGTTTGTTTAATTAATTAATTTCAATTAATTAATTAGCATTGTGGTTAGGGGGTGGGGTAGGTACCTCTGTTTACCACGTAAAACGTGTCTGACTTACGTTAATTTTGTCTGTCTCTCTCTGTGTCACGCAACGCTACCGTTGCGTTGCTCGACAGAGAGAGGGCCAGAACTAGACTATTTTGACCGGGGATAGCAGCTGTGTTTCAGGTAACGTCAGTTCTCCTTTTTACTGAAGAATGCACTATTGTACGTTGGCCCATAGGGGACAGAACTTCAAATTAAAAAATGAACAAACTTGTGGAAATTAAAGCAATGAATTTCAAAGAAAGTGCTGTAAATAAGATATTTTATTGCATACAAAATACTTTACACTAAGAAGAAAAGAAACATCTCGCACACTATATACAAAATATATTTTTGGACTGCGATGGACAAAAAAAATGGACTGCAAAGAAAAAGTGCGCGCTGCAAACAAAAGAAATGTTTGCACTGCAAATAAAACAAAATTCTGCACTGCAAACAAAGTAAATGTATGCACTTCAAGTAAAACACTTGCCCGCTGCAAAGAAAATAAATAGATAAATAGATAAATAATAAATGGCCTACTATACACAGAATATTGTTCCAGTGCAAACAAAAAAGTTTTGCACACTGCGAGTGACATAAAAAAAAACCCAGGACACACTGCAAAAAAAAATATACTGCTCACTGCGAATAAAAAGTCCTGCTCACAAACAAAAATATGAATGTACGTGTGCGTAGGTAGACATGAGGCCTGGGACCAAGTCCTTTCCCGCCATATTTCAATTTTATCAACATGGCATCCAGTGAGAACGATTTGAGCGACGTAGAAGCTGAAGTTGAACATAAAGATTTGCCGCGGGGATCAGAAAGAGAGCTTATTGAATATTATTTCAACAGAGGCCTTACGTACAGATATATAACGCTGATGTTAGGAAAGCATCATGGTATAGATATAAATGAACGAACATTGAAATGAAGGCTCAAAGACTATGGTCTGAGAAAACGGGATACGGTGAATGATGATCTTGTTGAACGCGTAAGGGATTTGATTTAGCTTGAAATTTGTACTGATCCAGACAGCCTCAGTGGCTATAGAACCATGTGGCATGTGCTGCGCCTGAGACATAACATTCATGTTCCCCAACGGTTGGTTGAATCACTTTTGAGAGAAGTTGATCCCCGTGGAGTGGAACTGAGAAAACGTAGGTGCCTTCACCGGAGAACTTACGTGTCACCAGGAGCTAATTTTTGTTGGCACTTAGATGGATATGACAAACTTAAGCCATTTGGCTTTTCTATTCATGGCTGCATAGATGGCTTTAGCCCGAGAATTCTATGGCTAGAAGTTCAAAGGTCGAACAAGAATCCGCGGCTGATGGCAAGATATTTCATGGATAATGTGAGAGCAGCACATGGATGTCCAGCACGTGTATACACTGATCGTAGAACTGAAAACAGACTGATTGCTGCAATGCAGTGCTACTTACGCGCAGGAGGAGTTGACGAATGTGCGGGTTCTAGAGCTCACAAATACGTAAAAAGCGTCAGGAACCAAAGAATTGAAGGTTACTGGTCACACTACAGAAGACAGCGGGCAAGTTGGTGGATTGATTTCTTCAACGACTTGCAGGAATCTGACCTCCACGACCTCACTAGTCAGATACACAGAGAAGCACTTTGGTATTCCTTTGCAGATGTCTTGCAGGATGATCTTGATAAAGTAAAGGATTACTGGAATTCTCATCGCATCAGGAAGTCGAAGCATGCTACCGTGTCAGGTGTGCCTGATATGATGTACTTTCTGCCAGAAGAATTTGGGCGAATTGATTGCTTGTGTCCAGTTTCAGGCAAGCTAAGGGAAATGGAAGACACATTGCGAGAATTGGGTGCGGAGGATGACATTGACCCAATCTGGGAGGAGTACTTTCAGTATGTGATGGAAAGAAATGGTTTGTCACACCCCACATCTGTTCTGGAGGCAGGAAATCTATTTCAGAAACTTGTCCAGTTTGCAAAAGGTTGAGTAACTTTTCAGGAAACATGTGCATTAATGATGTAAGGATTTCAATTTCCAAAACAAACATAAATATTACAGTCAGTGCAACCTGTAGCTCTTCTGAGAACGCCAAGAAGTTTGCACGAAATGTTATTAAGATACAGGCGAATACCTTGAGGATTTTTTAATTACTACCGGTACTTGTTATCCTAACTAAACCACTTCACTGTTGATATTTCTTCATTTCACTACAGCCTTTGACACTTATAACTCCCATGACCATGTGGGGATAGACAATGCATGCCAGATATAGTGTATGTTGAACTTTCTAGGTGTTTCTTCCAAGTATCTTAGAGTAATTAGCATACATACTGTATGTCTTCTCCATAACATGCCAATACAAAGTCAAGCATGTGGCCCCTGAAATCAAGTATTTATCTCTTAGATAACACGGACAGGTGTGAAGATTGGAGAGGCAAGTTGATATTTTAAAGTTACAGATGAAAGAGACCTTTTTTATATCGGGATTCTGTGACGCAACTTTTTCGTAGGTTCTAGCGCCTTCTTTATCGACAAATTTAAAGAAGTTCCAGTGTATCAATGCTAATGAAACTTTGGAATAAAATTGTTAACATTATCAGGCATACATGGTTAACGTTTTAAAACAAATCTATCGAGCCGTTTTTAAGATTTTCGAAAAAGCGCTTAAAATCGGAAATTGTTCAAAATATATTATGGAAGTGACGTTGAGAAAAAGTCTCGTTCTCAAGATCAAGAAAACACAAACCAACAAAACTTTCATGGCTTCAAAAGATAACTTAGACACATTTTGATGTCTTGGAGCAATTTCATTAAAATAGTGTCCTTCCTCCTTCCTTCAGTCCATTTAATTTCATTAAACAAAAAGCATGGTTTGAAATATTTTTGCGATTTATTCGAAACCAAACATACAGAATTCTTTTATTCTTGCATATTCCCCTTGCCATACATCGTAATTTCAGAAATTGGTATCAGATTTTTTATAACAGTTCTGGTTCGTACAAAATTCATGCTTTACCGATTTTCATATTTTTGGTTTATCGTTTCCATGGAAATATCGATAACCGTAAAAAAATACATTCAACCAAACTTCAATCTTTTTTCGAAAAACTGGTGTAATTTCCACATCGATCAGAGTAAGGGAAGGTTGGTAAAACGCCAATTGAAAATGCTAGGTATGGTCCAGACAAAACTGTATTGAACCACCTTAAGGTGGTTCAAAACAGTTTCTAACACTTGGATTTTGATGGGTCGTTATAACCACTCTTTATCACTTGATGCTACAATCGTGGTATCAAAAAACTGATCAATCGTTGGTGAACGCGTTGTTATCATTTTCGTGACACAATAGGTTACCATAGCAACAGTATGACCTAAAAACACCCTTAATTACAGCGTTAGGGGCTTATAATTTCGAAACTTTAAGGTGGCTCTAAACCCTACCTACAGAACTTTGCCAAAAATTGTCTTTTCATGCTTATCAAAAGTTGATAATATCAAAAAATTTCACTGAGCCGTTTTTGAATTATACGCCCCTAAAGCTGTAATTAAGGGTGTTTTAGGAGGTCATACTGTTGCTATGGCAATCTATTGCATCACGAAAATGATAACAACCTGTTCACCAATGACTGGGCAATTTTTTAATACCGTGATTGTAGCATCAAGTGTTAAAGAGTGGTTATAACGACCCATCAAAATCTAAGTGTTGGAAACTCTTTTGAGCCACCTTAATCCCTGCGAGCAAATACTTGCAAACTCTGTTTTTACGCAAGAACTATACCCGAGTGGAATTCACTTGCTGCTGAAGTAATAGATACCGAGTGTTGAGGCCTAGAGGACACAAACAAAAGAAATGAATAAACATGATCATTCAATTTCCTCACTACCAAGCTGAATGTGATCTGATCTGTCCCTTGTGGCATTTGTTTGTGACCCGTATTACATTTTTTTGCCTGTAAATTATTGCGTTTGTAACCAGTTATTACATTTGTGACCTCAGCCTAATAGGGTCTGGGGAGTCTAAGTATTTGGCGTCATTTGCAAGTCGCTGTCACTAATAATTACACTCAACCATTTGAAGTGATCACTTTCTTTGTCTTCATAGACAACGGTTTTGTTTTAGCTGGCCATAATATCTTCAGAACATTTAGAGGTTTTCTTTAACTGCTTTATTTTGTTTCACTGGATCGGTGACTTGCAGCATCTGTTTAGGTTAATTTTGTGATATCATCTCTTGTCAGGAACCTTCATTGCCTACTGAAAAAACAGCTGTGTCTGTGGTACCCGCGTCTGACGAGTAAGTCTCTATGTCTTTACACATCTGCTGGCCAGAAGCTCTGTTAGGGAGCCTTAGACCAAGTGAAACGTTTTTAACATGTAGTCCAACCTATATTGGACAAAATATGTACTTTCCTTCTTTGTTTGGTAAAAGGATCATATTTCCATCTGTTTTCACTCATGTGTTCACAGTGAGATTGTTAGTCAACAAATTGTGGTAAGAATAATCCGAAGACCATGAGGGTTGTGAATAACAGAGGACAGAGACCTTTTTAGAAACCAATCACAAAGCGTACCCATGCTTATCGAGTGTCCCAGTAGCATGGTCAGCGGTCCTTAAAATATTCAAGTAACCTAAATAGCGGAGCTCCTGCGCGCCCGCGAGCGGAACCCCCATACCTTTGAAAATTAACCCATCGACCTAAAAAAATTTGTTTGTCACGTGATTGTCCGTACTTACGTCCGTACGACACTTGAACTGCGCGTGCGAGAGCCGAGCCCGTACCTTGAAAAATATAATAGAGTAGCACCATAACCGAAGGTAGATCTTTGATATTGGACATCCTTGTTATGGTCAATTGACAGTTGTCAAAACAAGGTATCCGCTGACCAGTATCACGTAACCATATCACGGGAATAGGTTTAGAGCTCATCAAGTCACGTGTTTTTTTGACCACTGCCTAGGTAAGTTTGTGTCACAGACTCATGCCAGGTTACCTCTCTTAAGGAGAGGGATGGGGTACATACAAAGGTAACATTTTGGCGCAAATGAACCCCTGGCGCGTTGTTGACTTTTCTTCTGAGATACTCCTACACAGTCTTCTCTTCGAAAGTCGCTTAAATATTGCTTTTACGTAATTTCTACAATCTTGGAAAAATTGGGTACGCTTTATTATATAGTCTCCGTTTTGTTAAGTATTTAAAATAGGAAAGCACATGCCAAACAATTAAATGAGTGTCTGATCCAGGAAAAACAAATCCTTTTCTTCCTTTATGCCTAACTTATTGTAATCAGGAGCTCCGCTTTTAGGGTTCGCTAAATGTATAACGTAACGAAGTGGTCACATTAACGGAGTGGTCGTAAGGCAGGGTTCCATTGTACCTCACTCTTGCAGTGGTGTCACATTACCAGGAATTTGATGATTTGACACGCCCTGGAGCTTACACCTATTGAACCCGATGTATAGTGAAGTCCAAGCGTTAGACGGTCCAGATATAACAGTGTACATATATAACTACGGTAGCTATTGATTCATTTGAGCAGCTCAGAGTTACAACATCTAAAGTTTTTCTTGATTAGAGGGGGCTAGTTACTCCCACTTACACGAGTGAACAATCACATTGTATTAAAAAAAAAAAACAATGTTATCTTGGTCTAAATTTCAGAGTTACCACTGAAGCTACTCCAAATGAAACCCCGACTGTTCCTGACGTCGAAAATGCAAAAATACCAGAGACAAAGATGAACGCTGCAGTTACTGTAAGTGCTTCAGTTAATAAACTGATTATAAAACAAAGGTACACAAAATGAGTGGCATGTGTCTACAGCTCTAGACTTTTAAGTACATTGTTTGTACTCGAGCCTAGACAAGAGTTGTGCGGTATTATTTGAGCAGTAAACTACTCTCACAGTCTCCTTCTCCAAGAGGTAGTATACAACTGATTCGAGAAAGGTTGCGCTCCATATTGTCGTCCCTTGTTTATGTGTCTTATGCCTCACACAATTCTTCTACAGGCCGCCTTTTTCTCACCTTTCACACCTAATTGACATAGATTGGCATTACCTCTTAATATCCGATCAAGCTGACTTCCAACAAGCCACACTTAAAGATTGCCTCAAGTTCATGAGTGGTACAAAGCGTGTTTGTCAATGTATTAAGTGCATAAATTAAGAAATGACAAGTACATTTACTTGAAAGTCTTTTCAGGTTGACAGCGGAAGTTTTTTTCGTTTTTGCTATCTGTTGTTGTTTTTCAAGGTTTTTGATGTTTTTGTGTTAGGCAAATTAGGGTGAAATAATCGCTTCTTCATTTACATGCACTGTAAAATATTGGTGAACCAGCTATCTAACTCGTAGAGTCCTTTGCTTGATGGTATTCAGTCGTTTAGCCCGCAAGTCGATTAGCTCCTAGCCTGTTAGCCCTTAACCAGAAGTCAGTGAACCCACAGTAAGAGTCGACTAGCCCCCAAATAAAACTTGCCTTGCAAACTTGTTTGCCCAACGGGAAACGTTTGATCGTTACGCAGACGATATATTTTAAAAGCCCATTTTAGCAATACTACACGGTGCCTCTTATCGAGCAAGAAATGAGTGCAGTGCATAACTTAAAGGAATGAAGTTCACCGGATCAACTTGAGGGCTAAACGACCACATTCTGGTTGATATGTTTCGTTACCTTGGCGGGATACGTACTTCCATTCTTCCCAGGCGTGCAGTGCTGCATGAAATTCACGAAAAAATTCTAAACCCCTTTAAGAGATGATTTCCAGCCTTTTTTCTTCTTTAAGAAAATAAGAGGAGGAATTTCATCAAGTAGTTTTAAAGTTATCAGCCTGAAATTGTCCAAAAAGTGCACATCTTACTATGTTTCAAGTTGCCATGGACATTTATTCTGACGTTATATGAACTTCTTGCTGTTCATTGTTGAATGTTTTCCAGTTATTTACTGAACATTCTTCATCAGCGTTATTAGGCTAGCTATGTTGAAATGCCACAGAAGGGACGATTCTGTGGTTTTCTGGCTAAGCAAAAAATTGTTGAGTTAGAAAACTTAGAGGAGAAGCTACAGTCTTGCATAAATATTGTGGGCAAAGAAATTAGTTTCAAGAAAAAGCTGTTGTTCTGTATGGGCACGTGAACCACTGAGCAAAGTGAAGTAACCTCTGCAGCAAGTTTGAACAGCTGGCGTGCATGTTGCACGTTACTGCAACATTCTTTTCTTCACTGCCTAGTGTTGGAACATTAAGTTCACCTAAGACTGAAATATCATGCTTGACTTTTGGCGTCATTACTTGCAGGAAGGCGTTCAATCCTTGGTGCTTAGCTATGCCCAAGTTACCCAGAAGACGGCCTCAAAGCATACTGCTAGCACAACCAACTCCAGTAATAAAAGTGAGTGTCTGTGTCTGTTATTTTTACCACAAAGTAATAAACAGGAGTGTTAAAACTGCATAATATTTTATTTTGATTTATTAACGAAAAGTAGAAAACAGATGATTGTTTTGAGACACAACGTTTTAAAGTGCAACATTTATTTTGTCCTGTACGGGTATTTTTTTAATATTAAGATTTCTTCTTTGAAATTTTCTAGCACTTACAGAGCCAAAGTAACTGGAGTCAGAGGTGAATTTCATATCTACATATAAGATACTGAATCTTCCCAAACAGGATCATCCAAACATCAAAACGAAAAATAATCCGAGAGAGAAAATGGCTTCAAATAATATAAACTTGGAAAGAAAAAAAATGAACCTTTCACTGGGAAAGCGGTGGATGGACGTGTAAAGAACAGTAATACTACACAACCAGCCGTTCTTACCGAAAAATCAGTTTGCTTCATTGTATCTTACATGAATGTAGATATTTTAAATTATCTAGGCTGTATGATATGTTTGCATCATCGTTGAGTATTTCAGTGAATGTATAGTTGAAGCCAGTTGCTTTTGCTGGGTGTTGTTACCTAAGTCTCAATGACTGTATAGTCGATACCTGTGTTATTGCAGGTCAGTAGTAGAATTGATGCAGCAATAACCTTGCTTGAATTACTTCAGCCGAGTGTTGATATTAATTGTGTCCAAAAAAGAACAGTGGCTCTCATTATTAATGTTGAGGTTATACAGTGTCAAATGAAAATTATTCGAGAGTTACCATCGAGTCTATAGAAAAACTATTTCTTTTTTAAACCTGTGTCTTGAGGATTCAAAAACGAACTTGAGTATTTCAGTTGTAAGTTTTGCAAAGGAGGGGAAAATCACATGCCAAAGAGTCTATATATTTAGAGCAAAAATCTTTTATTTGCTAAATTATGGAGTAGTGGTTCAGTCAATGCCAGTACCTGATAGAGAAACGTTTCATTCCGAAAGTACTTATGTTAAGCTGAATCTCGCACGCAGTCGTTGTATTTCCTTATTACTTTTGAGGAAAGAAGTAAGATGTCTTTAATGCGGGCGTAGACAGGTGGAAGGTGGCTGAGAAATGCATGAATGTGCCTGCATTGCTGCAGGTGTTTTGCAGAGAAGGATTATTAACTTCTTTTTTCACCGACGTTTACAATTATTGTGTCATAAAAACGTTATTGAACTTTTTTGTTCGGTCCTTATCGGAGAAGTATATGTCACATTGTTTTTCTCGTTCCTTTTGCCCGCCTCTTTATATCACACGTCATGTAGGCCTGCATTAAAAGTACCAATCTTCTCTCAAACAAACACCTCACTCACAACTAGGGCAAGTCCATCTTTTGATTTCTAAGAAACGTTACATATTAGGTCTACCAGCCTCAACAAGTAGACAGCTAAACCAGAACTAATGTATATTCATGTTGACATTTAGAGCAGTTAGTTCCTTGAAATAAGACACTTTCTTCGGAAATATATCGTAGGTTGGAATAACTGATAGCGACCAATTTTTTTTTTCTGATTTCTGTGGTATCTATGCTGTTTGTCATTATCAGTGTAAAATTCGAGGTTTTTGAAAAACGTCATTGGCATTGTTGGCATAGTTGTCCGCCGTAGTATGACAGTAGCTGTTGGTTAGCAGTTTTCTTGATGTCATTAGAGGTACAACCATGTCCCACATTCTGCCGTTTCAAATGTTTTGGAGACATAAGCATACTGTAATCGCATCGGTGCATGTTTTGCATTTTGTAAAAATCCGTAGTTTTTTTCATATTATGAAACAATTAGGATTTAAAAAACAAGTTTTATTTTAGGGAAATTGCGAGCATTTTAGTGAATGATTCCGGTCGGCAGAGGAAAGTTCTAGACTTTTTGTAATCTCATTCTGTATAATTTATAAATCCGAAGCCGGTTCATTTTTCTGTTTAGATCAGTTTGATGTGGATGTATGATAATGTTAACAAAACGTAACAGCAATCTGCCACGTTGGAATTTTAAGCATAACAATGATCTTCGGTTTACAGAATTTCCAAAAATTTCTATTATAAAGTTCATGATTGACGGGTTAAGGTCGTGCGCGCAGGACCCCTTGCACGAACCATGGCGACTGAAGCCGACAATATACCAGGTATTGCTGAGAATGTTATGTACAGCGGCCCGTGCACAGGAATGTAGTGAAATGTCATAACTAGATCACCGCACTTTGTTGTCGCACATCGACTCGCATGTCCTTTGATAGCAGTAAACCAGCGGTTTTGTGTCGAACCTTTCGGCCATTTTTTTCTCGCGAATTTCTTTCGCGTCACGCACGACGGACTAAGCGAAAGAGGGACTACTCGTAGTCTAGACTAGCCGGAATCAAGCAGCCTAGGTTGGAGCCCTGGCCGGGATCATTTTGTTACGTTCCTTTGTACGACCCGTTAATCTCGCACTACCACTCTCCACCTCAAGTGAAGCGCTGCTTGAAGGGTGCGAAGAAAATTGTATTGTCGACGGTTTAAACTTCAGTAGCTTGAAGCGTGAATTGAAATGTTAAATCTTCTTGTGAAAAGGTTGTTTTGAAATTGTGACATTGCCCTCGTGACACTACAGTTCGCCGAGTCTACCACTATGGTGTCGCTCCTTGGGACTAATTACTTCCACTCTTAAGGTCATCCGAGTCCCTTTGTATGATACCAACGTGTTCCATTCAAAGTTGTGAATCAAATCTGAAGCTTTGATTATCATAAATTTGCCTACTTCCAGTGCACGGGCTGAGAACAATGACGTGTAATTACTAATTCGCCAAGACAGATACTTGCATCCGTAATAAGAGCAAGGGTCTTGTGCAACCTTGATTTAGGGTTGAATCACGTTTCAGTTTTAATCGTCATATTTATTCCAATCTTTTCCCCACAGCCTTTTCCATGTTTGATTCCATTTTACTCTGAGTGCTAAGTACTTCAACATTGTTTTTAGATGTGCTATTCAACACTTGTTTAGCTTGCGAGTAGGCTCACCTTTGGCGAGCACGCGATCGGCCATGGCGCGAGATTTGGCGCTTACGTACCAGGCTCCTCCCCGCCGGATCGCTTCTCAATAGCTCTTTTCACGGTTAGTTTCTTTTGTGCCTCAATTCCCCAAGACAATAGGCGTTTGTCACGAAAGCCTCGAAGCCATGTTAGAATATTGATATATCGAACGTGGCCTATTGCACTACAATGTAATTCAACGTGAACGGAAACTCAAAAATCTCGCCTCACGTGCATGTTGGAATATATTGTAATGCAAACAACAAAAATTTAACCGTCGAAAGGGCTATTAGCCAAACAGAAGTCTTCTCTCCTGCCCTAATTTCTATAGGTGATATCGCTGGATTTGAGGGCGGTAAATAACTTATCGATTTTTTTGGTGTGCTTCGCTAGGCAGCATGACAGGCTTGTTTGGTCTCGCCATGACTCGACCAAACTCTCCTCATATGCCGCGAGAGTAACACTAATACAGTCTACAGTTCATCTCAGGATCTGTGGTACTCTTCTTTCTTAGAGAAATTCGTATTGAATGAGGACGAAGAAACTTGAAGGGGAAGAGTGTAACGTAGCAACGGACGTATGTGCAGCAGCCTCGTGTAAAGCCGACTTCACTATCATGCGGCAAAATTCCCTGGGTTTCTTAAGTTTGCATGCCTTGTATTTTCTCGACGCAGTTCTAGTTCCTAGCGGCAGTTTGTGTTGACGGTGCTATTGTTAATGTGGACCCTTAAGTATCTTTGTCCTCAAACCGTATTTATTTATCTGAGCCTTTGATAATAAACAGTGATTTTACAGTAAATTTGGATTAATTGTTTCAGTCCCTGGTTTAATGTTAGCAAATGAGTAAAGTAGAAGCAACTAGAAGTTCCAATTTCGCAATATACAACTGTTTCCCCCAGGGAAGGAGGAAGATTGCGTGACAAGCCCAAACAGCGTCCGCGTGTGACTTGGACTACTAAGACTGTAACATTTTGGCAGAGTATTGTTCAGAGAGACAAAAAAATAAAACTTAGCTGTACGTGTAAAGGCAGTATGTTTGGGCCGTTATTTTTGTAATATGACTGAGCGTTGCCAAACGAAAGATTTCATTTCAACAAATAGCTCTGAACGTGCGTTATAAATCTTGGTACATTTCTTAGCCTCCCTGTGCAAAACGCAAAATCATCGGATGATTTTTGGCATTTTAGTCGAGTGGATCATTTAGTTCTTAAACTGGTGTGTTTCTTGGATTGATCCCGATGAATCGTCGTTTGAAGAAAAGAAGTAACAAATGCCTCTTCCTGACGCACAGTTGCTTAACTTGCTTTCACTTCCGGCGTTAGAGCCTGTAATATCCAGTGGACAAGTGTTGGAAAACATGCTACGCTATCCACTGGATAGGAAAGCATTATAACTTACAAGTTAGGCCACTAGCCTAATCTCTACTAGCGGATTGTGGTCTAGTGTCTTTTTTTTCTTTTTCTTTTTTTTCCAGAGAATTTCCGCTTCTCGTCAGTAAAACTTCCGAATGCGGGCGCTTTGTTTCATGTTTCTTAAAGGAGGAGCTCTGGGGATAGACTACGAGTAGTCCCTCTTTCGCTTAGTCCGTCGTGCGTGACGCGAAAGAAATTCGCGAGAAAAAAATGGCCGCGCGAAATCCTGGGGGCTAGGAGCGCGGATTTCGCGCGGCCATTTTTTTCTCGCAGTTTTCTTTCGCGTCACGCACGACGGACTAAGCGAAAGAAGAACTACTCGTAGTCTACTCTGGGGAAGAGAATTGCGGATATCATTTCTATTTTTCGGAATTTATTAACTTATTAATTTACTCATACGTGATGTTATGTATATTCCACCAGGTTGCTTTGGCAAAGAAGGCGATTTGAAACGGTAGTCCTATCAGGCAAGATTAATCTGAGCAGTAATCGCTTTGGACAGTCAAGCCCTCATAAAATATTCTAATAATGTTGCACTTACAAATACTAATGCAACAAGATTGAATTTGTAATGTAAATTACGAGATGTTGAGTTGAATTTAAGTGTATTTCAGAAGGCCATTACCTTACGATTGATTAATGGGGTCGAGGTTTGTAACAGACTCGAGGTTTGTAGAATACTCTTGCTATCTTTTTTCTTTGCTTATCGACGGACTGAGTACGTAATATACTCTGATAGGATTAGCTGCGCGTAGATGTCTTCCTTCGCTTGTTAGGCGCACTTGTTCATTGTAGAGATACCCGACAAATATTTTGCTCTTCTCTGCATTCAACAAATTTCCTCCCTGTATGATAATATCTCTTTATAAGACCCGGTGATGCATTTTATGATATTGTGCCAGTAAAAATCATTTCCATATATATTGCGCTGGGAAAAAAAACTGGTGTTGAAATTTTTCAGCCAGCAGCAATTAAGGGCATACGTGGAGCATTTTCATAACAAGATTTCATTGTTCTCTTTGTCTTCAAGTCCATTAAAAACGAGTCCTTCTTTCCTTATCGTCATGCTCTCTTTCCTTTGTTTCTCAAGTCCAGGGGGCGGAGAAAGCTTTTCCGAGACTACATTGTGATGTACGCTTTCGCTTTTTTGGAACAACAGAGGGAAATTTGGAATACAAAGGTTTTACTAACTATAATTATGGGCGCCCTGTCTCGCTGTCACTGTGAATGGCGTAATAATCTTGTAAAGATGAAAATCGTAAACAAGCAAAGGTTAAATTTACCATTGAAGTGAACCGCTTCTCCTGACAACCAATTTAGATTTATATAACGTAGTAACCAACTCTAAGGTACGCAGCAACCTTGCCAAATGTCTCGAATGTCTGCCGCCACAAACTGACCGCATCCGACTTACTCTGCGTTGCTGTATTGTTGAAAGCCACTGATGTAGAACTTAATATTTACCGTTTCATTGACTTTATTCGAGTGTTTACATTTCCAATCGTGTTGAATGATTTTGATGCTAAAAGATCATATTGATGACTCGACCTGGCAAACTAGCTGAAAAGTTACCGAACTCTGGCGCGCAGTTAAAATCCAACTTGCACTTCATGAGGAATATGACTACTCTAATAACAATTCATTCTACTCGGGTTAGAATTCAGAAATAAGATGGGAATTTTCAGCGCTGAACAGTGAACTTTACTCGATATATCTTGGAGTGTCAGGAACATTTTGTTTCCGAGACTTTCAGGGCTTGATACTTTCGTTTGCGCGAAGTCGTTATTAACGAGGCTCCCTTTTCATCCTTGTATTAGAACATTTTACGCAAGACTATATCGAAAGGCGTCTCGGAGGCCCGTTAAGTGTTTGCAAATGGCCTACACTTTTCATTAGCGTCACAAGCGTTGTCACTTTATAAAACATTACTTATCACGTGTTTTCGGTTCCCTCCCAGTATGACAGTTCCCTTGATAACAATCAAGGTTTAGTTTTGTGGTGAAAATTGCACATACAAAACCAAGTTCTTTCACCCCAAATTTGAATAAGAACTTCTTTTTATCAGTTTCTTTGATTTCCGTCGAGCAAAACGTTGTTTGTGCTCAGCTTCAAAAAAAATCCAAGACTTGCAATTATTTAATTTGGAATGATATTGTGTTTGATGTGCAGAGAAAGTCCTTATCACTGCCTGTACCTCAACTCTTTTGTTCGCCTGTCAACGCTTTGCTATCGCGGTGTGTTAATGGCATAAGAGGCGTGATATATAGTACGTGTGAGAAAAGATATGCAGATCTCGAAACATCTAGCCAATAATCCGTGAGCAAATATTTGCTAAGCCTAAGTCTTGTAATATTTGCATTCTGTTTTGAG
>Ga0126339_10000785_pt1 | contig 19257 bp, 9 predicted proteins | sample OrbTmetagenome_2_FD_92532 | JGI IMG/M metagenome (GOLD analysis project Ga0126339, IMG submission 92532) | Coral microbial communities from Petempiche,Puerto Morelos, Mexico - Orbicella T R C metagenome | ecosystem: Host-associated > Invertebrates > Cnidaria > Coral | place: Petempiche,Puerto...
ATATTTAGCCTTTTTCAAAATTTTTTTTCAGAAATTAGAGATTATTCTTCGACCACTATTTTGACCCAAAAATCCAAATTTGAAGAAAATTGCCGACCCGAAGGTATACTGTAACCTTAAGCATCTTTTTTTGTGCCCCGTTAATGTTTCATCGGGAGTCACGGTGGCCTCGTGATTAGCGCGCTCAACTCCGGATCGAGTGGTCTGGGTTCGAGTCCTAGCCGAAGATATTGTGTGGTGGTCTTAGGCAAGGCACGGTACTCTCACAGTGCCTCTCTCCACCCAGGTGTATAAATGGGTACCGACGAATTCAATGCTGAGGGGTAACCCTGCAGTGGACTATCATCCCATCCAGGGGGGGGGGGGGTAGAAATACTTTTAACTGCTTCATGCTATAGAAACCGAGGTAATCGCCGGATTATGGGCCACTTAGTTTGTATGCAGACTTAATCTTATCATAACGCTTCCTAATATGTTACTAGCCAAGCGCGAGGGCAGTCCTGGTTAATAAAGATATTTGTTACACGTCGACTGCACTTCACTCTCGCAATTCGGATTGACAACCGTCATAGATGCTCCTGCTGCTTGTCCAGTTCCCACGTCAAAAAAAGGTCTCACGACAGCATTGTGTTATTTTCACGCGAGGGCATAATTTCTAAAAAGAAAAGACAGAGCTCTGTTTCGCGATCGTTTTACTCATTAGGATTATTCTAGAGTGCAAATAAGAATTTACACTACAAGTGATATTTGAAAATTGCACGAGATCTTAAATAATTAAGTGAGTACAGTTTGAAAAAAATTTCAAATATTACGAGTTGCGCAAATCCTAACTGGTCGAGATTTCATACGATTGCTAATTTATTATGTGACTGTAATAATTTGCATTGTCAGGAGTGCAAAATACAAACAGTTAATAAATTGGTCTGCTCTCAGCCAATCACAACGAATGAATTCTTTCAGTCATATATCATTTCAGAAATCATTTCAGTCAAGAAATATGATATAGGCCCGCCTCCTTTGAACTCTCAAAATGAGAAAACGGCGTCCCAAAATCGAATCATTATGGCTACAAATTTTGTAGGAGGGAAAAAGAAATATTATGTTGGAAGAATATGTCAATTCCTTTAGCATCTGACACTCAAAGCTAACTTAAATGGCTGTCTAACACCAGTACAAAAAAAAAACGTTAATTGCAAATGTGGCAATTATTATCTTATCAGGAGAGAAAATGGCACTAACATTAGATTTGACTGTATCTTCTCTGTTATATATGGTTGCCTTTTAAGAGATTGTATCCGGTCCTTTGTTTGTTAGACATTGAGTAAAACTGAAAGTGAAGTGTGATCATCGCAGTAAATTTTCCAATTTAAGCAACTGGAAAGAAGAAGCCTGAAAAAAAAAAACCAGGGCTTCAACGAGATTCGAACCCGTGACCTCCGCGATACCGGTGCGATGCTCTACCAACTGAGCTATGAAGCCACACATTGGGAGCGAGGTCAATTAATTGAGTTCATATCTTCTTTCCAGTTGCTTAAATTGGAAAATTTACTGCGATGATCACACTTCACTTTCATCTACTACCGCAGTTCAAATATGAATTATTTCATATATACTTCACATTGAGTAAAACTCTTTCTGTGAACAGATTGTTGTTGGCATCAACTTAACATTCCCGGATGAAGAATAAACAGGTTTACATCAGTTTTAAATATTGCCGTTGCATTCTTGTCTAACAGCTATCATGGTAGGTGATTAAATTTGAAGTTATGTAATTTTCATTCTATGTGTTTTTCCTGGCTTGAGATAAAAATGCACCGTCATGAACATACTGTACAGGGCGATTAGAATGCTCTTCTACACTGCAAACAGGAACTCAAACTTTAACGCCTGCAGATTCTCATCGACTAATTCACTACCTATTTCACCTTTTAACAATTGTAAGGTCTTGTAACTTACGCAATTCAAGCCCCGGCTACAAGAGGTTAAAAAAAATTTAACTCACATACGTCATTGATGTGTTAAACATGAAACAAGCAGTGTGTCGTCTACATTCGTGACTTGATTAAGCAAGGCATGTAAGTTACTAATAAGCTATTTTAAGTAAATTAAGTCCAAACGTTGAAGACAGTTTATATTCGGGTATCCTCTGAACGATAACTAACGGAAATCAAGTCTTAATTACAAGTGGTCTAAAAAACGCTTACCTCGTATACGTCATCGATGTATTGAACATGTAATAACAGGTGTATCGTCTGTGACTTGGTTAGTACACGATGCCTGTAGGTTACATAATGTGCTATTTTTAGTAGATAAAGTCCAAAAATTAAAAGAAAGTTTATTTGAGTAACCTCTGGATGATACAAATTACGACAAACCGAGCCGGATTAAAGATGTCATATGTTTCTGATGCTAGTTTGTTTGTGACAGTTTCTTATAAAACACTCACTTCGTATCTTGGATATCAATGTCAAAGATAAACAAATATACACACGAACAAAGACATTTAGGCGAGCATGAAATATGTTGTGGGAAAATGATATGGGCTATTGCTCAAAAATTGACTGGTTTGATTAACGAGCGATTTATGAATGAATCGATTTTAACATCAGAGTATTGGTCGTAACATGCATTCATGATCTTTATTACATACTTTCAATCTGGATTGGCAGCTCTTAACTAAACTGCCCTGACAGAGAGTTAACTTTGGAGACCTCTGTGGAAGCATCAACTACGAAAGCTGCAGGATATAACTCAACTTCAAGTTGATAACTGAAACTAGATGTTGTTTCACTTCCGAGCCCGCTAAAATAAAACAGCAGTCTTTGAAGGAATCACCTGATCTTTTGTTTCCGAAAAATGTCCTCATTTTGCATGTTTTGAACACATACGTATAACTCGTCTAGACGAATTCGAAATTGGGCAAGGTCATGCCCGTGTTTTGATACCGAGAAACTAAGCGACACACTTCGGATTTCTTTATTACGCGTATGTGTTAGTCCGCGCATATCATACGTCTCTGTTTGAGCAAAAAAAAAAGCTTCTGTCGACTGTCTTCAAGGTGTATAGCTTCCAGTTTTCGAGGTTATCCCGATGCCTACCCTGATTACAAGCAGTGAAGTGTGACAGATATCGCGTGCGCGACTCATTTTAACGTTAGCAAACACTCCATGTAAAGAAATAATACTTAGAGCTGATACATCAGGCACTGGGCTGTGATAAATATCGCGTGCTTAACTACTTATCTAATGAGCGGAACGTTTTAAAAACATTTATGAATACACTGACTATAAATAAAGATGTACTTGTCCACGACTGAGTAAGCAAATATCAGTTATGTAAATACTTGACATAGCTCTTTTTCAAATGTATCAGTTTTGTGCCGTCAGAATGTATCTTCGTCCAAACAGCAAGTATTGCAAGGTAGGAGAAGATCTCTGTCTATCATCCTTAACTGAAGTCGTTACAACTTTGTCGCCATCCGCACGGCACTAAAAAATTGAAAGTTCATGTTTTTGCAGTGTGGATCTATATTGGAGAGAATTTTTCATTCGTCAGCAGAGATCCGGTGGGCCGCGCAAATGATATTTCATTATATTATGTATCAGTTGTGGTATTAACAGTAGCGGTTTAGATTTCTAAGTGTTTTCAGCTGGTTTTCCTCACTCTTTTAACACGGCCGCTATTATCTTTTAAATAAGTCAAGTATGACAGTATAGGAAAATTATGCTTGTATGAGTCAGGACCAGGGTACAATCCCCAGAGGGATGATTCGAATGACTCACTACAATGTATGACATCTTCCCTCCCCCATCCCCGGAGGGGGGGGGGGGCTATTCCCTTATAAGTAAGGGGTATATAAGTATGTGCGGCCCCGTTTTGGTCAGAAATAGGGTATCGATTTTGGTCATTTTGGTCTTAAATAAGGTATGGTTTTTGTACTCCAGTCTTGAATTTGGGTATGGTTTTTAGCAGAAGCTACTTTTTCATTATTATCGATAAGACCATCAACAAGAGCCTTTCAGTATGCGTTTAACATCGGTCTAAACTAGGGAACTAATTATAAGACAGGTTTGAAACAGGGTATTGATTAAAGGGTCATTTCATAAACAGGGAATCGAATTTTTCATTTTTTGGTCACGTCATAAATAAGGCTGGGAAAATCACAGATTTTGGTCTCAAATGGTGTAAACGGTTTTTGGAAGGGGGCTGCACAACCCCCACATTTTCTGGGAATAACCCCCTGGCGACGGGGGGTTATAAAATAACTAAAACAACTAAAATCAGGTCAATCTAATCGACGTGTGTCAGCTAATGTATGAGTTCCAGGCCTCCGAGTTTATTAATTGTTGTCAGACAAGACCGAGCCAAATGTGGGTATGTAAGAATTTTGCTGCCTTACAATTATACGTGCGAGTTTACCATGTCTTATAATCCTTAACATTACGAGCGTATCGTATAGCGACAAACAATTGGCCTGTTACGCAGAAAAAATCTTTCGAGTAAGAGTAGCTTCCAAACAGTCGACCGGAATGTGGGCTGTGTAGGCTGACATAAACGGAAACGGAAATGATTAACTTCGTTCGACTAGCGGTTGATTTGATTGGTTTAATTTTGTCTTAACGTTTGAAGCAAACGAGACACAAGTGACTGCATGTTTTAGAAAGAGGAAGGAAGAATTACACATCGGTCAATATATCTTCTGGATGATTCTCTCGTATACAATGTGGTGAGTCGATCAAAGACTTATGCTCAAGTAGGGGACGTTGCGTGCTGACAGTTTTGCTTGTCCTTTCCTCATGTCGTGTTAACCGAACTCGTGGGCCGTACAGAGGAGAACATCCCTGGTCGGTATTCTTCCCGAAGAGTCCCGGCTCTCGTTAACACGCATATATACTATCCCATTTTTTGAGCCAGCCAGAAGGCCGGGCGTTGATGAAACTATAATGAGCCTGGGCATAAAAAGAACACACTAGTCCGGTTCCGACTGTTAGTCAATCAGAGCATGCGTTATATGTAATGCTCGAGCATTATGTATCTCTCTCGAGCATTATGTATCTCTCTTAATATTTATTTAGTTCAGTCCCATTCAGTACAAAACAAATTGTGCGCGAAGCAAGCGCCTGAATTTATCTCCTTTTATTAAAAACAGGATTATGGGACAATGCAGCTCGAGAGTTTTCATTGGCTTAGCCACCATGGGTTATGAGCCATTATACCATGCTCTACAAATATGGAAAGCGTGCGCGTTATTTTGGGGACTTTATTGTTTTTATTTTAGTTTAGTTTTCTATACTTTGGAGACATTTTTAATAAAATAATTATTCCACTCGCGTTTGCTGGATATGAGATGATTCAAGCCAACTCGGCGCTACGTGCCTCGTTGGCTATCTACCATCTCATATCCAACACGCGCTCGTGGAATAATTGTTTATATAACTCTACTCTTGGAGACTGGTTAAGCAATGAGCTTGTAAGATAAGGTCTTCTTTGTTTGTCCCTTGCAGCACATACTCACTGTATAATACATAGTCTGGTTTGCATGGACAAGAACAAATTGTTTGATTCTGAAATCTCCCTCGTAGAATCATTGCATGTTTTTTCTCGACTGTCATTTGGCTCTCTCTTGTTGAAATAGCTCGAGGCTCGTGGAATTATACAGTGATGCTACACATTTAGACTTAAATAATCTGAGACTTAAGCTAGGTCACCACTTATCAGCAAAAATGTCTTGTAAGAACTACTGGTAGCACTTCAAGCGATTGTCGTGAAATGGCGGAAACTCTTTCAACTAGCAGAGAAGAGCACATGTAAAATCAGAAGACGGCAGCGTGGGAGCGATAGGCGAGGACGGAAGTGGTATTGCTAAACGTCGTCGCGCTTGAGGTCAATTTGCTTGTTTTTGGTTACAATTACAGCTTCATTCAAAAGAAAAAGGCCACTTAACATCTTAGTGGGCTGACGCTTACAATAGCAAGACACTTAAAGTTCAAGCGGGCGACCAAGTTACATCGCGATGAGTCCAAGAGATTCCATCATTAAAAAAAAACTTTATACTTCATCCGTCCATACCCTCTCTCTTTACCGATAATTCAAATTTGATGAAAGAGCTCCTTTAAAATACATTGAAATTTAAACACTCGTTTGAGTGTTATTTTAAACAACACCAGTTAGATAGAACAATTAATTTGCGTATTGCAAATTTGCGTTTTGCGTATTGCAAAAGCCATAGTTCTATTTTTGTTACAGCAGCTGATACACAGAAAATCAAGATATGCGAATTTGGCAAGTCTGGCGTGCATAATTCAGGCTTTATGACTTTGAAATGTCATCTTTGTTTTCTGTTTTTTTTGTTTTGAATTGTTTGTTATGTAGAATTTCATCATTCCGCCGGGAACATTTCCTATCCACACTATTCACTCTTTGGTTTAGAACCTGTAACGGAAGACTTTATCAATTGGTGCTTGCACCCTGCGACCATACGCCCGTTTTACGATTCTAGAACATCAAACAAACTCAGACAAAAACAACACCCTTCTTTCTTCAGTAGAAATTAATTGTTGTGGGCTTCTTCCCTAGCGAGACCAAAATTCAAACTATTTGTGATGCCCTGTTCAAAATTCCTACATATTTTGATCTTTTGAAAGGTGCTTATTTGGAAGAAAAAGATCGACAGCTACCTCGCATATAGCGTCACTGTAGCGTCACAAAGCATTAGATACGTAAATTTTGTTATTTGTTTTTTTCTGGCTTATGTGACTGATTGTGTCGATTAGCACGGGTCTGTGAGCACCATCAAAAACAAAGTGATGTCATTTCCGAAAACACGGGCTCATTCTGGAGCGATTCTTTTGAACCCATCCCTAGAAAAATATCAGCTTTACAGGGTCAGATAAGGAACTCTATCATGTCAAAAGTATTTTAAGCCCACAATTAATATTAATAATTGTCAACTGCTATAAATAACAGCTTTTCGTAAGCTCAAAGTGAGCACTTAACCTTCTTAGAGTGCTTTATTACAGTCAAGTATCATCAACTGAAGATTTAGTGAAGTTCAGCAAAGCTACTGCACAGTGAAATATGAAGGTTAGCCTTGTTTTTACAGTTTGACCAGTAACTTAATATTTTAGTATTTTATTAGAAGTCCAGTCGCGAGACAATGATTTTTTATAATATTGCTCTCGAGCAAAAAAAGGCAAATAATTTGATCAGTAAAGTTTTCTTTGCATAAACTGAAAGCCACTGAATCAATTCTTGACAAGCCATACACTAAAATTAATTATGCTTCGAAAACAACTGTCTAGTTTGATCAAGCCTTTGGCAGTTCATTGCGTGGAATTACAGGGAAGCCTTGTCTTTATCAGCTGTTTATAAACATTATTGTCAAACCACATTAACCAAAACGAAAATTTTCTTCCCCAGATGGTATCGATATTTGCTGGAATAGTCTAATTAAAAGAGAAAATAGTTTAGGTTTCTAGTTTCCACAATTTTTAGTTCAATTAATTGGCTACTGAGTTAATGTGTCAAAAAAGTGGTTTCCAGTGTTCTCCAGTGTCACAGACCTCTCTAAATTTATCTAGAATAACTAATGACAGAATGACGCTGTCTCTGTAATAAGGCTATGAACATACATCTGTAGTCAATGTCATCACAGACCGTGCCACAATCAGTTAATGATGTTCCGAGTTAAGAGAGTGGGAGGTCTTTCGTCAAGGACCGCTACAACTGATGTGCTAAAGCTATAGGATTACAAGACTAGCAAACATGTTTGTTCTCCGCCTTTATACCGTCAAGCGTATCTTGAAAGGTGTAAGTCTCATACAGTTTGGCAGTGTGATAATTACAGTAACAGCGAGATTTAGCACCCTACAATTTGCTAATAGTACTACCCAGTTACTGACACTGCACTTGCACCTGAAAGAACTTTCCGCGGTAAAAACTAGTTGTTTACAAAGCCATGGAAAAACGTTTTACTGTAAAATCTTTACTCGAATATTGTACCAGTTAACTGAAAATTCAACCCATCCAAAAAGCTTTACTAGTTTCTGAAGACATTTGTTTGTGTTTACTAGAATACAGGAGGAATATTTGATAGATCTGAAACCACGCAACACTCACTGTCTGCATACTGGACCAGTTCGTTAATAACTGAAATATATACACGAGTTGGAGATATAGTTAAATTTTGAACCTACACTTGCTCTCTACTCGTATAACCATCATACTTTTTGCTAGTGTAATCAAGAGGAGTGAACAAGCTGTAGAACTAAGAAAGACGGACAGAGTGGAACAACAATGGAAACTGAAATTATTTTCATAGTCTTATCATGGTTCCAGAAAACTTACCTCCATTAAAGAAGGAATTATCTGATAGTCAATGCTGGGTGGTTTATCAGTGACGCTTGATTTTCACAATGGGTTATTTTTCGGTGAAGGGTTTTGTGAACACGGCAAGTCAAGAGATCGATTTATTGTCAGATCATTAAACATGATTTTGGCACCTTTCAATGCCATGAAAGATGCACTTACCGCTTCGTTGTTCTGTAAAGTTTCACAAGAGCTTTGACCATTAAGTTTGTGCATAAACTCCTTCTTGTCAAGCTTTCTCAGAATTTAACACACTGTAAATTTTAAGTTTCGTGGTATTCGAATAATTAAACTGAAATGATCCGGAAAGGTCGGCTGTCCATTGTTACTTAAGTGTAGCAACGCATGGGCGTTTTGTTCATTTGAATGGTTTTGTTTTAATTGAATTATAATGTTAACGATTCAATGTCAAACGGTCTGGGTGGATAATACAAAGGAAATTTTGAAACAGCGATAGGATCAGTTATATGACGCGTTTTGCATTATGGATTCAGTTTTGCTCAGCTTCATTCCTTTTACGGAGCGAGATATTCTGATGTATTTTCTGTCAGGCTATTTTTAATTAATTTGTCTATTCCGGGGCTTTAACTGCTTCAGTAGACAAAGCATTAAACGAACTGTTAAACGAAAGTTACGATTTTTTGGCCTGATTTCATTGCAATATTGGTTCGCGGTTCCTATAGAAAAAAATACCAAATTTACAAAAATATGTGCTGTACGCGCACTGCAACAGATTTGTATAATATAGTCCGCTTCCAGTAAACACTATTGGACTTGTTTTAGATGGTGCTGTGAATGCCAAATTTCAGACAAAAGGGTCCTGTTACGACAGATATTTTTTTTTTCTTTGCTTTGTTATTACTCCAGCAGGTCCAATAAAATCTCAGGTCATCTTACACTTTCTGAGATCGGATCTTTAGAGACTCTCCTCCGAAACTGTTTCCTTGTGATTCTTTATAGTGCGGCTACTCGAACCGGGCCACTTGGAAAAAAGTTAACTAATCAGAACATTACTTGAAAAACAAAGGATAGTGATCTTTTTTTCAAATAAACCAATAGCGTGGAAGAATACGAACAATAGTTCTTAACAAAATTGAAAACTCAACAAAGTGCGAAGTGTTGCAAACCTCTCAGGAAACTTTGCCATTTGTTGGTTGGCTGGTTCCGTCCTAATTTTTCTACGCTTTTCAACGGTTTCGGTTAAGTTGACGCAAAATGAGTTTTCAAGCTAAATTTTTTGAGCGAGATTTGTAATTATGATAATTCGCCTTCAAGGACTGGATATCTAAGAGCGTGTATAACGCACAATGAAGTCGTGTAGCGCAGAGGAGTCGAAAATGTTATGCATGTTGCCATGTCTTTATGTCAAACAGACCGTTTCTTGCCGTCACAAGAAGCTACCAGTCCATTGTTCTCAGTTTACGTTTTGATTGGTTAGTTTTCTCCTAGGTGGCCCGGTTCGAGTAGTCGCACTATAAATTAGTACATGCAACACTTTTGCTTGAATTGTTGCTGTCCTTTAGGCTGTTTCAGCTAAACGAGGTTACTAACTCGTTGACTGTTTTCTTTAGTCTTTACTGTTGCTGGTTACTTCACTCCTGACAATGACGTCATTTATAACTTCTTCTCCATGCCGAAGAAAATCTGATTTACGAGCAGCGCAAGCATTACGTCATCTTCAACAAAAATACATCTTCGTGAGAAAGAAAACAAGTGCGCTAATTCCGAAACAGCTAGGTCCACAACCAAGGAACACTCGCTCAGATGCTTCAAGCATTCCGGGCACCACCTATTGTCCATGGAAGTGGGTTCAAGATGATGATCCCGCGCGCATCCCGCGAAGTATAATGAAAGCTGTGTGTCCAGGATGTGTGCATTTTTGCCGACCTGTATACTATTATCATAATGTTCTCATTCCAAAATGTGACAAAACGACAGGCGAAAAAGTGTGGAAATGGAAAGAAAAAGAACTTGCCATAGCTTATGTCTACGATCCTTACAACTAAGTTTAACGGAAAAAACATGTCTTCCCAAGAGTAATCGAACTTGAGCTCACTACCTTAAGCTAGGATAACCTTCTGCAAATACTCTTGAACATTTTGCTTTTTTATCAGGTATTTATTTGAGAAATTGCGATTCGGGCTGAACTGAAAGGAAGAAAGCAAAGCTTCAGCACTTTTTTGTTGGAAACGCAATTTCATCTGGTGTGATCAATATCAAAGAGAAAAAAAGATTAAATTTCAAATAGCACTATCTATAGTATTTATTTAAAGGAATATTTATAAGAGGGACTTGAGTGTAATTTTTTTTTGAGTGACAGATGAAGTCTTATTTATATATTGTGAACGAGTCGTATTACGGACTTAATTAATAGAGTCCCGATTCAATAATTATTTTTCGAGTGTTTAATTAAACTTGTGGATACTATTTGCTTGAATTGATTCCTTAGCTGGTACTGCACTGAGCTGTACGGCAACTGAGCTGCACGGCAAATACGCATACTAACACTGACTTTTATCACTGTTGCTGCTTCTAACTTCTGCAACTACAATTAAAACTACTACTGCCACTACAATTACTACTACTGCTGCTAAAATTACTACTACTGCCACTAAAACTACTACTACTGCTGCTAAAATTACTACTACTACTGCTAAAATTACTACTACTGCTGCTAAAATTACTACCCCTGCTGCTTAAATTACTACTACTGCGGTTAAAATTACTACCACTGCTGTTAAAATTACTACTACTGCTGCTAAAATTACCACCACTGCTGTTAAAATTACTACTACTGCTGCTAAAATTACTACCCCTGCTGCTTAACTTACTACCACTGCTGTTAAAATTACTACTACTGCTATTAAAATTACTACTACTGCTGCTAAAATTACTACCCCTGCTGCTTAACTAACTACCACTGCTGTTAAAATTACTACTACTGCTGTTAAAATTACTACTACTGCTGCTTAAATTACTACCACTGCTGTTAAAATTACTACCACTGCTGTTAAAATTACTACTACTGCTGTTAAAATTACTACTACTGCTGCTAAAATTACTACTACTACTGCTAAAATTACTACCCCTGCTGCTTAAATTACTACCACTGCTGTTAAAATTACTACCACTGCTGTTAGAAGTACTACCCCTGCTGCTTAAATTACTACCACTGCTGTTAAAATTACTACCACTGCTGTTAAAATTACTACCACTGCTGCTTAAATTACTACCACCGCTGCTGCGAGTGCTACTGTTACTGTTTTGCTGCTGGCACGCGACTGTTGATGTGCCTACTGCTATTACTACCGTCATCGTTGGCACAGTTGTCCTAAACATAATTTATGAAGGGCACTTGTTGATGGTCGTATCGATAATGATGAAAAAGTAGCTTCCTCTAAGATACAGACTAATTCAAAGCTAGTGTGCAAAAATCATACTCTATTCATGACCAAAACGGCTGAAAAACCCTACCCTTTGGGGCCGCACATATCTATATAGCCCCTATAAGGGAGTACCCCCCGGCTAAATAACTTGCTTCGGCACAATGGGCGTGTAGGTAATTTGCGACTGGCAACGAATGATCTACAATGGGGTCTTTAATATTTTTTAGCGTCACTAGCAGAGTTAATATGCGGTCGATTTACTGCGTGCCATGACGTTTGCTACCATCGAGAAGTTCTGTAATTGTTTTCATGGCTTCGCAACCCTTTTTTATCAACGCCAAAGTTGTTTTAGCATTACGCGAGAAAATGGCAAAGGTCACTACTTCTAAAATCACAATCACATTTATTTTCCCTTTGCTAATTTTAAAGTATATAATAAATATATTAAAGCATCGCTTAAAGTAAATCTGCCGTGTGCATTCCACTTAAATCCCTAACATATCATTCCAATTATAACAAACGTATATGAAACTGAAGATTACGAACTAAAACTTCGACACTAAAACGTAGAAGTTTAGGCTCAGCTAGGCTTCATAGTAATCTATAATTAATGACTAATTAAACTAGAAACTTTCTTCGTTCTATGACACGCACAACAAAAAATGTTTTTATATCTTCGAGACTATCTGGACTATCTGGAGACGATTCTTCACAGATAACTCCATGAATTTGTTGCTAAACTGTTATAAATTCTAAATTGTCGACTGATTTAGGGAGTCACCTTCCTTTATATGTTAAATAAATAATCGTCGAATTTGAGGGTTTTTCGTAAGAAGTTGAGATCATTTGAATTTTCTAACTTAAAAGCCAGCTGTAAATGTTTTTTTTTTTTTATCATTATTCTACTTGCGTTGTATAAAGCATCTATGTATTTTTTACTGATTTCATATTACAATATTATTATTCCATATTTAATTAATAGTATTTACTTAAGTTAGTTACTTTTAATGTTTCGTTAATTGTCAAACGTTCTATACATGAGCCTTTGTCTCGGATATAGAAGGCAACCTCATCCCACGTCTTGATTGGTTGAAACAAAGCGGCGACTTCTTGACACTATTGTCGTCCTAGTGATCATAGACATAAGCTATTTGCAGTGTCCTTTCCATCCTCGTCCAGAAGAGAATTCCTGTTTTTCGATCGCATCGTTGAACCAGCGTGTTGTGTGTGTAGAACACAGCCCTGCAGTAATGTTTGCATTGGGGACAAACCGCCTTGGCTATGTACCTGGGAATTCTGTCGGGATCATCGTCTGTAGCCCACTTCCATGGGCACTTTGTAGTACCCTCGATCGCTCCAGTAACGAAGTTGTTTCTCCCGTTGATTTGGGTGCTGTTGGAGCTTTGCACGACGAGCTGGTTTTCCACGAAAATGTAACGCTGACGAATGAGCTGCAGATATTGAGTATCAGTGAAGTTCTGTCTCCGCCTCGACGAACAACCGCTTGAGCCAGGGAGTGCCATCAAACCAATGACGGTAAACATCAAAATTGCCGATAACTAAAAGTTAAAAATTGGTCGACAATCGTTACTAAGTTATTGATGCCTTTTGAATGCTTAGGAACAAATCTTGTGACTATTTGTCACTCCAGCACTCAATTACAGAGATTCACTTTTAGCTTCAGATACAAGTACGGTCACAAGTGTTATATTCATTTAATTAATTGCAAGGTAACAAAAACTGCTGGAGAAAACTAAAATCAAGAAAGCTGCTTAAATTGTCATTGAGCAACATACAGCTGACTAATTTTTTTTTCGCGAGGATATACATTTTGAGTATTTCGTTTGAATGAGCACAGCTACCTTTAGAGAGCCTATTTTCTTGTTTTCGCCCCGCACTGCGACATTTTCTCAAAGCCTCGTCAAAAGGCCACGGATACACAAGCTGACGCATTAAGTTTAATTTTGACGAATTCGTAGAGGTAAAAGTATATGCTGGTTTCGTAATGTCCTTCACAAACCAAATGAATTTCATTGGCCTTAACAAGTTAACGCAATGACATCCTATGTAGCGCTCACTGTGGGAGAAACGAAATGGAGACAGTCCTCTTATTCGCGCTTACTTGAAGTGATGTATTTCGCTACATAAAAGTAATAAAGCTGCTCGCAGATTCTGACTGAAGAGAGGTGAGCTGTGAGGTGATTAAGTAAGTAAGTAAGTGAGTAAGTAAGTAAGATCCTTTAAACACGATTAAACACGATTATCGTTTAAGCACTATATGCTTGAGGGGTCGTGATGAGCTTAGCTGAAGCTTGAAGGATATATCGATCCACAGGTATACATGTCAGATGGAGAAAAAAAACTTTAAACTTATGATGTGGTGAAACGCGAAATTAACGGAGTTTTAAAAGAGTTAGAATCAGTTAATTTCGTTTGGTTCCGGGGGGTTTTTGGAAAGATGTCTCGCATTAATAAGTCAAAAACCTTGGGTTTTAAAGACTTTGTCAATCATGTTTTTTATCTTAATCGAAAGAAAAAGACAAAAAAAACTTTTTAATAACCTGAAACTGACTTGTTGGGTCTTTGTAAAATTCACTACTTGTCGCTTGTTAGCCAAGCATAGTTGAAATAGATTTAAAAGCGCCTGTGTTTACGATTGCGATGAGCTATTTAGTAATGAGCCTTGATCTTCAATGTTCGTTATTCAACATAGTTCGTAGCGCTGTAACATCAGTCGAAATCAGAGCTGTTTTCTGAACATTTTTAAACGAAATTAAAACCTACTGTAACTCTCTGCGTATAGCAGTTTATACCATGTTTGGCCGAAGAAATCAATTTAAAATGCATCAGTTAAGATGATCCTTGAGGTGTTGCACAAACCGCGTCTGTTAAACAAACATTTCATGTTCTTATTTAAAATGGTTATTAAGTTGTCCACGAATTCGAAGCTGAGTTGAAGGAAATTATCTGGTTCACAAAGCTCTAAACTTTCAAGAAACTAAACATTTTGTCATCACTGAGTTAAAATTAAAAAACGGAATGTTTCGGAGAAAATACTATAAACTTCAACAGCAATAATCTTTAACCTTCGGCACAATAATGCGAAACGCCGTCCAAATGTAAATGAGATACTTGGAGATCATTTTGAGAATACTAAATACATTTTGGGCGAAAACGTTACTTTATCTATTTTGATAACAACCCAAACGAGAGCGGATCTTACCTTAGCCATCGTTTAGATCACTTCTTCACCACTTTCCGTTCTATCGAGTTACTCTGACTTGCTGATCAGTTTGACTTTCACCTCTTCTTGTTTTTGAGTAAAGCCTCTTTGCTATTAAGCTTCTGCAGTGGAAATGTCTCATCCATCTGACATTTATATACATTTCTAGGTCTCGACCGGCGTTGAGACTGACTGACAGGTTTTTCCACCTACATAGTTGTTGAATTGTTCTCTTTTTAATGGAAAACTAAACTTAATATTGGAAAGATACAATTAATTTAAAATTAAAGTTCCATTCTGGTGACATAGCAGTCTATTTTTGGTGAATCAAACCCCGTTAAATTTTCTCCGCATCAGCGGATGTCACCACGCCTTTTGCAAAATGAACGGCGTGCTCGTTTCGCCATCTTTCCGCTTTCTGTCATTTTCAGTTCTTGATCTTCGAGACGATTAATTACTGTTCTATTCTAGATCAATAAATTACTGCCGAGGGCTTAATGGTCTAAAATTTGTTACCAGACAGTTAATTATTTAATAAATTCACAGTAGGTCTGCCGTTTGTTCTTATGGATGAAAACCTGAAAATAGGACTTCAATTAAACAGTTTCCTAGTCAGGAACTTACAATATCTAAAACAAATTGTTCGCGGTTTTCGCTGCATGTGCCTGTAGATATAAGCCTGATGTTCCACCTATTAAAAGAATGCGGTATTTTTCATTTATGCAGACCAGCGCCTCTATTTTCAATATTTTATTGAAGAACGGAACATAATTAACTCAAGTACATCTTGAAAAAACTAACGGGATGATTCCTAAGATTAGGTCTTACTTATGTGATTAGTAATTTCAGGATGTTAATGTTCTACATTTTTTGTTTTGTTTGGTGTGACTGTAGCTTTTTATGAGCGCGAAGAAGACTTGATAACATTACATTTAAATTTCACATCACTCTGAGCATTTCCTTCTTTCTAATTAATCTGTTAAGCCTGACATCTTTGCATATCTGTTTCAGTTAAAATTTTAACCCGAGCGATTTGTTTGTTTTAACACTTTAACGGCATATTTCGCAATCCTCTTCCGGTGAGATTGCTACTCCCCCAGTCTCCCCCGACCCACTTACGTTTGCTGTCTCTTAAACTTCCTATCGGATATGTTCAAACAAACAGGACAAACAAGGTTTGTCCACGTGTTTTGGCCGTCCGTGGGGAAATTCACGTAAGGCAGGATTGTATTGCATCAATTTTAATTCCTTTTCAACAGCTCACAAGAGTTCAAATCATTATTTTTAAAATTTCTTTCTCTCACTAAGGAATCATATTTTTTTTTCAAAAAATTCGAAACGAGCGGCAACTCATATTTGTAGAACTATTTTTCCATTGCGTAATGCGTTCTCATTGTGTGAAGCTTTTTTTATTGACTGTGATCCTAGGTTGCTAACTAAAGTATCGTCACCTTAAACATTGTGAGAAGTGTTAATATTTAAACATGTTTGTCAGGTGCCTCACTAGAGCTTAAGATTTTAATAATTTAATCAGCTCATTTCAGCTCTATTTACTCAGGTTAATAATAGCCACATCAAGCGAAATGTCAGCTTGATAGTTTGTGTGAAATGATTTTTCCGACAACTAAAATGGAAGTCTGGAATTGAACTGGGTATCATTAATGTCGATAGTTTCAAATGGTTGCTATCCTTCAAAGCCTTTAAGAACTTACTTTTAATTTTCCACACTGGGGTAGGTGTAGTTTCTCACCGATACTTGTGGCGTGCATTTTTGTGAATAGATTATGCGCCCATGGTGATAAGCACACAAAGCAGGTTCCATTATTTTTTATAAATTAAATTAAATTATAATTTTGTTAAGTAAGAGTCATAATTAAATTTAGAAAAATTTAAATTTTAAACAAAAATTGTCTCCAGTTGGCTATACTAAGACGCGTCATACTGAAGTGTGTTTTTGAACTACCGGTAATATTGTTCCTGGCATAACCGGACACTTTATGTTGATATTGCCCATCTGCTATCAACAGTGGTTTAAACTAATATTTTGTACGTATTTAGGACGACAAACTCATCAATTTTTAGCAGACCGGATTTTAAGATCTTTAATAGCCCACATAACCCAGTACATTGTCATTAGCTGATGAGTTCATTTCACACATCAACTCGTCAAATATTGCATCATTTTTGTTTTCTCAGGGCAAACGTAGGAAGTGCTGGGTGGTTTGACTAAAGAACAATATTTAGGGACACTTAAATGACAGTATGACATGAAAGACTTCAATTATACATGCATGATTGATTCAGTCGTCCACCTGAAGGCAGAGACAATGGTTACGTCATATGTACCTCTATGTTTCTTTTTCAGAACTTTTCTAAAACAGGACACAGTCAGTTGATTATATAAAGGACTTACATAGTCGCGCAGAGATACGAAATTTCTCTTCGAGGGTTGAAAAATATCTCACGAGTGAGTGAGTTATATAAAGACCAATGAAATACCAAACAATTCCCCTTTCGCTAAGAAAGGCACGATTTATTATGTAACCATAGCAACGGAAATCTTTTCACATGTGAAGGTAACATGTTATTTTCACGTGTGAAGAGATCATGTTTCGCGCGGAAGAACACCTGGTATTTCATCGATGTTTATATAACAAATTGCTACGTCATGGCAGTAGTAGAAGGGGGCCGCGTGTACGAGATAACCAACCTTTTACTTAAATGTGACACGCGCCCATTTTTCAATTGACAGGAGACTTCCACTGTTGCCAGATTAGAACGCAACCCACAAACTGATAAGACATAGGAAATACCTCGCGATAAAATAACATTATGCTTTCGGTTTTCGGCATAATGTATGTCTATTTTAATTACAGTAGTTCTCCACGGCCCTATCATGACAAAACTCATTCATACGCTGGGCACATTTTATGCTAATCCATATCCGGGGTTTTAAACTAGTAATGAGGCTCTACATGTAACAAGATTCAGGTTCACTGTAATGTATGTGTGCTGCCCCTTTTTTTCTGCTTCCAGCCGTCTTCCTCAGTTGGCGCATATTTAATGGAACACTTATCTTTATTCCCTCAAAGGTTGGCGCCATTTTCGTTTAATATAGCCTTTTGTATAATAACCTAGATTCTTGCTTAAAAACGTATGGACTATCCATTACAGTTGTGTCTGTGATTGTTTTTAGTTCCGAGTCTGGCAAATGCATGTAAAGAGAACGAAAACTGCGAGGTTTCTTTTCTTTTCTCTCCCTCTTTTTTTTCTTTGTTTTGATGTTGTTGTTGTTGTTGTTGTCGTTGTTTTTGGTCGGCTATATGTTTTGGTGTGAGTATTGTTCCATATAGGTTAACTGAAAACAGAATTTTAGCGATACCTTGAAAGGACGTGGAAAGCTGCACAGAAACACTGGTGTGTGACTGGGCTTACGGTTGATATTTCCACGCGGCTTTTTAGAGTTATCAGAGACCTTAAAAGTTTTCTTCTACCTTGGATGAACACGTGCAATTCTAAGCAAATACCGGCAGGCCTTGCCAGTTTACTGAAATCGACTACCCGAATTGAGCCGCATCTCATCTCAAGATCTGTTCTCGCACGCAGAGCGCTATTGACTCTACGTAAACGAAGAGGCCTAATTTCTTTTTACAATATGAATACACTTTCACAAATAAGAAACAGAATTCTGCCAAAAGAAGGAAAGATCTGGCTAAACCTGTACGTGTAAATTGACCGCACATTTCTAATTTGCACGCAAATACAAATCATCGGTGGAGAATGGGGAGACAGAAGATATATTTATCATTCAATTAAAACAGGACTGTTGACAGGTATGGCTGCCTGAGTAAATGAAATTCCCGGACAGTATTCAGTAGAAGTTTGTATCTAGAAATTATGTGGCCTGTGTGGTTTTCGAAGTCATTTCTTGGGTATGAACGGGTGTAGAGAAGCCCTTTTAATATCCCATCGAAATCACCGCAGACAGTCGCTAGTAGATCGTGGAAAAAAAAATACAAAACTCGCAAGAACAGCATTCCACCAAAATTTTATTCCTTGCCAGCATAGACCACCCACGCCTATTCTGGCTTAACAAGAACAACTAGAAGAAATTTAAGTACGGAAGCTTGATCTTTATTCCGCATTCTGATCTGACAATCAGGAAAAGATATTCTCAGCTTTAACGTGGAAGGGCGTCTCACTCAACGGTCTGAGCACTATGTAAGAAAAGCAACAGATATGAAATAAGAATCTCAAGAAGGCATGTGTGAAATGATGAAA
>Ga0126339_10000786_pt1:0-15000 | contig 19247 bp, 9 predicted proteins | sample OrbTmetagenome_2_FD_92532 | JGI IMG/M metagenome (GOLD analysis project Ga0126339, IMG submission 92532) | Coral microbial communities from Petempiche,Puerto Morelos, Mexico - Orbicella T R C metagenome | ecosystem: Host-associated > Invertebrates > Cnidaria > Coral | place...
GAATGGTTGGTGGGTTCAGAAAAAACCTCCAACCCCCCAGGAGGGGCCCCCCCCCTGGAAAATGTGCTAGTTTTATTAGAGTGGTTGTGTCCCCCGAAACCCCCCCCCCCCCCCCCCCCCATCCCCCAGGAAAGTACAACACACCTGAACTATTAATACATGTTTATGAGTGTGTAAATATCCTTGTTTTTGAGTCAACTGAAGATGATCAAATCAAATAGTAATTAAAATTGATATGTTGAAAAACAGTATAAAAATATAAACAGTTTCAGTCAAACTTTACGGGCTTAAAGATTCTGTATTAACTGTCGCAACAGACATCTGAAAATGACTTATTATAATAATTAAGCATTGTGATTTTCTTGGTAAGTTTTACCTTCATTTGACGGCATACATCACTTTTGTTAATTGTTATTTCTTTTGAAGGAATCGGCCATTGACACTCAGCTTGATAACAGGCATATCATGCTTAGAGGTGACACGGTAGGATTTTTCTAAAATTGTAATATTGTTATAATGTCTTTGTACTGAGCTCATGGTGTAGTTTAGTGTGTTTATGGTATAATGATCTGTACAAAATACTCCAATCACTGTTAACGTCTTAGTCATGATTTTTTTTTTGCAAGGTTTCAAGAATCCTGAGAATGCGGTCAACAGTTACACGGTGGTTAGTTCTTACTTTGTTCACCTGCAGGGCTCAGAATAATTTTCAGCCAATGTCAATGGGAAGAAACTTTGACAGCGAAATTTAAGCAAAAAATTGTCAGATACCAAATGAATACATGTATTTGGGACTCTTATTTTAGTCAGGAGAAAATCTCTCTTGTAGAAGTCTCTGCTGGCAAGCTTCTTTTGTAATTTTCTATTTGTGACTGTATTTTTTTCTTTCACAAAGAGGGAAAATTGAAGATAACAATTGAGGATTTGACTGTTTATTCACGATAGTATGCACATGGATGTGCTTGTCAACATGAACAGCAAGTGAAATTTTTGGCCGGTCAAGTTACCATTCTGACCGGACATTATACATTGGCCGGCTGTTATTTTGGGCCCTGACCTGATTAACTACTTCTTCAGTTCAATCTGGTTTCATTTTGTTTACTTATACAAAAAGTCAGGAACAAGAGGATTACATGTATCTTACTAGTAATGTGTCTCAGTTTGTATCCTCTGCTAGTCTAGCTTCTGAGTAGCAATGATTATTTGGGATACATGTACAGTGTATGCAAGAACATTCTTGGTTCTTTCTTAGGGTTCGTTTCTTTAAGAAAATCCAAGATTGCATTCTTAAATGTGAAAGAATCCAAAAGTGGATTTTGCATTTTTTTACTAAACAGATCAATCCAAGATTTCACAGATCATGATGCGTCAAAGGAACTGAAGAATCCACTTCTGTTCTTCGGTTTCTTTGACGCACCATGATCTGAGAGATCTTTGATTAATCTGTTTAGTAAAGAAACGCAAAATCCGTTTTTGGATTCTTTCAGATTTAAGAATCCAATCTTGGATTTTCTTGAAGAAACACACCCTTAGAACATGTTTCTGTTTCATGAGAACTATTTTCATCCAGAAAATGACTATTAGTCACTTTTAATTAAACATTTGAGATTACAATGTGAAATTGAAACTATCAAACTGGACTTTCTTTATTTTTCAGCTTTAGGGACCATTACTTTGATCACAGTTATGTGGAGGTAATTATATTGATGATATACACTTAAAGATTTTTCTTTTTCTCCTTGATTGGGGTTCATTTTGTAATTTAATTAACTTGAAATTCTGGTTCAATCATCTTGTCATTTTGAAAAAACTTACTGTTGGAACTACATGTATCCCTCTTCTGATAGGTGACTCCACCCACAATGGTCCAAACACAGGTCGAGGGAGGCTCCACTCTCTTCGATTTCAACTACTTTGGTGAACAAGTAAGTTATCTTCTTCAGATTAGTTCTTTTGTGCTCATCTGTTCTTTTTTCCCTTTGGATTCAAGTGCTTGAAATATGGATTGATATAGTCTGTTATACATGTGTGATGTCAGTGTTCAATCATTTCAGGCATATTTGACACAGTCATCCCAGCTTTACCTGGAGACAGTCATCCCAGCATTGGGTGATGTGTTCTGCATTGCACAGTCATACAGGGCAGAACAGTCACGTACAAGAAGACATTTGTCCGAGTAAGATTATATTATTTTCCTTGTGTCGTGTTTCTGATGTCACTATGGACGCCTTTAAGCCATAGAAATGGGCGACAATTAGTAAAGTAGGGGTGGCCAAATTGCTGGTAATTGAAAACTGGTTTACTGTATGCATATGCATGATGTAATACATTAAAAAAAATAAATGGTTTTCAACAGAAACCTATCTCTACCAGCAAATTTAGCAGAATAGCTTTAATTAATGTAAGATATCCTATTTAGTTAATCATGTGACATGTCTGGTTCAATTAGAGCAATACATTGTACCAGAAGCAGTTAGTTTCACATAGAATTACCTGTACATGTATATGCTGCACATGCGTGTATAATTTAGAAGTTTCATGTGAGTATTAAATTAGAATACATATGATGTAATATAATTTTTATTATAACAAATACAAGTGTGAGTGGTCTTGGCCATGTTTTGCATACAGGTGTAGTGGCACATTGGTCCTGAGCATCAAACTTAATTCTATTTTTTATCATCTACAGATACACTCATGTAGAAGCTGAATGCCCCTTCATCACATTTGATGATCTTCTGGACAGAATAGAAGACTTGGTATGTATGAAGAGACTAATTTTATCATTATCTGAATGCTCTTCTCTATTATTCACATGGTATTTTGCCATTAATGAGAATGCCATAGTTAAAAATTAATGCAATCCTATATTATTTTTCAGGTGTGTGACGTTGTTGACAGAGTGTTAAAGTCTCCTCATGCAGATATACTGAAGGAAATGAATCCAGTAAGGGCAATCAGTTTGGCTACATCTGCATCAAATCATGCAAGAATATAATCTTGGAGTTACATTTTAAGAACTAAAAATATTAAATTCATCCTGACCACAATTTCTCCATAAACGTCTATTCAGTGTTATCATTAGGATCCAGCAGTTAAAAGTATACATTGCAGGTTTCTGTACTTGAAATGTAAGAGCTTCTAAAGAAGCTGTTTGACCAAATTGGTGGTCAAGTTTAACATTTATCAACTTGAAGTTGGTAAGGTAAATTAACCACGGCAAGTTCGTGAAAAATTTTGATGTTTCAAGTAATAGCCCTTCATCAGGGCAAAGATGATTTCACACTTAACTCCCTTATTTTTCTGCCCTTGACTCCACCATGTAAAAACTACATGTAAGTGTGACCCTTACCTCAAAAATCTTCATCAAAATTTTCACTTTTACATTTATTTACATTTATTTATCTACTTCACTGAGGTCTGTTTATAACATTAAACTCTTTACGTCTTTCAGGATTTTAAGCCTCCTAAAAGACCTTTCAAGTGAGTAAAGTATTCCTGCAGTGATGTCGTGATTCGACTTGATTCAGGACTCAATTCATATCAAGACTAATTTGATGTGAATACTTGTTCTTAACAGGAGAATGGACTATTCTGATGCCATCAAGTACTTGAAAGAACACAACATCAAAAAGGAAGATGGCACTTACTATGAATTTGGAGAGGTACTTGTAATGTTTATATGTTAAAGATACATGTATTAAGATGGAATCCACCAGAAGCTGGAGTAACAATTGGCCAAAAACCTTGTACCAACATTATTCACATGGTATTGCAAACTCCTGTATCAATGTTTTAAATATCTTCTCAGAAAAAAAAAACACATTTCTAGCAACACCAAGCGTCGAAAACAAATGTTGAACTTCGTATGAAACACTTGAAAGTACTGGTGAGATGAAACTGATGATGAAATTTTACCTGTGTTTGCACAATTTCTCTGAAGTTTGAAATTTATTTTCTCTCATTCCCATGGGAAATTGTTTTCGGTGTTATTTCAGGCAACTATTTATATCCTTAGCTTTAAGAAAATGTAAAAAGGACTGGGAAATACTTAAAAATATCCTGGTATCAGATTTTTGTCCACTAAAAACTGAAATTGCTCAATTTTCTATCAGATTTTGTCTTAACCTGAACTCTCAAGGATGGTAGATGTACATGTGCTTAATAATACAACTTATTTCCAGTAGCTGCATCTCACGTCTGAGCTATGAGTTATCAATTTAACAAGAGTACAACCTGATAAAAAGTTATGAATGAATTGCTTTTATAGTGATAGGTAACTCTACATTTTCAAATCACCTTTTAATATACATTTAGTTAAGCTATCCATCCATTTAATAGTGAAATGTAATAATAATAATAATAATAATATTAATAATAATTGTACATACATTTATATATAGCGCTAATACTATGAGATATTCAAAAGTGCTTTACATAAAAAGAAGCTAACAATTAAACTAAAACAAAGATCTATAAATGCAAAAAAATGTGCTAAAATACAAAAATATTAAAACAGCTTATGCAACTAAGATTTACTAAAATTTATAAACAGTCATAAGCGATTTTAAAAAGATATATTTTCAGTACCATAATCATCATTTTGAATTGGGTGGTTATGGCAAACAGAACATTTACAGTATTTGGGATGGGACACATTCCTGATTTAATTAACATGGCTGTTCTTGGCTATAGGCAAATTCTTCAGATCGATCAGTAAAGATGATGTTAAATGTTTTGATCCTGGGGCACAAATGTTTTCTCACTCAAGTTACATGACTGTATAAATTTCACAACTCTGGTAAATGAAGAATGGTACAGGACCTACAAGAGAGAGAAACTATGATTCCATTAGTAACTGAGTAACTGTGAAATTATTTCTCTTTGTAGGACATCCCAGAGATGCCTGAGAGGAAAATGACAGACCAAATCAATGAGGTACATGTACTGGATTATACAGTAAACCAAGATTTATTTCCTTCATTTCAATCAATTGAAACAAGACAGTGAAGTTTAATACTCACACTTATGTCATTTTTGCCTTAGCCAATCCTGTTGTGCCGTTTTCCTACCAACATAAAGTCTTTCTACATGTTCAGGTGTCCAGAGAATAAGGGTCTCACTGAATCAGTAAGTTATTATTGGTTGCGATAAGCTTAATTGGTAATTCAACTTGCAATTCTGCTGCTAGACTACAACCATAATTATTGCTACACAAACACAATTAACAGGATCTGCACTTCTCAAACTCATTAATTATGCATGAGGTAATTAATCAATTGTGTGGCCTCATTCGGGCAACATGGATGTCCCTTGATACCCAGTAAAGACCAGATCCAAACACATATGATCAGATTCCAAACACACGTCTTAAGATATCCAAAGACGCGTGTTTGGAAATCAGTTTGCAAAAGAATGCAGTACTTGAACAAATGTTTATTAACTTCCAGGATTACAGTAATCATTTTGTTAACGTTAACATTAACGTTTACATTACAATTCAAGAACAATCTCAAATTCAACTGATTTAACATTCCACACACACTGCTTTCACCTTGTAAGAGTTCATTACTTAGTACTCGCGGTTTCTGTTACAATACTAGATACAGTAAGGTCCAATTTTGGAAAACATCAACAGCCCACTTATCTTTGTACTGAGTGCTTTTACAATTTGAACCTTTGAGCAAAGAAACTTCCTCTTTGCAACTTTTCGGCGGTCGAAACTGGGAAGACCTTTCCATAGCTGCTTCTTCCATTTCTCAAAATTGCAGCTGAGGATGCCAATGCAAAGTGTGACTTCTTCTAATTAAAAAGCAGAAGCTGTGAAAAAAAACACAACACCGTTAATTACACTGACTACCAACTATATGCATGTACATGTGCTAATGAAACAAAAGAAAACAAAAACTGACTATTTACATGGTCTTTCTGTTTTTGTGTTTATGGTTAATAAATTAAGCCCTTTTGAGAAGCCATTTCGTAAACTTGGGTTTCTTGTTTCATCAGTGTTTCCAAACACTCGAAAACAATAAAAGCGTTCGGCCTTCAGCCTCATGCTTTCATCAGTTTTCTCGTGTCTGGAAACCTTGATGAAATACTCACCCTCATTTATGACATATTACTTGAAAAATGGTTGCCAACCAACATCAAAATGTATTAGCATGTGCACAGTTTTTGAATATAATATTATCCACCTGTAGTTTAGTTGATTTTTTCAACTTTCTCTTTATATTTTTAGGTTGACCTTCTGATGCCTGGAGTTGGAGAAATTGTTGGTGGCTCAATGAGGATGTGGGAATATGTAAGTTACTGGTCCATATTTGCCAGAGCAGTGTTTTTAAGTTACAGATTGGAGGGAGATTGGCCACTCACCACTCCATCAACCGGACACCAATTATCTTGTAAGCTAACTGCATTTGTAAAGCTAGTGCAGTTAAACATTGGCAACTCTTCTGAATGGTCAGAGAGCCCAGTGCGTAAGAATAAACCCCTTCACTTCACACCTGCACCAAACAGCATTTCACTTTTGAGTAACTACCAAAAGATTTCTTAAGACATTTTTTTTAGAGAGGCATCTAGTGAGCAGTAAATTTGTGACTTCACACAAACATGTTTAGTTCTAGATTTTTTTAAGAAACAAGTTTCTAACACTGAATCGATAAACCTGTCTTGAGTTGTTTCTACTTTACGGGACAGGTTACTTTATATCTCTTTAATGTAACTCAAAACCAGGTTAGCATAATAATTATTACAATACCTAAACCATGTATTTAAGAACATTTGAATTGCATCTTTGTTCAGGAGGAGTTGCTAGAAGGCTACAAGAGAGAAGGCATTGATCCAACACCTTATTACTGGTATACTGACCAGGTACATTAAACTGTCTTTGAATCTTGATAAAATTACTGTTATATTTATTTTTTTGGCTCAGACTACTTAATAATTGAAGAGCCTGGTCTAACACTATGCTAATTAACTTTTTTGTTTCTATTGTTGTTTTTCATTTACTGTGGTTCAAATTCTCCTCAAATTTGGCACATGGTCTTCAATTTAGAGAAATACCATTGCCCCGAGTTTTGTTTTTTGTGTTTAATTGCTATTCTCATTGTTTTGTGCAGTGATTGCAAGGCTTATGCATGTGTTGTCCTAAAACACTAACTGTTTAACCGTTGTATAGCTTCGATCTCCTATGGGCAGCCAACTATTGTAATGAACATTACATTTATATAACATAATAATGTATTGTTTTCTCTGAACTTGAATAATAATTAAAAGTAATTGTTACAATTGAATTATGTTACTTTTTTCCTAAAGCAGTAACTGTCTAACCATTGTAAAGCTTCAATCTCGTATGGGTAACCAACTATTGTAATGAACATTCATTTATGTAACATAATAATTATGTTTTCTCTGAACTTGAAAAATAATTAAAAGTAATTGTTACAATAAAATTATGTTACTTTTTTCAGAGGAAGTATGGGTCTTGTCCTCATGGTGGTTATGGTTTGGGACTGGAACGATTCCTAACCTGGCTTCTGAATAGGCAACATATCAGAGACGTCTGTCTGTACCCACGATTTACAGGAAGATGTCGGCCATAAAATTGCACCACTCTAGGAAACTTGCCAAGAAAAACTATTAGCCAATTAAAATGTGGCATGTAACATGCCAATAAAATTCTAGCTATCAAAAGTGTAACAAGTAACTTAGTTTGTTTCTTGTAGAACATTCAACAAAAAGTGTAATTTACCAATGTTATGTAAGGAAGAAATATTTATCAAAAATAAACATTTCTGAATTCCCTCTTTAAATTTAACCTATTTTAAACCACCTGTCAAATCCAATAGCCATAAACTGACAGAGGGCAGTACACAAGTCAGATGTTTCAGAGAAAGTGAGAACAGAATATGTAGACAGTGTCAGATATTTGTACTTATCTCCATCCAAGGGAGTAGTATGCATTTTTCATGGAGTACTCACAGAAGAGTTAATTGAACATTAAAGGCATGAACTGCTTCTGGGATTTGAGTTTTTTCTCTTTAGCATCTCGGAAAAGTCATTTTCCAAGTTTTCCACAGAACAGCCATCAAAACATGGAAAGACACTGAGTATTGAGTAACTCTGTTACAGTTTGTTTATATGTCTGATCAATAGTAGACTGCAAAACAGTCGTTTTCAGACGTTTTCGGAAGGCACGAAGCACCGTAAGCGTGATCCTCGTGTGTGAAGCATGCGAGCCTCATGCCCGTGGCATGTGAGGCGAGAAAACCAATGGGAATTTCCTGTTGCTGGAAGAACGGGAAATTCTGCACGAATTTAACATATGCATGGCGGACAGTCATATTTTTTAGTGTCTCTCCCCATTCTCCCTCGCTTTTTTTACACCCGCTCCAGACCTTTCGTTCGAATATTGCCCGTCACTCGCGTTCGCAAAAAATATGACTGTTTTGCAGTCTAGATCAATAGTAAGTTAATAGGAGAGACTAGTGACTGTCAAACCAGCTGATTTAAATCTTATGAAGACACTTTTTGCCAATAAAAATATATATTGATACATTATTTTTTCCCAGTGGCCCCAGCTCATACATGTCAGGCTTATTGTGTCATCTGACTTGGCATGCCAGATAAAACCTATCTAACACATGGCAAAAACTGATAGGGGATGCAGACAGACAGCTTGATTTTTGTGTCCCTATGGTCAACTGGTAAGATTACTTGGTATGACAATGCCAGAATCTGTGATACTAAGAAGTGTTGTTATGCAATAAATTTAGTTCTCATACTGAAATGTCATCATTGAACTAATTTTATTATTTTCAATTCCATTTTCCTAGCTACACAAAGGCAGGATAAGAATAAAACCATCATTTTTAAAAAAACAATAAATCAATAATAAAATAATAATGGAAATTACAAAATTTTCTTGGACCATATTAATTTATTTTTTAGTGTTATTGACCTGGTGAGGGTAATCTCCAGAGATGATTATTGTTTATAACAACTTCATTGTCAAGTAAAATTTTAAAGCAAAAAGTTCACTTTGAAGATGACTTTCACAAGTCTGTACTATCCTTTATAGCTCAAACCTCACCTGACCTGATCTCCAAAAAATAATGCTTTTTTAATTAATTACCGGTACTTAATGTTCTTAAATTAGTTTTTCCCTTCATGTAATTTAAATACTTGATCTTTAGCTAATGAGACCTTAATTCACCTTTTTTAAATTAACAGAAACGCTAATGAAAAAAGTGTTTTGTACACTACACATACAGTCAGTAGCATTTACTACAGATATTGTATCTAAATCAGAAAGTATCTGAATTGATGTGGTGCCAGCACTAAGTGGATTTATAACATTTAGGAAAAAATAGCTGAGCTAGGTACAAAACCCACTGTATCTACAGTGCAATGAGGTGTCCATAAAGTGGATTTCTGTGTCAAAGAACCAGTACACAATTTGAGCAACAAAAGATTTACTACTACATGTATCCTAACAATTCATTGCTTTGATCAAATTATAGTTGCTGCATGTAGCCAAATGACTATTATTTTTGTCCAAGCTGAAAGAATGTCGAAAATGACTTCTACAGTAAATGTTAAAGCAATTAATCAAATCATTTTATGATATCACGGTCTCTCTCCAATACCTCCTGCAAAATCGTAAACCTTCTGGCTAACAGCCAATGCCAAAGAATCTGCAGCTTCCCTCGTGGCAGCCTCTGCATAAACACGGACAACATCTTCGGTACCAGATGGTCGCACAAAAGATCTTGCACTTTTGTACTCAGAGACAAGTCTATCAATTTCGTCTTGAAGCCCTTCAGGAGTTGTAGCCTTCCTTTCAGACTCTGTTGTCTGGATGACAGTGCGATCCTTGATCGTGACTTTACGCTGCCTGTTGGGGAGGTCAGTATACGCAGCACTCCATTCTTCCAAGCTCCAGCCTTTCTCATAGAGGATGCTTTCAACCACTAACATGTCACTCATGGCATCGCCAACAGTTTGGTTGACCAAATCTACCATGCTCAAAAACTGCTCTGCAGCTTTATGCTTCTCAGAGTTGGCATCTGTGTTTTGCATAACAGACTTCATCTTATTAATAGCATTGTTTGTAAACAATACTGTTCCATGACCATTAGCTTCAAAGTAGACGCCTATATCAAATTCTTCCGCCTTGTGGTGAACATGCTTCACGCCTGTTTTTGCACATGCTACAGGAACACCAAGTGTGTTTTCAGCATATAACGTTGAACTACCATTGGCATATGCTGTCTGGACTATTCCCAAGCCTCTTTCAAGCACCACTCCAGTTTTGTCAAGTTTTTCTTTCAGGTAACCTACTATCAGGGTGGCAATTTTATCACCATCAAGCAAATGGAACTTATTCTCTTTATCAAAGAAGAAATACAGCACTCTATCAGCATCACCATCGAATGTTACACAGCGATCACCAGGGGTAATAACCATGCCATCAGGAGCACACTGGTAAAGCTTTACAAAGTCAGCACCACACTTCTCATTAAGCTTTCCAGTGGAACCATCGTTACACACCCATATAGACAGGGAGTCACACAGGTGCTTAGTCATCTCTTTTATTTTGACAGCTCCCACCCCATTTGCACCGTCTAGTTTGATGATAGGGACACCACTTTTCCCAGACAGTGACCTCAGATGCAGAAAAGCTTTGGAAATTTTCTTGTAGTATCCCTCCTCTGTTGCCTCACCATATTCACCTTCTGTGTTGTGACATCTCACCATGTAATGCAACTGTGGGGTTGTTAAAACACCTACACAAATTTAAAATAATAGTTTCATCACAACTTATGTAATACAAAAGTTATTAGCCAAGTGTCAAGAGATCCCCATAGAATGTACTTCCTCCCTTCCTTTGAAAATAATCTTTTCAAGATTAGAAAGTTATTTGGTTGACTTGTGTTCACTTTTTTTAGGGGCAGGGGCAGGGGAGGGGGCCTGAGAATGGGTTATAGCATTTGATAACTGCACCTCACCATGGGATGTAGAAGTCAATTAAGTGCTATAGCCCAATAAAGACAAGTACGACCCCGAGAAGACAGTTCATTGTTCCAATGTGTCAGTACCGAGCATAATTTTCACCCAAGAAAGGGTGGAGAGGAATAACAACGGTGGGGTCTGTCCTCACCGTAGTCATGATATGATGCACCTAAGGCTTCAATTCCATCTGCAAGGGCTTTCACAAACTGTGCGCCGCTTGGTCTCGTATCCCGGGCGATAAACACTTTGGCTGGAACATTCCAATCGATACCGTGTTCCGTGACTACCCCTCTCAGAATCTCAACCACGTCTTCCGCATTTGCCAATTCCGACGCATGCCTTTCCCAGGAGGGCTGTAACATCTCACCAAACGGATCCACCAGTTTAACACCATTATCATGAACAGGGTTATGAGAGGCAGTGACGACCACACCAATAACTTGACCACTCTTGGCCTTGGACCGTAGAACCGCAAGGAGACCCATGCGAAACATCACAGAGTCAAGAGAGTCAGCTCGCGTGCGAAATCCTGCTGTCCCATAAGCGAACTTGATACTGGGTTTTGGATGTTGGTTGCTCACTTCTGCAGCCTTCTGAAGATAAGACTCCATGATCAGAGGCAATTTAGGGGGAAAAAATATTCTCTAATCTAAGCGAAAAGAACAATTTCTTGAAGGCCACGTTGATAATCGACCCCAGGCCTCTATACGTTCGTTCATTAGGCTCGTGCGCACGCATCTTTTCAGAACTGTAACCACTGTCAGAAGTGTTTCATTACTGCAGATTCACCCTCTTCTCCCCTTTCTTTTCGGCCATAGTTGTGTTTTGCTGTTAAGGTAACTCATCCTCTTATATCTTTGCCATCCGAGAGTGTTATTTAAATTTTCCACTTACCAGATATTAAACAAAAATTGTTTTATGTTTAGTAGAGATTGTTTCCTCGTAGTCGTTGACTAGAAGTTGTTTTTCCTGCTCAAAACACCATGCATACTGACGTGCTAAACTGCCTGGTTAAATACATTCATTTGGTGTATTCAAAGGTTTTGAATCGCTAAAAGTATCGTGACTTTACGTGACCTTCTTCGTGAAATTCTGGAATAGTAAGAAATATAAGTACATGTAAGAATAATGTTCTGTTTATTTCTGCAGACAGGAACCAAACATGGCTCGTAACACTGAAATGGCGGTAGGACTCCACAAGGGTCATAAAACCACAAAGACAGTCCAGAAACCTAAACCATCCAGAAGAAAAGGGGTAAGAGTATTTCACACTTTGTTTAATTAGGAATTGCTCTTAGACAGTGTCAGCTCAAAATTTAGAACCAGGTGAAAGTAGTCCAGTATAATTACTAGTTGGTTAGAAAGAAATGTCACGATAGGATGTACAACTGTAATTTTATTAAATTTGAGCTTAAGGTGGCTGGTACCAGTTTTCTCACGTGGGGAGTAGATCATCATTGTGCATCACGTGTGAGAAACACGCGTGATAGAGGCGCGAGAGTTAAAATCCAAAAGACCAAAACAAATATGGCGGTGCGCGGCTTTTTTCGCGCAAGGTCACTTTTGTACTGTTCGAGACGAAATTCGCATTTAAAGGAGGCTTTACCTATTGCCTAAGGAAATTTTTAAGGAGCCAAAGCCACTTTTTTAGGAGCCCAGAATAAATTTGCTGTGGTCAATCTGGGGGGTTTGGGAGACTGGGGAAGATGGGGGAGGGGGGGGAGGGGATGTGGAGTGAATTTGGAAATTTAGGGGAGGGGTCCGGAGGCAGAGATTTCCCAGGAGACACTGATATGGTCTAATATCAATCAAATTTTTGAAATAAAGGGTTCAGCAAAGTGATCAGGTCATGACTGAATACTATTTAGAATACTATTTGTGGTCAAACAAATTCAATAATTGGTGTATCCATGCAAGTGCTGCAGCTTTTTTTACAAAAATTTAGATTGTCTCTCTTGTTTTTGAGTTTAGCAATTCTGTTTTAACAAAACAAAATACGCTGTACAAATCATGAAATGCAAGCTGCAAATGAAAACAAATAAAAATGAAAGAGGCATTTGGGGCGTTTGAATCTGGCCTCACTGAAATGTGCTTTCCTTCCCCGTGCGTCAGCGACATAAGTATAAACAAAACATGTTTTTTTAGGCAGCATTACCGCATTACATTGGCTGCTTCTTTGGAGAAAATAAATTCTCGTATATTGGGCGGAGTTTTGACAATTTGTTTGATAATTTAAAACAAAAAACCCTGGTATGCAAAAAGAATTGGAATGATGGTTTCTTGTTGTTGGCTAGCTACTTGAATATTTCAACTTTTAAGTCATAAATACCAGTATCCTTTCAGAAACTACAGAAATTCATTCAGCTAAGTGAAGTTTTCCAAAGTATTGGACAAAAAAAAGCCCAAGAATTTAGAGATATTTATCTTTATTCAATTGTTAATATAATGTCAGCAGCATCATAGCTCCAATTCCAAAAATATTTGTTATCAAAGTAGTTATTTTGCAACTGGAATCAGTAGGGCATCAACAGAGACACAATCCATTGGTATACATGACATGTATTTATTCAATACTGATCTTGCAATGCATTATAGGGCAATTTTCAAATATGGCTGTTTTTGGTTGTTTTGTGAGCAGGGAGAGACTTTGTTGCCATGTTTTGGCCCATATTTCTCATGTTAAAAGCAAAACAGGACCAGAGTAGCTCTTGTTTTCCGTTTAATTTATTGTGTGAATGATTTTTTGACCGATTTTATGAGAAGATTGAAGTCATCAGACAGATTAGATGGAGTTGAAACCTCCATGTTTAGGCACCCACTTGGGCTCCTTGAACAAAACTTTAGTTGCCCGCACTCGTAACTTAGGTGCCTCAGGCGACCGGGTGCCCGTTAGGCAGCAGCCTTGTCACTGGGTTAATTTTTTAGTTATTAGTGACATAAGCAAAAAATCAGGTCTGGAATATCCTTTTGGAATGTTGCCATGGTAACTGCTGACGACAAAATAACGGCTGTTTTAGGTCAAGTATAAATTATATAATCCAAACCTACAAAAAGATTACATTATTCAAGCTGTTCCAGCGGCTACCCAGTTGGTTACTTTACATCACATGATCCTCAAATGTTTTTCAAATACAATGTGGCAGTCGCATCAAAAATAACCTCTGAGGTCAAATTCACTGAACGGAAGTCAGCTTTACAACAAACCGTTAAAGTGTGAAAGAAAATTCTGCCATTTGTAACAACATACCACCTGGCGTTGCCTAACCTCAAAAACATCTTGATGAGCAAATGGCATTTAATTCAAAACCAACCATTGCTTAGAGAAATATTCAAAGAACCTCCACTTATCTCGTATAAAAAAAGGAAAATCTTTAAGAGATATACTTGTGAGAGCAGAACTATAAGAAGAGGTCACTATAACTAGAGGTCACTCTTCACGCCACGAGCTTATGAGTCCTGTCTGGCCTGTCAACACTTTACTTCACAACAAGAAATCAGAAAATTTCTTCGCTGCGCAATGAAAATAATACAGTGCAGCAAATGAAAATAAAAAAGACGAGAAAACAAGCCAATTTTATCGAGGTATATCAAATCTCGACGGTGTTAAATTAGTGCTCACTTAGTTCTTTTCTCAGGAGTTCTGTAATAGCTGAATAAGACTTGAACAAAATAATATATTTGAATGAAGTGAATAAACTAAACAAACTGCGGAGGTCGCCGTAAATTAATTATGCAGAAATCCAGTGTGCAAAAATAGACCCTTTTCATAAATGACTGCCAATTATAATTTCTTTTGTAAGTGTTAAAATTAGCCTGACTAACCTCGTTTTTGAGTTGATAATTCAAAAGAATTTTTACTCCCAAATGAGTTTAGTGAGGCTAATTTAAATGCATACAAAAGAATTTTAAATTGGCAGCCATTTATGAAAAGGGTCTATACTGTTCGCTTTTAAAATCTAAAATTCCCAAATAAAAGCAACCTTAGGA
>Ga0126339_10000789_pt1 | contig 19223 bp, 10 predicted proteins | sample OrbTmetagenome_2_FD_92532 | JGI IMG/M metagenome (GOLD analysis project Ga0126339, IMG submission 92532) | Coral microbial communities from Petempiche,Puerto Morelos, Mexico - Orbicella T R C metagenome | ecosystem: Host-associated > Invertebrates > Cnidaria > Coral | place: Petempiche,Puerto...
AAAGTAATCTTAAATCGAATGTTCTCAGTATTCTGACATTATATTCTGACATTCTGAAAAAAAAAACACCAGTAAAGAATCATTTGATTTGTTTTACTTCTATAATTTTGCATACACTCATTCCTAGGAAAACACTTAATAAAAATTGACCGTTTCAAAAGTATTTCTTACAAACACGGTTTTGAAGCTAGGGAAAGCAAATAAATTACCACTATTCAGGTTAAAGATAATTTATTTTGCCCACAGGCAATGTCAAGTCATGGGTACAAACAATTGTTTTGCCCCAACAAATTTGAACATTCTTTTGAGATTTACAATATCAGGAATGTGATCCTTTATTGCAAAAGTCACGCCACATTTATTATCTAGGGGCTTCAGATGTATAGCTATACACGGATGAGAAAAATAACAAGACAATACCAAACAATAAATTGAAAACTTGTACCACTAGTGTGTCTACAGTGCTGGTTTTGATCCCCCAGGGTTCAAAATAGAAATGATGTAAACAGAAGAAGCCGCCGCATCGAACATTTGAAGCGATAGTAAGCCATGAGAAGCACAAAAGTACTTCAAATACCACATTTCATCTCAAAAATCGAATAAGCATCTTTTACCGAGAAAAAAACGTTTTCGTGCCGCGCGAACGAACACTAATTTTAATTACGTGACATGAAACCGAACAAGCAATTTGAATACAACCTACGTGGCTTTTGTGGTTTTGTTTGTCAAGAGATGAAAAATATTAATGGCGACAAAGTTATGATTCGAATTTCTACGGGTAACTTGCTCGAGAAAAATCATTTCGAAAACAATTTGAGAAAGAGCCGAAGTAAGGCAATTTTTTGCAATCGAAAAAAAAACAGAATTTCGCGACAAAATTAATAACCCTCTAAACGTCAAACACACAATTACAAACAATAAGCGTTGTCAGAAATGGCATTCTAAATTTCAAAAGGCATTCCGCGCTCCTAAATCTGTTCGGCCGAGAACACGCATGGCGTGCTTTTCGCTGGTAAACATGGCGTGAATGTAATCCCTTACAAAACTGATCGCGAACTGTCGGTAATTTTCACGCTAACGTCTAGACAGCCAAAGAGACTGAAATAAAAATATATTCAAATGACGCATTCATGAATACTAATTAGGTATTCTGTTTACTCCTTGACTGAAGCACGTTCACTGTTCTCAGTGTGTTTTTTGGCTAAAAAATTGGTTCCAAATAGCGCGCGCGCCCGCTAAGGCCTTAGACAAAAATAAATTCACGTCCCAAAATAAATTAGAGCCAAAGCAGACGACATTTCAGACGTTTTCAGACAAGAAACGTTCCAGCCAGACAATGACCACTAACCAACAATAATACTTAAACAAAACCCAGACAAAATAATTCTCCTGCCCCACACGAAACGATCGCCAGTCATTTGGCGTGATTCAGAGCTCAAGCCGTCTGAGACAGAGTCTGTCTGGCGTTCGCAGCAAAATCGCGCGAAAAATCGGCCAAAAACCGAAGCGACTTTCAACTAGAAATTAAAAATGCAAAATAGCCGCTGGCTCGTTATCCAAACAATGGCCAAGCTTAGAGGAAAACACTGGCGAGCCCACTCCCAAGGAAATTTGCATTTCGCTCTTTGACAAGTTTATCGCTAATGAATTCGCGAGGCGAATAATGTACAACCGAATGAACGCACGATGTTCAAGCAGAAGCAATCGGACGAAAAGTTGGAGAGCTGTAAGCTTTTCCAAAGGTCAGAATGATCCTATTACGACAATACGGTCGAATGATTCGATCAGATGTCGGAAGGAAACATTGAGTGAATTACAAAAATATTACCCCCGATCGAGATGCTACAGAAAAAGTTCTGTTTTATTTTCCCTGGTAGAACGAACATAAAAAATATATCTGGTTAGGTGATTTGCTAGAATTAACTAAGATTATGCAGGTTAAGTACCCTGCGCACTGAACAAATGTCACATATCATAGCGTTGGTGTGAGTTTTGTCATCACGTACGTTCATGTACTGTGCGTGCGTTCTCTTGGTCTCTCTTGCCCTACATGACATCACACAATTGACCCAACACACAACCTTCAAAAACGAAAAAAAAATTCACCCTTACCGGCTGGACTGCGAATTCTCTCATAATGATACGGATTGACGCAAACACTCTCGTACTTCAAATCATAACCGTATCGGCAAAACTCCAAATGTTTCATCTCCATTTTTTGAATGTCGGGCCATCGCCACAACCGAGCGTAGATCACATGCGGAAAGCCCTTGCGCTCACAAACTTGAAGTCTGCCATCTAGAGTTCTCTGAATCGTAACACATTTTGACGACTTGGATCCTTTAGTCGTGATAGCGGTGATCAGTGAGTCGAGCTCTTCAGACTTCTTTCGAAGTTTTTTCACCAGCGATTCGATGGCTCTCTTTGCAAATTTCTCAGTTTCGCCTCCTTGGCGATGGCAAGTTGTATGACACATAAGATTTAACACGATGCTTAAATTCGCATCGGCAGAGCTCGGTCCTCTCTTCGGGGAAGCCGATTGCACCAAGGTTTTCTCCATTCCCCTGTCCTTCGATAGTCCTCATTTCATCGTCGATAGTTCAAAATTCAAGAAGGTTCCCTCCGCCAAAATCCCACGAACCTTCCTTCCCAAACAACTCTATATGCGCAGAACAAGTTCAGATTCGATCCACTATGGTCATGTCACAGCAAGCCTCTTGTCCAATCACATCACTCAGAAAACGATAGCAATTAATCCTTACACGCGTTCCTGTCAATCACTTTGACTGAAAGGCGATTGTAAACAATGTATTTTCTCGTCTTGGTACTTTCAGGCTGGAGGCACGAAAAAAAATGGACGAAAATATTATCAAGAGACACGTTTCTCCCGAGCACTTGTTCAAATAGAATAATCCGTTATTTACTTAGACTAAACGGGCCATCTCGGTTCGACTGTGTTGTGACACGTTTTCACGGCTTTTCACGTACGAATTAGAAGGTTCCGGACTTTGTTACCCACGTTCTCTTCAACCGGTAAATTGCACTTTTAAAAACGTTCCTCGATTCCCACTACTTTGCTTACCGAATGATATTCGTCCCGTATTACTGTAAACCAAATTTTCTTTTTCGCAAACAAGAAACCAGCTTAACGGGTGTTCCACTCGGAGAAAGCCGTATTAAAATGGTAATTTTACCCTCTAAGCTTTGGCAAGCTTTGAATTTCACTCCCTTCTGGTTTCGGCACCTTAAAAGAAGCAAAAACCAAGTGATTTGGCACTCTTAAAGCATGTGTTTTTTTCGCCCACGCATTCTCTTTTCGTCCATATTAATCAACGTAAGTCTTGAAGGCTATCGGAATAACAATGACGGTGTGACTTGGCGAGAGCTGAAGCAATATGAATTTAGCTCGGCTAAAAAGCGACGGAGAAAAGAAATGGCCCATTGGAAATGTTTCATATATAATATCGGACTTTTTATTATTTTTTATTAATCTTGAGTCAAAAAAATTAAGGAAATTTTTTGCCTCAATTAGTTCTGGATCATTAGGGGCCAATATTTACATCTGTTAGTTCGAAGCTAAAATTCATTTGTACCGGGGCTAAAATCTAATTTGAAAACGATGAGAAATATGGAATTCTTCTGTCCCCATTTGTTTATTCTTTAAGGTGTGCCTTGCACATTTGCATCGGGCAACAAAGTTGGCTATATATTATGAAGTAAAATATCAACAAAAGCGATGTTCGTGTTTTTGTAGGCAGCTTCTGATAGCGTTGTTTAAAAACACGGTTGTACTGTGCTCTCTTAGTCACGCGACCTCCTTGCACGTATGCGTCACTCCAGGTGTAGTCTGAAAATTTCAAAAGTCAGATTTGTCTCGTCTAATCGCTTTTCTGGGAGGTACAATTATGGTTCCGAATACTAACGTCTGGCCGTCTTGTTTGTCTGTCTGGAATTTGAGTGTCTGCTTTCGGCCATATTTTCGTCGCGCTCCGTGGGGGACTAAGAATTTGTCTTGCGAGCTCGAGGGCAGGGTGGGTTCCGGCAGAGAACTTTATTACTTCGCCAAAACAACAGCTCTACAAAGTTGAAATTTTCAGGCATACAAAAGCATTAAATTGGCTAGCGTGCATTCGCTTTTGTTTGTACGGGACAGGCGCCGGCGGCTGGGCACGAATATCATCCAGTATCTCAAATCAAAAAGCCGGCGGTTTATCACATAAGAAGAAGTTCATTGTAAAGGTGCATATGGCATACAGTCGAAAAAAGGAAGGTCGAAATCAATATCGAGGCTTTTTCTCTCCATGGCTATCCAAGAACTCGACAAGCAGTCTCCCTTTGTCGTATTGTTTTATTTTCAGCCACGTAGACCGGATGTGCCTGTTTCCGTTTTCACATAACTTGGCCATTGAGGGAAGCCCTTGGAATGCAGCCTAAACGTCCGATGGAGTGAGGGATGGAGTGTAGAATGATGCAAGTACACGTAAAGCCTGATAACCCGCTACAACACTTGCTTTAATGATTTCTTGTTGTTGACACAAAAGGACAAACAACACACAAGCTACGGAAGCTTTGACGTGAATTATTAAGAGTTTTCCGCAACCTTGGACCCGGTGTCACTGTTTTCCCTCAGTCTTTTGAAGTGCAGAGAACTTAAGTGATGAAAATACGTGAAAATATGATAAACATACTCCACACAAATTGCATGGCAAAGACATAGCATGTCTTTACACTGTTCAACTGGAAGCAATGCTGCGAAATTTTCAAATGTAAGTGTCAATTTTGTATTACTTTCCCTCCGTGACTACAACAAAACAAAATTGAACCAGGAGGCTTGTTCGGTAACCAACAAGGTAATCAAGCGAAGAGGAAAACATTTTTAGAAAGTTACGTAACTCCGCAGCGGCAGAGCTCACGCAGTGCGTGCCCCTCCGCGAGAGGCGTTCCGTGTTAGCTGTCCCCTTCCAAGTGGAAGAGAAACAATGTAGATTGACAAGGCGTTTCCTGAATGGAACAAAAGAACAACAATCTGAACCAGAATAAAAAAAGCGCAAAACACGATGTCACGTAGGATGACAACAACAACAACAACAACCTAAAATAATGAATTCAATTTGTTAAGCTTAACATTTACTGGAATTTGTGGAATTTATGGCACCTTTTTATGAAGGACAGTCAAAAGGAGTCTCTGAAAGGCCACAACCTTGGCGAAAAGAGGTGAAGGGACGTGTTCGCACAACCAAGGGTTGTCGTCCCCGTTTATTGGTCAAACCTGCTCTTATAATCTCTATTGCTGCATTTTACTTTTTCCGATTTTTTGTTAACAAACTGTTTACCGCCCACCATATGCCGGAGGTTAACAACGGTGTCAGTCACACCACTGTGACCAGGGTTTTACGAGCGTCGGTTTTACTATAGGGAACATAGGACTTAATCGACGACGGCCGTTATTTCTAACCCCACTCCAACTTCTTAGCCAAGGTTCATTTATCAGGTAACTATACGTTGTATCTCCTCTGTCATTTTTCCGTTAGCCAATTTAAGATTTGAGGTCCTCCTTTCTATAAAGTGCCACCTCCCCCGGAAAATTAATGTAATTTCACTTTCCGCCAGATACCATTATATGGAATTGAAAAGTCAGTAAACTGAGCCTAAAAATGACTTTTTATTTCGGTTTTCGGAGCTGGCGCAGGTGGTACAATTGTATAAACAAAAGTCCGCGAGTGATGACATAAAAATTTCATGCAGTCCGCCATATCCACGTTTTGTAAAAGATTAAAATCGAAACAATACAATGAAATTAAAATTTACCGTGAACCACGCTGCAAAAAGAGTCTTTTGATGGATTTTCAAGGATATTTCAAACAAGCAGATAGCTTTTCAAATCAAACACAATGATGTATTTTGCCCAACGTAAAACTCAAACCCAATTTGCAATTACAGTGAAAATGTATCTCTACGTAACAGGTAATAGATGGAAAAAGTGATTTTTAAGACCCGAGTCTAACATATTCTATATTCCGTGCACGCATATCAGATGTCTTAAGACATAATTGAGGTCCTTGGCTTTCATGACAAAAAAGCTTCGCTTTTCTGTCTGTCAATCGCTTGTCCAAGATAATTGGAAAAGATGTACGGCGACATCTTGTCTTAAACAAAATGCATCTTCGTCAATACGGCGCCCTGAAACTAAGGAACGTCAAATATCGCTGTACTTCAAAAACGACACCTGTCCATCTTTCCAGAGAGGATCTCTGTCAAAGCTAGAGAAATCTTCCCAATGTTTCGCGCGTTTTCCCATGTTCATTCTTACTTAACCTGTCGAGCACCAATAGCTTTTTCCCAGTTCTTGCTAAGCACCTCCTTTCTTTTGTTTCATGCTTTTGTTTTGTGCGCGCTATGAAGAAAATAATTAGCGACTGCTTCTCGCTGAACTGAATTTATTAACACCACCAAATCGCGAGCGTGTGCAAGTTATTTCGCCCACGGCGATAAATTATTTTTCATTCGACCTTCGCGAAAGGAATAGTTAACTGGGATGATTTCAAAGCACGCCGATCGCAAGTGGAAGCTCTTATCTTAACCGATCTCCGTCATTCGTTAAGTGCTTCGCTGCGGAAAATTAGGCGGAGTGATATGCTTCGAGCACGCAAGCACCTAATGCGTTTAAACCGCGCGCATTCGCTTGAACGCTGACCAGCTGAAGTGCCAAAATAACAAGCTCGATTCAACATCACACGCGATCATTCCATAACACTGCGTACCAGCCTTTGGAAGAAGCCGGTTAAAGCAAATTCACTGATGCTCACACCACCATCACTACTTCAATAATATTTCAGAGCACTTATTTTCTGTCCAACTAGTCGGAACCCCCGTAGTTGCCAAGTTTTCTCTTTTTCTTTTAAAGGCGGCTCGCTTTCAATTAATGAGCAAAAAAGAAGCCCCTTTCTGTCGCCGATATTGTTGTGATATGTATAAACACAAGAGTCAATTATGTTTCCTTGGTATTTCTTAAAAAAAGATAGCCTTCAAGTCTACACAGATATATCAGCGAATAACTTGACCATTCGCAAGTTACAAATCAAAAAAAAGAAAAGAAAAACAGACAAAAACAAACACGCGCTGAAACTCACAAGCAAATAGGTCTGTCTCGCGCATTTATTTCTTCTTCTCCATATTCAATAAAACTTCACTTCAGGCAATACTGTATTATGTACACTACCATTTGATGAGCCACGCATTTGGAGCGTGTAAAATTTTTTAAAAACTCTGGACATTCTGTGGAACTATTATTATAATACTGGACTACAAAAGAAAACACTAGCGAATTCAATATGTTCACTGAATGTAGCTACTCCTGTGTGAAACTGCTATCTATTGGAGCTGGGCAAAAAGCGAACTAAAACTTGACTGATTATACACCATGCAATGTAATATTCCTCGCTGTCTTTATGTGTAAGAAAATTCTAGATTTGTACCGGCCAAAAACTGTAGAACATTCCATGAACGGAAATGCGTTAAATAAATAACGATAAATAATTTTCGGAGAGAAACACCATGTTCCCTCGTCTTAATTCATCCATTTGCGGCAATTGGGCGCGCCGCAGAGACATGGAATCTTGTTTTCCTCATCTTCAAAGTCGAACTTGTAATCGTAGGTAAGCTGAAAAACAAGGAACAAATTTCAATAAGAACTTGACGCGAAAGAAAACAAAAGAAAGAAATTTAACTTCAGCGGAATATGTTGATGGTTGAACTCTGCAAACCAAATGACACGAGTTCATTCGCAAATTATTTATTCGAACCATGGGAAGAAAACAAATTACGGCCAGGTGGGAACAACTGCCTTAGTGCATGTACGTGCTCCGAGCCATGACAAGACAGGCAACCATGTTTGACCTCGAAATGACGGAAACCCAACAAGGAAAAAACTTCTCTGCGGTTGAACATGTATCGTATGCGAGATGAATTGAAACACGTCTGAAATAGTTGCTCGTCAAGTCGTCACGTTGTTTACAACAAAACAGTTTTTCTCGAGCCGTAATTAAAAAATAGCAAACGCTATCCGCATTATACATTTTCAATAAACCACCATTAACTCATGGTAACGCTAGCACATGTCAAGGAGAACAAGGAGAGCTGCGGAAATACCAGCCGAGTATTTCCAGGCTCTTTCGAATTCTTCCAAACTCACACTTGTGTTTCCATAACAGTATAGTAACAAATAAAGCAATTTTTTTCTTTATTTCTTCTATGAAACAATTTTCTGATTGCAGCTTTCATCGACTCACAGCTGCATATCGTCAAGTGTCCCTAGTTCAGTTGAATTATGTTTACCTCTTCTCCTTTTTCAACCTTTCTGTTTGAAATAATGATAATCTTTTGCTCCTTCTCGAACGTCACTACTTCAGCGACACAGTTTGGCTAAGAAAAATACAAAAAGAACACATTAAAATACTAAGGCAACTTCTATTACAAGTCAACATATGAAAGATCATATACACGCATCATATAGAGAAGGTGAAATAATCGGCCGTGTGAAAGAGCTGGGGATCTAGGTTGCCGCTGGCAACCTCTCTACACCTGTCAATTTAACATTTTCCCAAACGGACGTGACAAGCATTACAAGGATATAAACAAAATTTCGAGAGAACTTGTAAAAATATGCTATGCAGTAACAAAGGTATTGCGACTAAGAATGTTCCGTTAATGTTAGTAAAAAAAAAAATTATAATATCGCCTGAATTTGTGACCTGCGCACACAAAAGACGTCTTATCTCTTTCCAACGATGCAGACGATTGCGATAAATTAACGGCGAGGACTTACCATACACGAGTGGTTGATGTAACGCGCAGGTCCCCCAGCCATTGTTGCATCGATCACAGCATCAGAGTCTATTCTGAACATGTACACACCGCGATTCTACAACAGACACAAACAAAACACTGCTAAAGCCCAAGGTCGATTACCAGTGGCTACTATGGTTACCACGCACATATCTGTTTAGTCTTTCCCTAACCACATGTAACAAATATTTCTCTATCTATTTTTATAATACTCGCTAAGGTAAACTTTGTAAATAGTGAGCAATAAATGAAGTTGACGAAGCTGAAGACTGACTTATAAAGTTCTCCTCATAGATAACACTCTCCTTGGGGAATAGCAATAACATTTTTGGCCCAAAAAATAGTAACCGTGGGAATAGTGTTAACGAAGAAAAGACCTACGTCATGTCCTAGGTGAACACCCGAGGTAAAGGGGTCAAAAAAATCGCGCCAACTGCGAAAAAACAAGCAACGGAAACACACGAGTGCAACGAAAACTATCCTCCATGAACCTACCTGTTTCTCGTAGATTTGTTCTCTTCTGTTTGCAACTTCGTTTCGGATAATGGAACCGATATATTCGATCACCATACTCCCCTGTATGCCCAAGCAACACAATATTCATCATTAGCACCTTCATATCGGAAAAGGACTTGCAGAACAAAGAGAAATACCAACCATGCCAGCAAAAAAGAAAACTACCAACCATGCCAGCAACAACCAACAAGGTAGAGCAAAAAGTAACAAAACTTACCGCTTCCATGTCTTTGTTAGCAAACAGACCTAAGCCCTGAAAGGAGAAGGGAAAATGTTTAAAATCTATTATTCTGGGTGGTCAAGGATCTGAATTCAGCGTTCAAACCACAACTCCCTCTGTAAATATTCGTTATTGACCAAGCGTGAGGTCAGGATGGCTGGATATTGACCAAGTGTTTATGGGCCGAGACGGAGTTGAAGTCCAAAAACACGCAAAATAGAACTAGGCCAACATTCAGCCATCTTGACCGAGCGTGGGATAAAAAACAAGTTTTTTCTTGCGGGACAACGCGCGTAATCCCGAGAGGGCAAGATAGCGTCATCTTGCCCGCTTGGGTAGCCAATCACAGCGCAAGACTTTGTTCGTCTTGCCCACTCAACGAGCTAGCCATATAATAAATATAGATAAATGCCAAGCTAAAAGCCTGTACGAATGTCAAATTTCCTGCATCAGATAAGAAAACTTACTTGAATGTTCGACCTTCCCAGGAACACGTTTGTTTTCCACTCCATTTTAAGCTTGCGGTACTGTGCAGCTTTGGAGTACACAAACTGCTTGAGGTAAAGACCAGATGACTCGTCCGAGTTTCCTGCGCCAACCGTGGCCGCGGGGGAGACGGCCGACCCAGAACTAGTGGCAGACCGAAGAGCGCGTGCCCTGTGGACAAATCACATGGACACTAAGACAATGAATAACATGGTAACTCGAACTAAAGAATATCACTTACTCCCAGCAAACGCACCCACCCACCAAACCCGCCAACCTTCAGATTAAAGCACAAATTCCCCTTAACGTGATAACTGTCATTTCTTGTATTTCTACTTGGGAGAATTTGAATCTTAACCCAGATCCAGATGTAAGCGGAAAAGACTCCTTTAAGTCTGAAGTGCCCACACGGGGACCAACAAGTTTGCGTATTTGCGTGTACCACCCTTGAATTCTATGTGTCGGTCATAGCAAGAATCACATTACCTGGCGCTCCTAAAGTGTGTCTTGAGTAAAGGCTCGGATCTCGCGCTGCCCGTGGGGTTTACCGCCAGCGGCAGCTCCATGATGGGCGATGGGCCGTAACGCATGTTATATCCCTGCATCTGGTCCACTCCGGGCATCTGAAAACAATTAAACAAACGGCTCAAACGCTGCACAACACGAACAGTGTTACGATAAAAGGCATCATCATCATCATCATTTTATTTCTTTATAAATCTACATTTTACAGTTGGACTGGCCCGCGAATAGCGAATAAAATACCGGAGATAGACAACTTTTGGCATAAATCAACGGCTAGATAAACTAGCAGCATAAGAGGTTTATAACTGAACTAATAACATAACAAACAAGTAGGCAAATCAGCCCACACTTACCGACTCAATAATCCGCAGCACAAATTGCTCAGATAAACCAAACAAATCCTAAAAAAGGAAAGAAAGTCAGCTTTGGAAGCAGAAGAAGACCGGACTTAACTCATACTGCTTTACGCGAAAAAAAAAAGGATTGCAGTTAACATGTTGTGTAACTCGCTCACCTCTCCAGTGATGTATTGTGGAAACAAGTTAACGAGACCCGCCTCTTTCCGCATTCTCAAAATGGGAACAAGAATCTGCTGCCAGACATCTGCCGAAAAGACAAAAACACCGCCAAAAAGGTCATTACTCAAAAACCATTGCAACAACACCCAGTTGAATATAGTACCACAGGACAGTCAACTGATACAGGAAGTCCACCTTCCCGACACAGCATCTCCTTGTTATTAACATGAACTCTATATCACGAAGGGATTCTTGCAGTACATGTAACTATCTTGGTATATCGTCAGTTTGTAAATGAGCAAAAAACTCCACCAAATGGATGCCTTAATGTCACGGTATATCGCAAAGCGAACGAGCATATATGTGCCTCAAAAGTGGTGGGAAGAAAACGTTTGCAGGTAAGTTAGGCATGTACTTTGTAAGCGTGCAAAAAGGCTATTATAAAAACAACTCAGCTTCGCTTAACACACCAACTCGCTCGTTGCGAGCGGTTAGTGAGGCGTATGGACTTGCGATAACAAGGGGCTGCGTTTCCACCCTTAGAATTTATACCTCTTGGTGATTTCCCCCTGAAAACAAGTTGTTCTTTATGTTCTTCGTCATCCACTCTGATGGTAAAACTCGGAGTTCCTTCGGCGTCTTCAACGTCACAGTAATATTTACAGCGGCGATTCACAGAGTGCATGCTCCAGTAGAAACGTATTGTTTTGAAGCCCACCTATAGTGGAGAGAACGATTGAAGAGCATGTCAATACACCGACTACCGACAAAAGCAACAAGTCTTGGCGTAAGTTTAACGCGATCATAAAGTAAATTTACAAATTAATAGCTTTTACAACAAACTCAAACACCACGCAATTTTCCAGAACAAGTTTACCCCCGCCGATCGTGTCAAGTGACGCGTAGTAAAGTGTTATCTGCCAAAACAGTCTCTATGGCTGTGTTGTACTGTCATTTGTTAAATTATTTCACAAGCGAACCTGACGAAAGACTAATGTCGCTATTACAAGACAAGGTTTGTTGAGGCTTATTTGCGAAACTTCAACAAAGGCACTTTTAAAGGGGTTAAGACAGAAATACTGAAACGCATGGCGATAAACAACTACCACTGACCGGGTACACGGCGTCTCTGGTGTGGAAAGACTGCAGCTGATGAGGCAAAAGCTGTCCCAGTGATCTCACCACCAGGCTGCCCACTCGCAACGTCTGAGGTTTGTCATTGGTCTCCTGATTGTGACGTAACATACTGGAGGGAAAAAATAACACAGAGCCAGTCAAGAAGGGACGCAAGGTATCAGAAGAATCAAGGAGCCATCAGAATACAATACAAGAACTTTCCGTCACACCAACTTATCACGGTACAGGAAAAACGCAGAACAATAAGTGTGGGTTCGGCCGAGTTTGGAAGAAATAGCAACTAAATCTCGATTGACAACGAAAGACGAGAATTTTATTCGAGAGGGCGTTGCGGCTGGAAATTCTGAGAATACAAATTGTTGAGACGAGACGGATGACAAGCTCACCTTGCAATCTGCTGAATCTCGTCCCTGTTGACGTACACTTTCCTGTATACAGCGTAAGAGGACAGCACCAGATCTCTCAGCATGGGAGTGTCCGGTCTGTGTTCTCGACAGAGAACCGTCTGATAACAAACAAATCAACGTGTTTACATTCATCGTCAAATTCATAGCAGAGTTTTCGATGTGGTGTTTGGGTGCAGGTAGGTTGTTTTATTATCATTATTTATTTATCTATCTATTTATTTATCCATTTATTTATTTATTTGTTTGTTTACTTATTTATTTTCTTTTTTTACCGTTTGGTTTGAACCAATAACACGCAGCAAATTGTTGGGACAAACGGAACATGCCGCCAATAATGCAACTGGTTTTCATTTTCGGAGATGTGCTTCTTGAAACTCGCGACAGTATGTAAAACTATAACGACACCAAAACGTTAAGAGAGGCTTCAAAGAAAACCCTATTGATCTTCATAATCTCGCTACCCCTTAGCAGTTCATGGCTTTGTTCAGCTTCTTACCTTGTCTTTGAGGAACACACATCCGTGAGAGATGGCGCAGCTGAAGTGGAAATTGTTGGGACAACCGATCTTAGACAAGCCAATCTTCTGGTTACAAGTCACAGTAGCGCCCCTCTTCAAGCACACAACACAGTTCTGTTGATATGACAAACACGTTATCAGTATTACCCACTTAAATTCCCAGCAGTGAATCATTCTGGAGGAGTCCTTTTAACACGGCACCACTCCGCCACGGAAATTAACAGGCACACTCCAAAATAATATCAGAAAAGCACCAAAAAAATAGAAACCTCAAATCCAACAGAGACTATTCACAAAGTCCTATTTTCTCGTATTTTATTCGATCGTTGAACGCTCGTATAGAATCGCGAGAGAACTGGACGTCAGTGCAACACGGGATAATTGACGGGGAGGGTGGGATCGCGCTCGCTTTTTCTTTCTCGTGCGTTGAAAAATAGAGAGGCAGCGAACAGTTTGAACAACAAGGAGTAACTCCCACTGTTACAGTTCTATACCCATTCTGCATTTCCGTTACGTCGACAGAGAACCACACCGACTCACCGTGATAGTTCCTCGCTTCACCGCAACATCCACGTTCATTAACGCACCGTTCAAGGTTTCGTAGACTTCCAGTGACCACAGTGCACAGTTGAGGTGAACCCACACATCCACATCCAGATTCAACAGGCTAAAGAATAAGATAATAGTAAAAGCGATAAGAAGTTTTCATTTGCGTGTTGGAGTCTAAGTGAGACAAAAGACCGTGAGAACACGTTCTTACCGAGCTGATGCATTGTTCTCTCCGTCTCCTGTCCCTCCACACAAAGTACATAACCTCTTATCATCCGCCACATGGGAAGACGGCTTCAATGCTCCGTTGTGTTTCTCCAGAAGCTGAAAATAAACAAACATCCAGATCATTCGGGTCCGAGTAAGTTTAGCAGTGGCTTCTCTCCAGTCCACCCTTGTTTTTCTAAGAGAGCTTCCTCACATGCTTGGGTCCACACGTAGTGGGTCTAATTCCGTTAGTAGCTATACGTACCTCAGCGATCTCCTCAGGTGTTAGCTCGACTCTCTGTTTGTTGTCACCCTTTGCTGCTTCGCTCTGTTGCCACCTCTTCCATCGCAATCGACGCTGGCGTTTGCAATTCTTTGTCTATAAAGACATGTGTTACGTTACGAAACATTCATCACAAGTTCTTGAGCTAAAGTAGTAACGTTACTGGGAGTCAGTCGCCGAGAGGGAAGACGACGCTGTCCTTCGAATAAATCACAAACCACTGGATGAGTGCTACCAAAACAAACTGGTCATCCAGTGGGTAGTGATTTCTCCTGTTGGTAGCATTATCCTTTGACCAACAAGGGCCTGACCGAATACATACAGTCATCAACTTGTACAAATCTTTAAACCGAGTTTATTCTTTAAAGTTACAGAAAAATGTGCAGATCCGAATTATTCTGTCTACCCAGCAGATTCCGCTGTAAATTTTCCTTCAGAAGGAACACACGAAACGAGTGTGAAAAAAAAAATAGACGATAGAAAAGAGATGGGGTATCCTGACTGATGTTGTTTACATCCCCAGCACAACAAACCCCAACCCGCTACTACGAGGCTTGAATGGGAGAATTACAATCTGCCGTTTGTTTTTAACCCAACACTTCCTTACAGATAGTAACATTCTCTAACCTCTTCATCTTCGTCTTCTTGCTTCCGGCTGGGACTTCTTATTTTGCGTAAAGATGTCGGCGATAAGCCTTCAGCGACGACACCTCCCCGAGTATCAACTGCACTCAGTGACGTCGCATTCCCCGCTCCAACGCTTGTCTGACCCACTGACGTCACACTCGCATCTAAACGAGGCTCTTCAGCAATTGACCCTGATTTACATTCCTGTGTGGGCGATGAACACTCGGAACCCAAATGCGCGAAATATTGTTTCAAGCAAGCTTCCGCACAAAAAATGTCCCCTGTACAGTCCCCTGCCTCAACGTTCACTCCATAGATTTTATAGTCCGCGGCATCAGACTCTGCTCGATTTGAATCAACTGTCACTGCAGTCTTAACTGTGTCTTCTTCGTCCTGCTTTCGCTTTACCCCGATTCCTATTATTAAAACGTCACAGTGCCTGCAGTACGGACCCTCGGGCTTTTTCCGGGATGACGTTTCCTCGCTTGGTGACAGATCTAATTTCGAACAAGGGAAGGGGTTTTTCTGATAAATATCCGATGAAGTGTGGGGCCTTGGAGCCACTGAGCTACTAAGACTGTCTCCAGTTGGAGTCGCCAGCGACTGAGGCATCATGAAACCCTTCGTAGAAAAACCTTTCCCAGCAGGCTCGATAACAATGTCCGATCGCCTGGGAGGAGAACAGCCTATCAAATCTGCCACGGATGCTACAGTGTCTGTAACTCTTTGCTCAGATGTAGGAGACAGAGTTAGTGTAACGTTAATGCTATCCAAATCATCCGAATCGTTCTCAATTCTAGTTGTTTGAAGTGCCTCTAATTTGCAAGTAGTCTGTACGTAATTAGTATCAGAAACATCACGACATGATTGGCTACAAGATCGAGGAACTCCGTTGTCCAGGAAGTGTTCCACCTGCTCGCGTTTGATTGTCACTGCTGGAAATGTTGGAGAGTCTGTGCTATCACGATGTAACAAAGCGGAAAATTTAGGAGTTTGTACTCTGTTGACAGCGTCCGATTCTGGAGATGAAGATGCTATATACTGAACTGTCTCGGGTGATGTCGACGAAGAGCTACTATTCGACTCTTTGCCATTTCTTTCCATGTGCGCGTTCGACAGATGTTTTGCAGAAGATATCATTTCAACCAATCGATCGTTAACAGTCGCCGCCGAATCCGATAATGGTGGTGTGGGCATCGATGGCGGAACACTAATACCACTTCTACTAGACTCCAGAGTGCTTATGTACCGAGCTCGTTTTGCTGGATGTTCACTGTCCTGACCATGTGCATGTGGTTTGATCATGGCAAGTAGTTCATCATGCTGCCGCTCCTCAGGCGAAACGTCGCCATTAACAAGAGGTTTTCCAGACGAGTCATTCTGCTGTTGGTGAACCCTTGGTGAGGGTGGGAGAGACGAAGGTGGAGTGGGTGGATGTCCTACCACAATATCCATGTCCGGTGATGGGAACTGTGAATAATAATCCACCATGCCATCAACTTTGGCTGAACCAAAGTTCCCTTTCAGAAGACATTGACCATTGGAAGGCCTGCTTCCATATGGATGTGTCAATGCGAGAGTCAACAACAGCTTGGGCTCGCAAAGAGAAAGAGGAGTGGCCGGCTTGAGGTCCCTGTGTGTGTTGTTAGGAGTAGAAAGCTTCAAAGAAGCTGCACTACTCCCGGAATTCGTTTTCTGCTTGCGGTTGTTCGCGTTCATGTAGATCTTTTGCCGCTTCCTCTGCTCCCTGATCATCTGTTTTTGGATGCGAAGTTCTTTCTGAAGCTCACGTTTTTTCTTTTGCTGCTCCTCGTATTCACGTTTCTTTCGCTCGTATTCCTGCCTGCGGAGCTCCTGAACCTGTTTCTTCAGTGGGTCTTCCTCCTTAGGAGATGGCCTCTTCTTTACCGATCCTTCTCCAGAACTGTGCTGGTTTTTAGGTCGACTTGGTGCCTTTGGTGCTTTAGCAGGTTTCTGACGCTGAGCAGGACGAATGGGGTTTGATGGAATAGGTTCATGGCTACTATGGAACTGCTTCAATGGTTTGGGAATCTGACCAATAGTATCCTGCACTGCTTCTGGCGCAATCGAACTTGTTACATTTGCTGCATCACACTGGGGGATTGCTTCACAGACACTTCCAGGCGCACTGCTTTCGAATTTCTCTGCTTCAGGTGTTTGGTGGGCTTCTGGAGCTAAAGGAATGTCACCGTTACCAGTAGAAACTATTCTCGCCTCGTCCACTTCAGCTACAACATTCGCAGTTATGACAGGAGGGATTACATTTTCCGATGACTCGCATTTAGACTGAGTTAATGCACTGACAGCAGTCTCACACATTTGACTGGCAAGTGAATCGTGACATGGGTCTTTTTCTTGGGGAGCATTTTGAGCACTAGTTTCCACTTGACTTGCCTGATTAAGATCTGTTATGTCGGATTGACTTTCCAGTCCTTGATCTTCCGTGCAGTCTGTTAATGGGTCCTTTATAGCTTCTTCAACAGACGTAGTTTGATCAGATGCAAGTTCAGCACTGCTTATAATCTGCCCAACCCTCTCATCGCCACTTTGGTTCGTTAGATCACACGGCGTAACATCACTTCGATCAGACAGATTACATGACATCACTCCTTCGCCCTGTTGTTTACTCCCTGACTCGTTCCTGGTCTCATCTGGAGCGTTCTTTTCCATTGAAACTGAATCATTGGACGAAGCTTCTGCAAAGAACTTCTGACGTTCTTTTCGCCGTTCCGTTTCGTCAAGCAGGGGAGAAATAAGACTCTCTTCATGGCATTCAAGAGAGGCCACAGAGTTAGCTTGAGAGCCATTGCCCATAGCTTTGGCAGGTGAGAGTAAGCTCCGCTCAAACGGTGTCTCTTCCATAAAATCTCCTTCATACATTTTTTCCATTTCAGGGTCGTATTCATCATCATCAAGAGGCCACCTTTCCAATTCACTTTGCTTCTCGAGCTCTTTGCAAGCCTCTTCCTCATTTGCCATGTCTGCGACCATAGACTCGAGCTTCTGTAGCGCTTCAAGTCCAGTGCCATTACATGACCTTGCACTTTTGTTAACAGACTCATTAGCACCCTCTTCTGCAGGAGCTGGAGTATCACCTGATGGTGTGCTCTCTTTATTGGTCACGTTTGTCCCCTTTAATGCATCATCGCCAGTGGCTGACACATGGCTAGTATTACTCTCACTGGTGGCTACAATAGAGCAAGCTTCCGTGTATTGTTCTGATGGTATGTCTTCCGCTGCTTTGACCTCCTGTACAAAAGCACCATCTTTTTCCTGGCTTTCTTCAAGACTTACGTTTGGGACAGAATCATGAGGATCAGCATGCACTGCACTTGGTTGAACTTTTGGCATTTCAAGAGCACCATCCTCGAATTCAGGGTTCTCTTGCTTTATAGCTTGTGTTAGCTGTGATGGAGTGGGAACAAGCCACTGTGGACTTTGTTCAGGTACAGTAGGATTAGTTTGGCGTTCCTGCTTCAAAGAATCACCCTGTGAAGCTGCTACTTCAGCTGCCTTCTTCCCGCGCGGTTTTCCCGGCTTCTTGGGGCCAGGCTTTTTCTTTGCCCCTCCTCTTCCTCTGCCTTTGCTCTGAAGCTCTTGGAACTGATCACTGAAAGGGTTGTTTGCTTCAGCGACATAATGAACCTGTGGTTTCCTCTGATGCGTCTGCTGCTGGCTGAATTGTTGAAGATAATGCTCAGGTGTAGGAAACCTCTGGGAAAACGACCCTTGATCTGACGTTTGGAGATATCCTGGAGGCATTTGATTAGCAGGAGGAAGGGCCATCTGCGAGCCTTGTGTGCAGGGAGGCAATGCCATTTGTGAAAGGTCTGGAGTATGAGACAAAGGTCGCACTGTATGAGGAACATCAATGGCTGGTTGTGCCAACAATGCAGGGTTCTCAACCATATGCTGCTGTAATGACACTGGAGGTTGTTGACCCGGTTGCTGTAACGGCATTGTTGGCTGTGGAGCCGGCTGTTGGCCATGTTCCACAAAAAGACCCTGCTTCTGCTGCATCAAGCGATGCCTCTGCTCCATCTGCTGATACAGCTGTTGTTGAAGCATCTGCTGTTGAAGTTCAAGCTCTGAATCCTTGGCTTTCGATTCTGACTTCTTGGGTTTTCTCTGCCGTGGTTTTGTTTGCTTCCCTTTAGGTGGTTGCCAGTCGATACTGGGGCTTTGCTGTCCAATAGGGGATGGTTGAGATGTGTCTCTGCTCTTGGACCTTGATCTGCCTTGTTTTGGCTCAACGCCCTGTTTACAAAGAAAAACCACTATATCAGCCGATAAACTAAAAACTTGATTACTGACACAAGATAAATTACAACGCTTAAACATAAAATTCTTATAAGATTAAATTTGG
>Ga0126339_10000790_pt1 | contig 19209 bp, 26 predicted proteins | sample OrbTmetagenome_2_FD_92532 | JGI IMG/M metagenome (GOLD analysis project Ga0126339, IMG submission 92532) | Coral microbial communities from Petempiche,Puerto Morelos, Mexico - Orbicella T R C metagenome | ecosystem: Host-associated > Invertebrates > Cnidaria > Coral | place: Petempiche,Puerto...
AGGGCGGCGAAGGCGTTCTGGGTGCTGATCTCCCCCATCAGGATGTGGTCGGGGGTGATGCGCATCAGGTGGTCATAGAGTTCCCGCCAGGAGACCATGCCGGCGCCGGTGTTCGCCTCGCGGGCGGCGATCAGGCCGATGCCGTCCCAGAAGCGGCCGATGTGCAGTTCCGGGGTGTCCTCGAGCGCCACCACCCGGCGGTCGTCCGGCAGGGTGGCCAGCAGCATGTTGAGCAGCGTCGTCTTGCCGGTGTTGGTGGCCCCGGAGACGATGATGTTGGCCTCCCGGGCCACGGCCTCGACCAGGTAGTCGCGGACCCAGGGGCTGGCGCCCCACTGGTCCCAGGTGGGGGTGAAGGGATGCTTGCAGCGGATGGCCAGCGACAGCCCGGTCTGGACACTAGTGTGGTGGATTTGAAGTTCCTACGGTAATATCGGCAAACGCTGTAAGGAACTTCAAATCCATAAACCACACTAGAAAATAAATATTCTAGTGTCCTGGTTGAATCCGAAGTTCGTCCAACGTTTACCGAATAGTGTAGCGAACTTCGGATTCAGGACACTGGCGCCGACCAGGCATTCGAACCGGTGGCCGCCGGGCAAGACGCAGGACAGCTTGGTCCTGTCCTCGCCGTCGAAGGCCACACCGGCGTGGTTGGCCAGGCTGCGGGCGATGCGTTCGACGGCGGCGCGGTTGAGGTCGGGGGCGGGGGCGCTGCGTTTGCCCTCCCCCCGCCGTTCGGTGACCACGGTGTGGGGGCGGTTCATGCGGATCTCGACGGTGGCCGGGTCCTGGTAGAAGCGGGCCAGGGGGGCCAGGATCGCCTGGGTGATGACGCTCATGGGGCTGCCCCCCGTCACCAGCTCGGGGGATGGGTGAGCTGATGCGTGGGCTCCACGCCCGCATCCGGACAGGTCCTGCCCCCCCAGTGATCGGGGTAGACGACGGTGTAGGTGCTGTCGGCGTAAATGATATCGACGGTGTTGTAGTCGAGCGTCTTGAAGGGGCTGGCCTCGGTGCTCTTGCTGTCCGCCCAGGCCACGTGTTCCGAGATGATCTGGCCGGTCTCCCGGTTCTTCTCGATGATCTTCCGGGCGGTGCGGACGATCCGCTGGAAGGCGGGGCGGTAGCGTGTGGTGGTGCAGTCGCTGCCATCGCAGTGGCCGCCGGTGGAGACCTCATGGGGCTCGCAGGTCAGCGCCACGGAGACCACGAACTGGCGCTGCTCGCCGTGTTCCGTGCCGCAGACGTTCTCGGCGGGCAGCGGCGGGCCGGCCCCCTGGGGCTTCTCGAACACCGAGCCGTCCGGGCGCTCGTAGAGGCCGATCTGCCTGGTCGCCCGGTGGGCCTGGCAGCCCGAATAGGACGTCTGGCCGGTGGGCTCGGTGGTGGTGCCCTGGGCGATGTAGGGCTGGCGCACGGCCCCGGGCAGCACCTGGGCCTCGGCGACCACGTAGGTCCCGCCGGGGCTGTTGATGGTGACCTTGGACAGGGGCACGCCGTACAGGCTGCCGTCGTTCATCTGCCAGCCGGCGGTGGAGACGCCGTGCCGGTAGGTCCGCGTGCCCACCTTGCAGTCGGTGAGGTATTCGCGCTGACCATTGCGCATGTAGTAGGCGCGCACATTCTCGTAGCTGATCCCGGCCGACACATCATGGGTCCAGGTGGCCGGGTCCTCGCAGCCGTCCCGGGTGGTGTGGATGGGGACGGTGGCCGCGTCCGGTGAACAGGGGGTGATGTAGGTGGACACGCCGTCGACGACGATCCGCGTGCGGTACTGGTTGGTCACCAGGCCGCCGCGCTCATCGACGATGGGCTCGCAAACGCGGCGGCCGCCGGCATCGGTGAAGGCGCGCTGGTGGGGATAGGTGGTGCCGTTGTCGGCGCAGTCGCCGACATCGAAGGTGGACCCCTCCAGGGTGTAGCGCAGCCGGCCCTGCTGGTAACTGAGGTCCTCGGCGAAGGCATGGCGGATGGTGCAGCCCTCGATGGTCGGCACCAGGGGAACCGGCGGGGTCTCGACGGAGGGACCGCAGCCGCGCACCTCGACGGTCTCGTCCTTGCCGTTGGTGTAGCTGAGCGTCGCCTGGGGCACGGCCTGCATGGCGTCGTAGTCCAGGGACAGGGTGCAGGTCCTGGTGTCCTCGACGATGGGGAAGGTGATCTTGGGGTCGGGCTGGCACTGGCTGGCCAGGGTGCGGCCGCCGTCGGTGTCGGCGAAATAGAGTTCGTATTGGGCGGTGGCGACGCGGCCCTCGACGTCGACCACGTCGGGGCAGCGTTCGTAGACGCGCTCCAGGGGGATGGGGGCGGCGGTCTCCGAGGGGGCGCAGCCGCGCACCTCGATCTCGGCGTTGGTGTCGTTGACGTAGACCAGGGTGGCTTGCGGCACGGCCTGGGCGGCGGCCTGGTCGATGGACACCGGGCAGGCGTCCAGGTTCTCGACGATGGCGTAGGTCTTGTCGGCGTCCGGCTGGCAGGGTGCCGCCTCGTGGCGGGTGCCGCCGCCGTCCACATAGAACAGCTGGTATTGGGCCACGGCCTGGCGCCGGTCCATCTGGACATCGTCGGGGCAGACCGCGTAGGACCGTTGCAGGCGATAGCGGTCGTTGCCGTCCTCGCAGGGGGTGGCGGTGGTCTTGTCGCCCTCCTTGGTGACCACCCGGGTCTGCTGGATCGCCACCAGCTGACCCAGGTCGACGCGGATGTCGCAGCCCTCGGTGGTCACGTCGACGGAGATCCTGGGCGCCTCGGCGATCTCCCGGTCGCCCGGGGTGTGGCTCGGCGGCGTGTAGCCGGCCGCGTCCTGGTTCTCGCTGACATTGGAGCCGACCCGGTAGCCGGCGGTGCTGGACTCGCTGTCGTAGTCGGCGCTGTCTTTTTCCGTGTCGTTATCTTCTTCCTCGTTCAGCCGCTTCAGGGCCGCCAGCAGCTCGGCGTGGTCGCCCTCGATGATCACCTCGGCGTCCGAGGGCAGTTCGGCCGCCTCCAGGTCGAACTGGGAGACGAAGTTCTCGGTGTTCAGGGTCTCCACCCTGTCCTTCTTGGAAACGGCGCCCAGCACGAGCTGGCCGATCATCCGGTCCTCGACGATGACATGGCGGGCATGGGCGTTGGCGGTGACCCCGTCGGTCAGGGCCTTGGGGATGTCCGGGACCTCGATGAAGGTCATGTCGAGCGCGATGGGCTCGGTCTCGGGCACCGGGGTCGCGCTGTTGGGGCGGGTCTCGATCTCGATGATCTTGCTCATCGCGGCCATGCTGTCCGGGTCGGCGGCGGCCTCCTCCGCCCCGGCGGAAGAGGCCGGCCGGGCTGTCTGTCCCACGGCGCCGGACGAGACCGCCAGGCCGGCGGCCAGAAGGGGGACGACAAGAAAAAAGAGATGGTGGCGCGGGGTGATCATGACGGGGGCTCCGCTTCGGCGATGTACCAGTCGGTGGCGGGGCGGATCTGGATGCGCGTGCCCTGCGGGATGGTGATGATGGGGACGAGGTCGAGGGTCTGTTCGAGGACGGAGGCGGTGATCTCGCCCAGCCGGTTGGAGAGTTCGGAACTGGTGGTTTCCATGCTCTGGCTGGCGGCGCTGTCGTCGTCACCGCCGCTGAGGGTCAGGGTGTTGCCGAAGCGCACGCCCATGCTGATGCCGGTGAGCAGGAAGGCGGTGCCGTAGCGCTCCCAGAAGCGCTTATCGACCTCGCCGGAGGTGCCGGCGCGGCCCTGCACGTCGGAGAGCAGGCTGTCGAGGTTCCGGATCTCGGCGCGGTGGCCGGCGATCAGCACCCGCTGGCAGGTGATGGCCAGGCGCGAGGAGCCCATGTCCTCGGGGGCCTGGTAGTCGCAGATCAGGCGCGAGCCCTTGGGCATCAGCACCTTGCGGCCGTGGTAGCCATGGACGTCGCGGGCGGTCTGCACGATCACCGTGCCGGTGTCGTCGCCGCCCACCTGGCTGTTGATGCCGGTCTCCAGGATGCCGGTGATGTAGCGGTCGGCGGTGATGATGCGGGTGTTGTCCACCGGCTGGCTGGAGGTGCGCCAGGGACCGCCGTAGTCGGCCGTGACGGGTGCGGCCAGGTCGAGGGCGGCCATCTCCGGGACCACCGGCATGACCGGCGGCGCCGGGGGCGGGCTGGTCACCACCGGCCGCAGGGCCTGGGGCGCGCCGCCGGCCGCCGCCATCCACAGGGCCGTGAGCGCCGTTTCCATGGGATCGGGCGGCGGCGGCGGTGGCGGCGGCTGGACCACCACCGGCGCCGGGGCCGGGGCGGCGACCTGCACCACCTTCTCGATGACCACCGGCGGCATGACCACCGGCGCCGGCGCGGGGGGTGGCGGCGGCGGGGGCGGCTCCGGCAGCGCATAGGCGCTCGGATCGTCCGGCGGCAGGCCGCCCGCCGGCACCGGCGCCGGCGGGGCCACGCAGTGCCCCCCCAGCGTCAGGCCGAGCGCCAGGGCCAGCTCGCACAGGGCGGACGTGGTCATGACGTCTCGCCCGTGTATTTGATGCACAGGTAGCTCTGGCCGCTCTTCAGCGTGATCAGCGGCCGGGTGGACTCGATGATATAGGTCTGGCCCTGGACCCGGGTGTTGACCAGCTCGTCGATCTCGTCGACCACCACATAGGCCGTGGGCAGTTCGATGTCCTTCCACCGCTCGCCGAAGCGCAGGTAGGTGAAGTGATCGTCGCGGAACACCGTCTCCGGCTTGAGGCTGTCGTCGCTGCCCCAGAGTTCATACTCGCCCCAGCCGCGTAGCGTGGCCGGGTCGAACACCGCGTCGGCCACGAAGTCGCCGGCTGGTGTCAGGGGGTCGGTCTCGGTCAGGCCCCGGACCGCCTCGGACATGGCCGGGACCGCGTCGGCCGGCGGGCCGGCGGTCACCGGGGGGCGCCCGCTCTCCCCCAGGGCGACCAGGGCCAGGTGACGCTGGCCGGGCATGGCGACCGCGCCGTTGATGCGCACCAGCAGGTCGGGGGCGTTCTCGGAGTTGAAGCCCTCGGTGCGCAGGTAGATCGGGTAGACCACGCCGCTCTTGCCATACACGACGAGGTTGCTGTCGTAACCGGCGCCGATCGGGCGCAGGGCCAGGCGCCGGGGACCGCGCTTGCTGACCTGGAAGCCCTTGGCGTCGCCGATGTCGACGGCGTCGATCTCCTCGCCGCGCGGCAGTTCGATCACCGTGACCATCCACTCGCGCAGCCGCACCTTGTAGGTGCAGTCGCGGCACAGGTCGGTGGCGTAGATCGCCGCCGCCGGCCTGGTCTCGTTCCACACCTCCTGGATCTGGCCGGGCGAGCGCGGGCGGACGAGATAGCCGTAGCTTCCGCGCTGGTGTTCGTTGGCCTGCCAGACGACACTCTCCGGCATCGGCAGCACCGGCACCGGCGGCGCCTGGCCCATGGTGCCCTGGGACCCGCCCTGGGACGGAGACCCCGGCGTGGGAACCGAGGTGGGCACCGCCGTCTGGGCATGCGCCGGGACGGCCAAGGCGGCGGCCAGGACCAGGGCAACCACCCCCGCCAGGGACACCGGGCGCGGGGGCGGGATCCGGGTTTCCATCACTCTTTCTCCTTCAGAACCATGGTCCGTACGAAGATGCCCAGCGGATTGCTGTAGCGATCCTCGGGGTGGACCTCCTGGGGGCGTGTTTCCATGGACAGGTAGGCGCGCAAGGGCTTGCGGCCGGTCTCCTGGCCGCGCCGATGGTCGACCTGGGTGACGTCGACGACCAGCGTGTGGCCGTCGCCCCCACCCTCCAGGCGGGTGACCGTCTCCACATGGATGACGCGGGTGGCGCCATCGGCCAGGGCGCGGGCCATCGCCTCGGTGGCCAGGTGATCGGCCCGGAAATCCTTCCAGAAGGCCCGGTCCGTCATGCGCCAGGCTTCGCGATGACGCGATTCCTGGGTGACCGGGTCGATCTCCAGCACCAGCTTGACGTAGCGGCGGGCCATGCTCTCCAGCAGCAGGTCGAAGCCGCGCACGTGCTCGGAGACCGGCTCGACTTGATACAGCTTGTCGTCCGGCCCGTAGGTGCGCACCAGCGCGACCTCGGTGGTCTTGAGCGGTGCCATGGCGCCGATGGCATGGGCCAGCACCACCACCACGGCCAGCAGCCCGGTGTTGGTCATGGCCGAGAGCCGCAGCATCCAGGCCAGGCGGCGGTGGGCGACGGCGAAGGCGTAAGGGTCGGCCGTGACCACCGAGGGGTGGCCGGCCGGCGCCGGGACAGCCGTCCCGAAGGCGGGCTCCTTGCGGGCCGGGACAACCCGGCCCGCGCCCAGCTTGCGGACCGCCTCGCCGAGGCGGTTCAACCACGCCACAGGTAGCCTCCGGCGTCGAAGTCCAGCGGCATGCAGGCGCAGGGGCTTTTCTTCATCTGGTCGCTGCCGGTGCCCTCCTGGGGCATCTCCCGGGGACCGGCGGCGCAGCCCCCCAGGGCGAGCGCCAGCAGGACGATGGCGGAGACGGTCCGGGCTTTTGTCAGGGTCATGATGCAACCTCAGTGTGTTATCGGTCGAAGGTGGGGGTGTTCAGGCGCGCCTTGACGGCCTCGGCCGCCGCGCGGAACGCCTGGTGGGAGGCCGAGGCGGCGGCCGCCGTGGCCTTGCCACCGGCGCCGAGGAGCGGCGTCATCGCCGGCGCGCGGTCGCGCGCCGCCTTGAGCGCCCCAAGGCCGGTGGCCGAGACGCCGGCGGTGATGATGCCGGCGGCGGTGTTGGTGAGGTGCGAGCCGGCGATGGAATTGGCGATCGACGTGGCCTCGGCCATGAAGGCCGTGCCCAGCCAGCCCAGGATCATCGCCACCCAGAGCGTCGGGTTGTCGAGCGACAGCAGCGAGCGGATGTTCTCGGAGGACGATGCTTCACCCACTTCAAGGGCTTGTACGCCATAGAGGCAGACGGCCAGAGCCACGGTGACGCCGTAGAGCACCATGAAGGAGGCGAACAGGGTGCGCAGGCCGGTCCAGACCATCGCGCGCCCGAAGTTGAAGCCGAACATCAGCATCAGGATCGGCGACAGCGCCGCCAGCATCATGATGCGGAAGATCGACACCACCACCTGGGCGGCATAGACGATCAGCAGCAGCAGGTAGGGGATGAACAGCAGCAGGGCGTACAAAAACGCGCCGATGCCCTTGGCCGACATGATGCCGCCCTCCCTCGCGATCAGGGCGGCCATCTCGAAGACGCCGTAGACCCCGTTCTCGGCGGTCCAGACGAGGGCGGTCATGCCCTCCAGGTTGGCGATCGAGGAGGCGGTGGTCTCCGGCGCATGTTCCAGGGAGACGGTGTGGCGGCCGATCGAGCCGGTGGTCAGCACGGCGGCGGCGCCGCCGCTCATGGTGGCCAGGCTGGCCGTGTAAACGGCATTGACGAGCGAAGGACCTTGCCCGGTCATCAACCCGGCGGCTACAACCATGTAAATCAGCTCTTGCCCGAACTGGCGCGGGTCCAGGGTGGCGAGAACGATCTTGATGCCCTGAACAACAATCCACAGCGCCGCGAGAGCCCCGAACATGGCCCACATCGGTCCCACCAAGTCCGCCGCCAGATCCTCCGTGAACCGTCCCGCCAAATCCACGTACTGGTTCACCACCGCGCAACTGAAGCACTCTGCGCTACTGTCCATGGTGCTGGCCTCCTTTCTGGTCTCGCCGGAGGCAGGGGCCGGTGGCTTCGACAAATGGCGCATCACCTCCGAGAGTTTCTTCGACTACGCGCGCGCGGAGGGTTACTGGGCGGAGTTGCGGACCCGCGAGCAACTGGACGCCGCCTGGGCGCCCTGTGAAACCGGCCCCTACAGTGCTTTTCGGAAAGAATTCCGGTACAGAGACAAGGAAGAGGTCGAGCCGGAGTTTGCCGAGAGCCCGGACGCCGACGGAATCCGCGCCTGTTACGACCTTCAGCAGACGTATTTCGTCTACGAGAATGTTGTGGACAAATGCCGCAAGCGAATTCTCGTAGAAAACGGCTCTGCTAAGGCCTATAACATCTTCACTCGGTCCTGCGAGGATGTTCCCGACTGGCGTTCCAAGAAGTAAAATAGTCACGGCATCCCCCCGTCGTCCTGCGGCTGGGGGGCCTCCGTCTCGGTCGCCAGGGGGTGGTCGCTGAGCGGCAGGGTGTCCATCATCAGCTGGACCGACTGGATCTTGACCAGCTGCGCCAGCAGCTGGTTCTGGTGCACCAGCTGCCGGTTGGTCAGCACCGTGCCCTGGGCGAGGACCGCCAGGCGCTCGTTGGCGTTCTGGGCCGCCTTGACGGCCGCCTCCAGGTCCTCGGTGGCGCGCTGATTGGTCTCCGCCACATCGGTCGCCGCCAGGTCGGCCTGGGCGAGGCCGCTGGTCGCCGTTTCCTTGGCGATGGCCTCGCGCCGCGCCTGCACGGCCTCGCTTTCGATCTTGCGCGCCTGCCAGGTCACCGGACCCTGGCCGTCGATGGCCTCGGGATCGACCCACAGCGCCGTCTGGTAGGCGTCGCGGCCGGCGCAGATGGTCGCGAAGTCCAGGTCGTCGAAGTCCAGGTTGGGCATCAGGTTTTCCAGGTCCAGCTTCAGACACTGGATGTCCTCGACGATCTGCCCGGTCAGCTTCTCCAGGTTGAGGGTCGGCAGGGCGATCTGGCCGATGGCGCCGATGGCGTCGATCTGCTCCTGGATCAGGTCCGAGGCCGCCCGCAGCTGCTCGCTCAGCGTGGTCAGCCATTCGATCTGCTCGAAGGCCGCCTCGATCTGCTGCTTCATGGAGTTGAGCTGCTCGCTCAGCTTGGCGAGCGCGCTGGCGTCGATCACCGCCATGGCCGCGTAGCCCGCCGTGGGCACGCCGACCACCAGGGACGCGGCGATCGCCACCCGCGCCACACCACGCCGCAGGCGCGCTTTCATACCGCCCGACAGAAGACGTGACGTCTTCGGTCGGGCGGCCGACGCAAGCGCGTCGGCGCCGCGAAGCGGCGGAGACGATGAAACAGGCTCGTCTGTTTCATCGTCGATCCGAGTCATAAATGCGTCCGCCATTGGTCCCCCCAGGTCTGCTTGAGTGTCTCCAGGTGCCGGTTGGCGTCGGTGCCGGCGCGGTAGAAGCGCAGGGCATCGCCCAGGTAGCCGAGGTCGATGTCGAGGATGGCGCTCTCATCGAAGCCCGAGGCCGCGTCGCGCTTGATCACCAGGGCCTGGCGCCGGCCGTGGGTGACGGTCTGGCCCATGACGAAGGCCAGGTGCTCGTCGTTGAGGCCGAAGTCCTTGAAGCTGTCGGCCTTGGCCTGGGCGTTGGGCAGGAAGATGAAGGTCGAGGCGTTCTCGATGAACGCCGCGCTCTCTGGGCAGCGCAGCAGCGCCGCCGGGTCCTGGAAGGCCAGGCCGACCGCCCCGTTCAGCTTGCGGTATTCGCGGAACATCTCGGCGGCCAGGGCCGAGAAGCCGGCGTTGCCGAGCAGCTTGGCGGCCTCGTCGATGAAGATGACGAAGCCCCGGGTGGAGCGCGACGCCGAATGGCCGATGGCCTCGGCGATGTGTCCGACCACGGGTGGGCCGAGGTCCGGGTCGCCCAGGGCCTCGCTCATGTTGATGCCCACCATGTAGTGGTCGAGGATCCCGCCCAGGCTGTCATGGGGGGCGTTGAACACGTGGGCGTGCTGACCCCGGTTCCCCTTGTCGTCCGTCACCCATTGGGCCATGTGACGCCGCAGGTCGGAGCGGCGCGGGAAGGCGTGGCTGAAGATCTCGTTCAGGGTGCGGTGCGGCGGTTCCAGCTGGAACGCCAGGTCGACGGCGTGGCCGAGCGCCTCCTTGTCCTCGGGTGTCAACACCAGGTCGCCGCAGAGTGCCCGCAGGATCATGGCGACACGGTTGCGGGCGCCGGGCGTGTCCGGCCCCACGTCCAGGGGATTGAGCGCCAGGCTGTCGTAGCCCTGGTAGACGCCCCCCAGGGCCTCGACCATGAAGCGGGCGCCCTCCTTGCTGTCGAAGATGTAGCTGCGCACGCCGTCGAACTTGGCCAGACCGCCCAGCAGGTGCAGCATCAGGGTCGACTTGCCGCCGCCGGTGGGGGCGAACAGCAGGTAGTTGCCCCGGCTCTGCGGCTTGTCCTGAATGTGGAACTGGAAGCTGTAGGCTTGCCCGGTGAGCGTCTGGAACAGGCGCACCGGCTGGGCGCCGAAGGGGCTGGTGGGCAGGCCGGTGGCCGCGTGGTGCAGCGGCCACAGCGCGGCGATGTTCTCCTCGCGCAGCACCAGCGGCCGGAACAGCCGCGTGCCCGGTTGCAGGGCCTTGCGCGACGGCGCCGCCGGCAGGCGGTTGAACCAGCAGACGGGCGCGCCCACCGTCTCCACGCTGTAGGCGATGCGCCGGTCGCCCAGGATCTCGCGCACCGCCTTGACCAGGGTCTCCAGGCTGGCCTCGGAGGACGCCCGGGCGATCACCTGGAACTGGGTGGCGAACAGGGTGAGCGTGCCCTCGGACAGCAGGTCGAGCACCGTGGCGGTCTCGCCGATCAGCGCCAGGTTGGGGAAAAAGATGTTGCTCTTCTGGGCGCGCTCCTGGCGCTTGTAGAGCATCATGGCCTTGTCGCGGCCGAAGGGCTCGCAGACCTGGATGATCTCCAGGTCTCCGGGCAGCGCCAGCAGATCGCCGATCATCCGGCCCGAGACCGTGGCCGGCCATTCGCGGATGCCGATGACCCGGTGAAAGGTGGGACCGTCCGCGCCCTGGACGCGCAGCAGGCCGGTTTTGTCGAACTGGAGGTCGGCCCCGGGCAGCGATCCCGACAGGCTGGCCGAGACCGCCGGCAGGTCGCGGCGATACTCGCCGCAGACCAGCCCGTTGAGCAGCCCAGTGAGCGGGCACGGCGCCGCCGGGTCCTCGGGCCGGGTGACGGCCTCGGGCCGGTAGGGGGCGAGGCGGGCGTGGATATGCTGGTCGGCGTCCAGCAGCGCCTGCATGGTCTGGCCCGAGGCGATCAGGAGCCATTCGACCTCGTGGCTGGCGGTGTAGCGCCGCTCCTCGCCCCGGCCGATCTCCGTCAGGGTGTCGCAGGGCCAGGAGGCGGCGACCTGGAGGGGCCGGCGGCGCTTGACCGCCAGCAGCCGCAGGGCCAGGCCGCCCTTGTCGCCCAGGGTGCCGATCAGGTCCTTGCGGCCGAGCAGCAGGGTATGCTGCTCCTGCTCCACCTTGGCGTCGTAGCTGACGCCGCGCAGCGCCCAGGCCCGGGTCAGGCCGCCGCTCTTGTCGCGGATGGTGCGGCCGTCGGGCTCGACGCGGTCCAGGGCCAGCTCGTTCTGAAGCCAGTCGTGGCGCACGGTCCCGAAGGTCGCCCGGCGCAGGGCCGGCACCACGGCGGCGCCGGCCAGGCCGGCCACAACCCCGGTGGCCAGGATGCTGTCCCAGGGCATCAGCGCGCCCTCCGCCCGCTGACCAGCGTCCGGGTGGCGGCGCCGCGCCAGACGCGCGGCGTGAACATCAGCGCGCGGTCGAAATGGTGGTCGACCCGGCAGCGCCGCCAGAACGTCACCCACAGGATGACGATGACGGTCATACCGGCGGGGATGCTCAGCGCCATGACGTCCAGGATCAGGCACAGGGCCACGGCGACGGCCCCGGCGCTGGTCGCCAGGATGAACAGCATGGGCGGCAGCCCCAGGACCATCATCGGCCGCTGGGTCTGGGTCAGCACGGCGGAGGCGGCTTTCATGGCCGGGCCTCACGCGCCGGCCGCGCTGAACAGCATCTCGACCATCTTCGGGCCGACCATGACCAGCAGGCCGCCGACCAGGGCGAAGCCGAAGCGGTGCCAGTCCATGCGGCCGGTCCAGGCGGCCCACAGGCCGATGGCGATGATGCCGATGCCCAGGATGGCCGCGCCCAGCTGGGCCGCGCCGGTGGTCAGGTTCTCCAGGAAGTCCAGGATCGGCGCCGTCCAGTCGGTCGAGGCCGCATGGGCCGGAGACGGGTCCACGATCAGGGTCCCGGCGATCAGGACGCCCAAAACGGCGGGGACGACAGCGGGGATGACGACAGACGAAAAAGAGAAGGGAGCGGCGGGGGTCTTGGGGTCGGTCATCGGTACGAGAACTCCTTCGGGATGGTGGTCAAACCAGGGTGGCGGTCAGCACCGCCAGCGACACCAGGGCCGCCAGGACGGTGATGCCGGTCAAAAGGCCCAGCCAGCGCACCGTGCGGCGCAGGGCGAGCACCGCGCGGTCGGCCTGCACGGCCGCCTCCTGCATGGCGATCAGCCGTTGCCGGGTGCTGTCGGAGAGCAGGGCGTCGAGGGCGGCGCGCAGGCTGACGGCGTATTCCGTCGAGGCGTCGCGCACGGCGGCGGAGAGATCACCCCGGGCGGTGGCCAGGGTCTCGGCCACCTCCTCAAGCGCGACCCTGTGCAAGGTGTAGCTGAGCAGGATCGGGTCATCCGCCGACACGCCGACGCCGTGCGCCTGGAGAAGCTGGGCGCGCAGGTCGTCGAAGGTGCGGGGCGGTGGCAGGCGGCCGGGGTCCGGCTCAAGATCGGACGCGATGTCGGGCGCGGTGTCTTTCATAGCTGCGCCGTGTCCATGGCCTGGTGGAGGGTCGCCCAGGTCATGCGCAGCCGCTGGCGGGCCATGATGGGAAAGGTGTCGCCGGCGACGGCTTCCTCGAAGGTCAGGCGTGCTTCCATCATCGCCGCGATGTCCTTGCCGAAGGTCTCCTTGCGGACCTCCGGAAGGCGAATCATGGCGGCAATGCGCGCCGAGAGGGTCTGGTAGATGCGGCTGTCCTCGAACGGCTGCACCCCCTTCGCGGTCTGGCGCGCCACCGGGCCAAAATACTCGTTCAGCCAGACGACGAGGGGAATGTCGGGGATCATCACCGCCAGCTTGTTCAGGCCGACCGTGGTGTCTTCCAGGGCCTGGCCGCCGGTGAGCACCGAATGCAGGCGCACCTGGTGGCCACCCTCCTGGAGCATGGGCAGGGCCTGCGCCTCGACCATGTAGCCGATCAGCGGCATGAAGGTGCTGGCGCCGTTGTCGATGATGATCACCGCATCGTCGGGCGCGGTGAGGATGCGCTCCATCAGCGCATCGAAGTAACGCGGGTTGATCTCGTCGGGGCGTTCGCCCAGGCGGATGATCTCCGGCGCGAACGCCTTGTAGCCGGCGAAGGTCTGGTTGACCGGGTCGGTGTCCAGGCAGATCGGCGCCAGGCCGCGTTTGAGGAAGTGTTGGGCAAGCAGGCTGGCGATGAAGCTCTTGCCGACGCCGCCCTTGCCCTGCAAGGTCATGTGGATGGCCGCCATGAGTGAGAGCCCTTCTTGTGTGTGACTCGGGATTAGTCGGGATCGGTGGAGTCCAGGGGTTCGACGTGCATGGGGGGGCAAGGGATGTCGCAGCGCGGACATCGGCTGCTGTCCTCGGTCCAGTGGACCTCGGACCATTCGTGTCCGCAGTCGCAGACGAAGGAGACGCGGACCGGGACCTCTTCCGGTTCACTGTCGAGGAGCGCGCCTCCTTCGGTGCCTTCCTTCAGCGCCGTCTGGGCGATGGCGATGGCCTGGCGCGCCGTGGCTTCGGCCTCGATCAGGTCCCCGGTGTTGCCGGCGCCGCCGGGCCGCAGCCGGGCATTCAGGTCGGTGATGCGCCGCAGGGCATCCATGAGGAGAAGAGTGGCCGCCATGGGGGGAACCTCTTGGTTGGTGAGTCGGGACTATTCGGGATCGGTCGTAGGCGCCGGGTCGGCCGGGGCCGCCGGGGCGGGACCGTCGCCGCCCTCGGTGCCGCCGCCGCCGCTGCTTTGGGTGATCGCGCCCCCAGCCTTCGCGTCCCCGTCCTTGGCATCCAAGGTCTTCGCGTCGTCCTTTCCCCACAGGTCGTCGAGCGCGGGGCTCTCCGTCCAGGTCGCGGTCAGGGACGACGGTCCCGTCATGCCGGCGGTGACCGGCACGGCGGACGCGCCCATGACGGACGGCGTCATGGGAGCCGGGACGGAAGGCGTCACGGGAGACGTCAAGGGACCGGGGGATTTGGACGGGGAGGATGGGGAAGACGGGGCCGGCTTGGCCGGCTTGGCCGGGCCGCCGTGGCGCCGGCAGTACTTGTAGAACGACTTGACGGACATGGTGATCCGCCCGGTCTCCACAAGCTCCTGGTAGACGAGCATCACCGGCGTGCCCGTCGCCAGTCGCCGCTGAATCTCCGGCCACAGGGTCACAAACTCGACCCGCGCCGCTCCCCATCGTGTCATCGTTTTCGGTCACGCAGCCGCATTGTTTTCGATAAACGAGCGGATGCGCTCTCGCGTTTTTTTGCGCGGCTCGCGACCGTCTCGCAGGTCTGAAACCAAGCTGCGGTCTCGCACCGCCGCCCAGCCGAAAGCCGTTTCGCTCATGCCCGACGTCGCACAAAATTCCTCAATGTCGGACAGCAGCCGGCTCATGATGTCGTCATCGTCCATCATGCGGGGAGTGTGTACGGAAAAAACCGACATGACAATCGGAAAAATCCGAATATCCCATACAATCGCTGCCAGCCATGCTTTCCCCATGGAACATTGGGGAAAGCACGTGGCTCACCTGCTCGTGAGGCAGGGTATGGACGCTTGGCGGCTAGCTGAGGCGGCCGGCGTGTCGCGCGACTACGTGAACAAAATGCTTAAGGAGCCGGCTCCAGACGGCTCCCTAAAAAAACTCCGCCCGGTGGCTGAAGCGCTCGGCGTCTCTTTAGCGGAGCTTCTAGATCCGAATCACGCAGCAACATTCGGCGCCAGTAACGCGCCGCTGACGGGCGATGAAACCGCGTGGCACACCGCCATCGCGTTCACTCTTGAGGCGACGCTTGCTTCTGATGATTTAAAGCGGTATTCGCCTGATCAGATTGCTTCAGCGTGCCTTAAGTTGGCGCGAAGAATCAGCAAAATGAGGCAAGATGACAGGCTGAAAGATGCCGCCAAAGAACAGGCCACAAGCGAAAACTGCGGCAAATAACATTGCGCAACTCACGAAATTTCTTTTCTTATTAGGCGGCTTGATAGGGGCAAGCTCTCTTGCCCACTCTTTAGCATATGCTCTTTGGCTAGCCGTTAGCCCATCAGTCGATGGCTGGGACTGTTGCCCCAACATGGCACACCTCATGCTATTCCCATCCCTGCCGTATGCGCACGGCGGACGGGACGACCTGCGTCCTAGGTATGGTCGTAGCGGTGTGCGCCGCTGAGTTTTGGAGGCTCCCACCTCCATGGCTCCCCGTCCTCTAGCATCGACGGGGATAGCTCCGACTCTTGCCCGACTCTCAATCACTGGTCAACCCTACATTGAGAAATCGGCTTATAAATTCGGCCTCAGGGTTGTATAAAGCGCCTTCGTTGTTCTTATTAGGCGCGGCGTAATCCAAACTTTTTTATGATAGTCGGTTATTTCCGAATTTCTGATTGACAGAAAGTCGGGTAAATCCGACAGTCCTCCTATACCCCGGCGCGAGGCTCGTGGCCCGCGCCCCGGATGGGAGAGACGAAATGCCCTCTACTGAACGCCTCCATACCCTCAACCGACATGGCGAAATCCGCCTCACCGACGCTGGCGGCGATGTCGTCGCCGACGCGGCGCGCGACGCAACCGAGATCGCGCTCGCCACCGTGGATGCCCACACCATCCCCCCCACGGACACGCCCGAGAGCGCGTGAGGGAGTCACTCGCCATGACCACCGAAAGCACCAAACGCCGGGCCGCGACCACTGACGGCCCCGACCCCATCGACCTGCACGTTGGTCAACGCATCCGCTTGCGGCGCGCCATGCTGGGCAAGAGCCAGAGCGAGATGGGCCGGGCCCTGGGCGTGAGTTTTCAGCAAGTGCAGAAGTACGAGCGGGGCACGAACCGGATCAGTGCCAGCCGATTGTTCGACGTGGCCCGCTGTCTCACCGTGCCGGTCGGTTACTTCTTCGAGGACCTGACCGAGGATGCCGTGGCGGCCCGTGACCAGGAGGTCAAGGTCACCGTCGCCAGCGACCCGCTCCAGGGCGGCGCCGACGACCCCATGACGCGGACCGAGACCCTGGACCTGGTCGACGCCTATTACCGCCGGCCGCCGGCCGAGCGGAGCGCGTTTCTCGCCCTCCTGCGCACGCTCGGCAGTGGCCGGTATGGGCCGGCCGATCGGACGACCGACGGGGCGGCGGAGGATACGCCATGATCGCCGTCCTCATGGAGATCGGCCCGGGCCGCTGGCTGCTGGCCCGCGCGGTCGGCGTCGCCGCCATCTATCTGCTGGCCTGGGCGGTCCAGAGTGCCGGCCAGGCCCTGGCCGCCCTGGAGCCCTTCCCGCGTGGCGTCCTGCTGGTGGAGGTGGGACATGGGTGAGCCGGAGATGCCAGAGCGTCTCTGGCTCGACCATGGCGACCCGGATGAGACGACGTGGTGGTCAGGGTGCTCCCTCGCCCTCGCGGCGCCTGGCTTCGGCTTTCCTTATCGCCCTGTCGGTGGGCGACTCCCACTGCGGCCAACCAAGGTCTTCTGGAGTTTCGCTGGGAGCGAAGTGGACTTCGCGCTCATCGAGTGTGGCCCGGTATTGGCAATCAGGGTTTTCGCATTGGTGATAGAGCGCCTGCATTCGGTGGGGTCTGTAGAGCGCTTCCTCTCTATTCCACTTGACCACGATGGACTTGGCCGCCCCGCCACAGCGCGTGCATTCAAACTTAGGAGAAAAAAAACCCATGTCTAAAACCCTTCTTCTTCGTCATGTCGAGAAAGACGGCCTTCTGTTGCAGTGGTTCAATCACACCTCGACCTTCCCGCAAATGATGCTGCCCCTTTCGGCCGCCGAGGCGCAATTGCTGCGGGATTCCATCGACATCGCGCTGGTCGATATGAAGCGAGGCGCCGCGACCCATCTCGACGACGGTCACCCCTGGTTCCCAGACGCGCGAGAGACCGTCATCAGCTCGCACACACCCCCGACGCAAAGCGGCGCGAGTGACGCGCCCGCTCCGCCGCCGGCTCCCGACACGGGGGGCTGACCGATGCCCGCGCCCTTCACTCATGCCGTCCCCGGCGCCCTCGGGCCTGCCCAGGAGCCATCCTGGGACAGTGAAGAGGCACGCGCGCTCCTGACTTGTGACGAAACCCTGACGCTGCTGGGCGCCTGGCAAGACCTGGCGCCGGCGCACCGCCGCATCTTCCTGGACCTGATCCGGTCCACGGCGCGGTTGCACACCGCCGCCGACCGAAGGACTGAACCATGACACCGAACCAAAGAAACGCCCTGACGGCCATCCGGGATGGCCAGGTCTCCATGGCCAATGCCGGCCACGCCGCGTTTCGGATTCGCGGCGCCTCCCCACAAGTGGTTGGGCGGCTGATCTCCCTGGGGCTGGCGCGGTGGCCGAAAGGACCGGTCAACGCGCAGACCTGCGAAATCACGGACGCCGGCCGCAAGGCCCTGGAGGAGGACGCGCGATGACCCGGGAAGACAAGGCCACCCGGTCCGGCGTCCGGATCCGGCAGGTCGCCGCATGCCGCCGCCTGTCGGCCGAGGGCATCGTCGATCGCTCCGAACTCCTCAAGGAAATCCGCGCGCACCTGGTCGCCGTCAACGGACAGGTGACGGCGGACGGCCTCGGCGTGACCCGCCAGGCTGTTCACAAGTGGACGCAGGGCCAGGCCGACCCGAGCCTCATGAACACCTGCCTCCTGGCGCGGCGGTTCGGCTATCGCGTCGCCCTGGTGCCGGCAGAGGAGGGCGGACCATGATGCGCGTCGCGGCATCAGGTGTGGCCGATGGGCCGAACCTCCAGCTTGACACCAAGGGCCTGCGCGACCTTGACCACGGTCTCGAAGCGTGGTTTGGCACCAGGTGCAAGGGCCTTGTAGAGACTTTCCCGGCCCAACCCGGTGTCCCGCGCGAGTTGCGCCATACCGCGCGCCCGCGCCACATCCTTGACCGCCGCGAGAAAGGCATCCGGGTCGGATTCTTCCAGGGCAGCCGTCAAGTATTCCGCAATGGTCTCTTCGTCCGTCAGATAGTCGGCGGCATCGAAGGGGGCGGTCTGAATGGTCATGGATCAGTCCTCTCTCAGGCGTCTGGCCATGTCCTTGGCGCGGGCGATGTCCCTGGACTGGGTCGATTTATTGCCCCCACACAGCAACAGGTAGACAACCGTGCCGGTCCTCGTGAAATACACGCGGTATCCGGGGCCGACGTCGATGCGCAGTTCCGAAACGGTATCCCCGACCGGCTTGCAATCCCCGAAGTTGCCCCGTTCGGCGGCGCGAATGCGAACCAGGATGCGAGCCTTCGCTTTGTGATCCTTCAGACCCGACAGCCAAGCGTCGAAACCGTCCGTGCGATGGATCGTGTTCATGGGTCGCATTGTATCCAGACGGATACAGACCCGCAAGACCGAGGGCATCGTCGATCGCTCCGAAATCCTCAAGGAAATCCGCGCCCACCTCGGCGCCGTCAACGGACAGGTGACGGCGGACGGCCTCGGCGTGACCCGCCAGGCCGTTCACAAGTGGACGCGGGGCCAGGCCGACCCGAGCCTCATGAACACCTGCCTCCTGGCGCGGCGGTTCGGCTATCGCGTGGTCTTGCTGCCGATCGAGGAGGGCGCGCCGTGACCAGGCTGTTCCCCTGTCCCACGGCCGGACATCGGACCCATCTGTCCTCTTCTGGCGGAGCCCCACGTCCATGAGCATCGCGGCGTACGGCGTCGTCTGGCGCCATTCCGAGACCACCGGCGGGCACCGGCTGGTGATGCTGGCGCTGGCCGACCACGCGGACGACGACGGCCTGTGTTGGCCCTCCGTGGCCACCATCGCCGACCTGGTCCGCCTCAGCACCCGCCACATCCAGCGCATCCTCGCCGACCTGGTGCGGCGCGGGGAACTGCTGGTGGCCGGTCGCGGACCGCGCGGTACGACGCGGTATCGGATCCGGATGCGGGCCGCGACGGCCCCCCAGGACCCCGACACCGGCGACACCCCGGCCGGGTCCGTCTCCCCGGACGGGGGTGACATCGACGTCACGCCCCCCCTGACGCGGGCGTCACCCGAACCGTCAGGGATCCGTCAGACAGAGGGGGACTCGTCATCCTCGCGGTCCGGACACGCCGCGCGCCCACCAGAGGACGACGATCCTCCCCCGCGATCTCGAATGCCGGCGGATGTCACGGCCATCCTGGCCGCCGCGCACGACGGGCTGACGGCCGGCGGCGTCTCGCTCCCCCGTCGCGCCACCCGCGCCGA
>Ga0126339_10000792_pt1 | contig 19191 bp, 18 predicted proteins | sample OrbTmetagenome_2_FD_92532 | JGI IMG/M metagenome (GOLD analysis project Ga0126339, IMG submission 92532) | Coral microbial communities from Petempiche,Puerto Morelos, Mexico - Orbicella T R C metagenome | ecosystem: Host-associated > Invertebrates > Cnidaria > Coral | place: Petempiche,Puerto...
AAATACATGTGCATGTTTGGTGGTAGTGTGTTTTCTGACTTCTGTCAGACAGAATTTGCACTTTACTCTAAATATTTCACCATTACTGCAGATTTTATTTTTTCTTTCTTTTTTTTTTTTTCCTATCCCACAAATAATTTGAAAAAAAAAATTTTTTTGTTTGGTTTTGTTAAATAAAAAAACAAAAAAAAAAGTTTTTTTTTTAATATTTAATAAAATTTTTTTTTTTTTTTTTTTTTTTTTTTTTTCCGTTACCACAAATTATATGAAAAACAAGAATGTTTTGTTTGGTTTTGTTCACTAAACAAACAAAACAATAAGATCTTTTTTTAAGAAATTTGAGCACGAGTGCACAAAGCGGCGAAGCCGCGAGGAACCGCCGGTTTCTCAGTTGTCTCTGTCCCAGGCTCCTTGCGGCTTCGCCGCTCTCGCCGCTTTCTCAGCGCGCTCAAATTGCTTACAAACCGCCAAGCTACGCAGGCTAATTGCTGCTTTCTGACGCACTTTTCAAAAACAAAGAAGTACAACGTATGACCACACGTTCTATTACCGTGATATTTCGAACAAAACAATAACACATTATGGTGGTAACCTGGTGTGCTTGCAACCAAAAAATTCCAAAATACTTAAAATGTAACCTCATCAAACGCATTCTGAAGAGCTATTAAAGAAAAAATAACGACGCAGGGTTGCACAATCCCGGGGAGACCTCCCTATGAATAGGCCGGGGATGATCCTCATCTCGCTTCGGGGTATATATCAAGGATTCTGGTCTTACTTAGGGTGTTGATGACGAAACACCACTATTTTTAGCTGTCAAAGTATCTTTTATAGGGTGCACTCGAGGAAATAATAATAAAAGAAACGCTCTTATTTCCGTTTTTAGGCTCGATTTCCGTCGGTCTTTCGACTCCGGTTTACTTGCACGGGTTCCTTTCCTGAACAGCGGCTGGTAATCGAGCCTGTCCCGTTTTAAGTGCTATCTATTAGGAGTCAAATAAAGTTCGAGCCACGCCCAAATTGGTCAACTTAATGGGTTAAGTTCAAATTTTTCGACGAGCATCCCCGACCTTTTCAAATGAAAGTTCCTCCCCCCCCCCCCCAGGGTGCCCAATTTAAATAAACCGAAAAACAAAAAAATTAAATGTCTTCCAAATTTTTTACCTTGTCCACTGGGATCTCTACTGGCTTATCTATTGCCATGTATGGTTTCCAGAAGAGTTTTCTGACGCCTCGGGGATCATCCCACGTGTAAAGGATCATTTTCTTGGAATCTAGGAGAGTGACTTGCCCAGAATCCCTGCAAATCATAAGTACCACGAAAAAGCCGATGAGGAAAAAGAAAAACAAACTATTTTCATGTTAATTAACCGAAGAAGTGTGAAAATCTGCCCCAAACAAACTGGGAAGGCAATGTTGGACTTATACTACCCTTACAATGCAAAAAAAAAATTCTCGTTGTGTTTTAAATTGTAGATGATATATATCAAAGACGAGAGACCACGTTTTACCACTGACATTTCCAAACACTGAAAAGAAAACTGAAATACGACGGATAGCAGAATATCTGTGACGAACTATGACGTGTTTGGAAATGTGGTTCGACACATCATTTCAATCGAAACTTAAACTACAGAAAATCCATACTACTTAAAAATCTACCCTACTTAAATTCCGATATCCAAACATCGTCAGGATTATGATTTTCTTTGTTTAAACTTCATGAATTGTTAATGCGTTTGAGAGTAATGTCTATTAAATTCATCATTCAGGGTCTTTCATAACGTTGACTGGTTATTCAAACGAATTCTTTAGGATTCAATTACTTTAAGTCACTGATGTTTGGACCTTAGCGACGTTTTATTCGACGCTTTATTCATGCTAGTCACCTTACAGTTTTACTTACTTCTGATGGAACCGGATTGGAATGTTGTCACACAGGTTTTCAATTCTAATCGTTCCAATTCCAGGGGAGAAGTGTGTTACCACTATAGTTGTAACAGAGTCTTCTACTTCGCCATGAACGTCGACCGTGAGGGCCTGGAGCTGAGGAATCCTCAGAACTGTTGTATGCGACGAGTTGAAATTGAACGGTTGCGAGATCACGTTTGACAAGGTTGGCTTCAAAACGATAGAGCTGGACTTGTCTCTTGGCCAAAATGGCTTGCTCTATAGATGAAGCAGTTGAGATATGTTTAATAGGATGTTACTGTTATGCGATTGTTGCTCGGAGTACACTCCCCGCTAGTTCTTTTTACGTAGAATGAAAAAACCTGAAATGTTTGCGTGCCCATCATCTTTTTTAACAGGTCTTCCTCGGAATTTCATTCATTCGTACACTTAGAGTTTTATATATAATAATTATAGTAAATATAAGTAAATGAGGGAGAAAATGCACAATTTGAGTCTGGAAACTGAAATAACCCAAAAGTTTTCGAGTCAATCTCCACTTATTATTAATAATGTCTCAATAGATTGTTATGAAAATACAGAACTATGAAGCAGAAAGGAGAAAAATATCACAAGTCATGATGCTTGCGTACCTTTAAAGCACCTTTTAAGATTGTGTCCTAACCATACAATTGAGACTTACTGATTTTATTATTTTCCCATTCAAGTTTATTTAATATTACTCACCTCTCCTGGTTCCACAACAAACCACAGAACATTTTTGACCTTATTTTCAGTAAACGACACCGAGATCTAGGGGGAAAAAGTATTGCGGCAGATTGTCAGTTAAAAGAAAATGATTTATTACTTCTTAAAGCTACTATAAGGACAAACGTCACTCAAAAAAACAAACAAACAAAAAAAAAACATTCCGACAAAAATAGTGTTCCAAATAAGTAGGGGGTCTCAGGTCAAAAACCCTACCAGGTCAGCTAAAAGACCCGACAATTCAATAGATAATTTAAAATGATTTGCTCGGAGCAGTGGGAATTGAGCCGATGGAATTCCTTGTTGACACTCTGCCTTAAAAAATTGTCTGGAACCCTGAACAAATAAATCAACAGTGAATATTCTGTACCTCTGTATTGTTGATGATGACGTATTTAGGAGTCAACGTCACTATCTTTGTCAAACCTGTTCTTGACATTTCGATTTGCAAAATAAACTGGAAAGGAAAAACAAAAAAGACATCTTGTTATTTCCCATTAGAAATATCGTTTCAGTTGCAGTATGTAAGAGCTTAAGCAAACCACCACCACGACAGCAACGAGAACGTCACCAAACAAAAGGTTTAATGGGCAAAACAATAGCTGTGCACGTGCGTTCATGATAAATCTTTGTACATTTCTTTGCCGTCCTCTGCAAAACAACAACGTGAAATGACCAAGTTCTGCGTCGGCTACGGAACGTGGACGACGACGGCTAATTTTTTGTATTCCCATTTAGAATTGAACGCCATCGTTGCATATTTAGCTTAAGCACGTTTTTAGAGCCATTGGCGTACCGAATAGATCTAGACAATCTCGAATTTCCCTTGTAAAATACAAATTCATTTCTTACGAGGCATCGTCCTCGTCGTTGTTCAAGCTCCCTATTCAAATGCAGGACAGGTTGTTCAAATAAGGCAGCTGTTGCAGTCATTTGTCTTTAGTGAGTCTGGAGGCTAATTGAACGGTTAAGTTTTCGAGTCAACCTACAGCCTTGGTATATCTAATTGTAGGACAGCAGAGATGAAGGAAGAATTTACAGTTTATAGTTTAATCTAAGAAATAGAAAACTAATTCGGGTATTGGTCTGAGTATAAATGATGTTTTATCGTTTCATGGAACAGCAAATAAAGTTCTTTGAAATGGGTTGGAAGTTCTTTCCAAACATCTGTTATTTGACCTTACGCGTGGTTTGGGTAGATTTTGTCGCTGTATATCTGGTATTGTAACTGCGTATATCACTGGCATGTTGGAAAAAGTTGTTGAATAGTTTACGAAAGGAAGAAGAAGTAAAACGAAAGGGTTGACATGACCAGTTCTTACAACTATCATCTCACCTCAAACTTTGTGGCCTCGCTTGCTTTACACGTAACTTTTCCAGAATCCCCCACAGCATCCAAAGAAAACTTACTCGACCAAGAATGTCCCAATACTCTGAGTCTGGCCTACAAGAATCAAGAACACCGAAACGAAAAAATAAAAACAGTTTCTAATCGCAAGGGTTCTGACATGAAAATTACGCGTCGTATTTTCAACTTTCTTCTCGATGTTTGGAAACGTGATCAAACACGGTCTTTCCTGTTTGATATTTGACTTCCTCTACCCTTGCTTAAAAGCGCGCGATTTTGGTACAAAGGCAGCCTGTGCAACCCTGTAAGTTGATTTATTGCTAATGAAATTTAATGGTTTGAGTTGTTGGTCGAGCAAACGCTGTTTCTTCACTGGTTAAATTCATCAATCGTGCTTATTTTTAGCTAAACTTTGAAACACTGCTATGTTTATCTACTGCGATTTCCATGAACAATTCTCAGAAGACGCAAATAAATACATGTCTGTCCATTGTAATTACGTCGGCAGGCGGAACAAGTGTCTTATATGGCAAGTCTTCTATCAAGTACTCAGAGAATAGCGCGAATATTAAATTCATACTTTACTGACAAGATTCAAAATCTTACCTTTCTGTAAGACTTTTCAGTGAAATTGAAGAGAAGTGGGTGTTTTTCCACAGCAAATTGCTGATAGACTTGCTTAGTTCTTGAGACCTGTGTTGAAGATCAAAAATTGAAGGTCAAGCGTCTTACTGTCTATTCCAATACAAGCAACAATCAGTCAAGTGGTACTGACCGCTTCGTCCGGAGCAGCTTCCCTTTGATTCGTTAAATTTAAGATTGCTGAGCTCTCAGATTGGCAAAAAAGGCGTCTAAAGTTATGCCCCTTTTCCCGCGATTAGCGGTAGTAACGTGTTTAGTTCGAATTCTTACAAGTTTACTGGGTCATTTCGTTCTTTATGACTGGCCAGACGTGTTTAACTTGCAAACTGTGACGTAGTTCTTTAGAGGTAGCTATATTACGGGTAGTGTTTAAGTAACTTACCCTGTACTCGACGTGCAATCCAGTTTTGTTGATAAGCCAGTATGGGGAGTAGATAAATAGTTCTCTTGTTCCAGATTGATGCATTGATAATACTCCAAGGGACTAAAATTAAATGTTAATATTTATTTTTGAGTCATTTTCATTCATGTTCGAAGCTAATTGACAGTTGAAAAAAATTTATATGTCTTTGCCACTGCTTATTTACACCAATGAATGGATTGAGGCCCAAACGATTGTCGTAATTAACACGGCTTTTGAAATCTATACCTAAAGTAGTTTTCAACTATGGAAAGAGAGTACTGTGCTTGCTCGTATTTTCAGAAGAGGGCCCTAAAATACCACGGCTCAGTTGCTCCAGCTTTCTTAAGCTCAATAGAAATACGTTCAGAACTTACAAGTTCTTTCGCAGTTTCTTCCTGAGATTGCATTAGCAATTCTTGCGACTTGCCACCTTCTCTCTTCACAGTTAACTGTCCAATCCAGTTGACTTCTTTGTAATCTCTTAGCTACGAAGAGGGGTAGACAAAACCACAGTTCCATTTATAAAACAATGTGTACACTGTAGATTTATTATATGGCTAGCTCGCGAGCGCACAAGACGACCCAAATCCTGTGTTGCGATTGGCCAACCAGGCAAGATGGGGCTATCCTGGCCGCTCGGAATTACCCGCTGTCAGGCGAAAAAACTGTTGTTCTTTGTGCCACATACTATACCTTTATCTACCTTTGACCAAGCTTGTTCGGTCAAGACGGCTGGTTATTGGCCTCGTTTTTGCGTGTTTTTGGACCTCGGCTACGTCTCTTTCTAAGAACGCGCAAGAAAAAGAACTTGACCAATATTCAGCCATCCTGACCGAATGCTTGATCAAACCCAACATCTCGACACTAAAATCGTATTCAGAAACGATCACACGAATTAAAGAGGAATTTGCATGGCCTGTTAAGTAAAGCTATCCAGACACCGTATGTATGCTTTGATGTGCTTTAAGGACAGTTGGTTGTGGTTTACTACATCGTTAACGCCTTATGAGCATCACTGTACAATGTACTTTATTACCGAGCCAAATTTCTCGACAGCGAGAGCGAGAGGAACAATGTTCATGTAACTTTCCGAATTTTCGTAAGAAATTTTGAAACCCACCGCTGCGAACTTTCCTCCGCACGTTCGGAAAGCTAGGCGAAATTTCGCGAGAAATCTAAACAACTACCATTCCGAAAATAACGACCATTCTCGTTTCGATCGAAATTACGTTAATTTTCACCGAAAAGCCTAGAAATAATCCAAAAATCGTGAAAATTCGTTTGCATTACTTTTGCACGGTGCAGTAATAGTTGGCCTTAAATGGCAAAGAGTAACTTCTGTTATAATCATGTGACACTGCCGTACCGTTACGTTTATTTCACAGGCGTCTCCTGGACACTCACTGACAAGAGGCACTTTATCTCCAGGAGGAATGACTTTGTCTTCTCCATCTTTTTCCTGCTAACGGATATCAATAGGGTAAGCCTTACAGGCAAATAACTTCAAAACATACCGGATAACCAAATCATTAACAAATGAAGGGGTAACTGTCTTCATTCTGCGTCAGTTAACGAAAGTGAATGACGCAATTCCATTTTTTGGTAGAAAGGCTTTCAATCTGTTTTACTAGTTAAGGACATCAAATAAACTCAAAAACATACATGCAACACTTAAGAGTGAAATTCCAAAACCGTTGCAATTGAATGCAGCAAATTCAATTTCATTGGAAGAGAGAAAGCAGTTCTCCTTTCCTTTTCTTTAAGGATATGCTCTTTTCAAGAAGGAAACCTCAATTTCTTTGAATTTGCAACTTGACCAAGCTCAAAGTATGTATTTTCTGACCGAGTCTAGGAAATCCTAGTCATATAAAAAAGCCAAGTGGTGGCCATTTTTCGCGCCAAAAGTGTTAGACGTCATGCCTGTTCTTCGTTATCTGAACAGCAAAGAATAGCAGCGTCTCTCTTATGATCACCCTTTTAGCACAGAAATTTACTCTTCAGTCAGGTATCATACACAGCAAAACAATAGATGAAGGTTACTTACCTGGGGTGACAACACCAGCTCAAAAGGAAGTTTATTGTGCACGACTAGGGGAGGGTACAAACGGATCACGTGATGCGGAGAGTCAACACCGGCTGGCAGTTTGTTCAAGTTGTCTGCCTGACACAGAGCCTACAAACGTAAAACATAAAATGACAAGCTAAAATTAAGATCATGCATTTTTCTATGTACTCCCGTTTGACTTGATAAATGGAATGACAGACGGTAAATACGAGACTTGTTTAGCAGAACTTGCTTACGTCACTATTTACATTTTTCCTCATTAACATGCGACAGAGAAGGCACCATGCTAAATTCATATTGACTTCAAACATTAAAAGAGCTTGTGAAACTAGGTAATTACTGCTATTTTGGCTCTGTCGGTGTAATATTCGAGAAGAAATTACAAAATTTAACTTCTGGATGGAATAAGCGCTATAATGAGGTCATGCATTTTTTTGTAAAATGTTTAGTTTTAAAACCCGCGCTGTACAAAGAGCATTCAATACACGCGGCTCAAATTTCTTATGCCCTTTCAATATTCAGAACTGAGTTTTCGTTGCTTGATCAGAATCTGAATCGCTTCTGTGCTATTGAGGAAAATATTGCAAACAAAGATTCCCTTATATAAACTAGAAAAAAGAAAAGAAAAGAAAGTCTGAGGGATAGTGTAGATACCTTGATATAGAAAGCAGAGGAAGTCTGTGAATCCTTGGATGAAGAACAAACCAGCACACAAGAAGGTTCCTTCTTGGTAAACTTACTCCAAGTTAACGATGAAGATGATATATTATAACTGAAAGAAATAGACTGTAAAATTAAATTAAGCAAGCTGAACACCACACTAGAAGCAAACGGTAATGGCAAGAAAGGCATCGGGCTTCCCATCCGTGGCTATGGTAACTTGTTCTACCCATTTTACCGAAGAATCTTTTGGCAAACTGCTTGTCACCAGAACGACTAACCTAGAGTTCCTAGTTTACTTTTTCTATCAACAATTTCTTTCGGCTACTGACGAAGTAAAAAAGTTGCCAATGAACCCAGCTTCCTAACTCTGGGTATCTTAGGTAAGTATCCTATCTTGCTGAAGGCCATACTCACTCAGGACCACTGGGTTTCACAAAAAGCTCTTCGCTGTACGTTGCGTACAAAGGAACGTTTTGCACACCAGATGGCTCGACAGTAAACAGTTTCACATAAGGCTCCGCTCTCGACTCCGTCGAACCTTGGCGCCGAGCGAAAATGTCAACTGAAACTTGAAGGTGATTTTGGACCTGCAAATATAAAACCAAAACATAACGTGATAATATGATGAATCTAAGAGGACTTGAATTGTAAAGGTTATTTATTTAACGTAAGACATTACCAAAAGGCACGAAATATACGGTTGATATCCTACCTGCAATGGTGACCGAATTGTGACTGTCTTGCGACCATTCTTAATTTCTACCTGAACAACAAGGTACCATTTATGATTTGCCTGTGAAAAACACCAAACATTAAAGGCAAAAATTAAATCAATTGTCAATATAAAATTATATTTAATGTAACTCTATGCACAGAGTACCTCACGAGTGACTTTATCGATCTTTCTCGCAAAGGAATCAAAATGATATGGAACAAACCCGCCGTCCGTTTTTCAACTATTTAATAATTTATCAAGTTCAAACAAAAGAAATCATAACCATGATGGCTTTTGAATATCAGATTTTAATCTTACTCTTTCTCCGTTTTCTCCGCTGTTTTAGATTCAATTGAAGAGATTCACTATATCATGCACTCGAGACCACGTTTTATTAACATTTCCAAGCTGCTTTCTCGGTGTTTGCAAATGTGGTAAACCACGGTCTCTCGAGTTTGATATATTACTTCGCCTCCAGCAATTGCAAGCTTATGTATTTTATTGTTACACAGTTCCTTCAAAATATGCTTTTCAGAATGGCTTCAACTTTTGCCCATAATTGAAGGCCTGCCGTTGTTTCCATCCAACAAAATACGTCAACTTATATCTTGTATTGATATCTTTCTTTTCATTAGACTCATTTCCTAATAATATGGAATTAACAGAACCATGAATAGCAGGTATCCAGCAATTACCTCTTGAAGCACAGCATCTTTTGGAGAAAGCTTATGTAAATACGATCCAGATCGAGCAATAGAGATGAGAGAGACATTGTAAAATCCATCCACCTATGGGAAAAAGTAATACAAAAGACACATCAAGTCTTCGAAAACCGGTCAAAGGAGCGGCGTCACTTAAAATAACTCATGATTTCTGAATATTTCAAGTTTGTCTTGTGTACTCGGTCAAACTTTTCTGTTGTAAGCTTCGATCCCCTGTTTCGTAAGATTTGTTCACACCTTTTTTCTATCTTTCTGATTTTCATTTCTAGGTTCTTGTCGCTTTGAGGGTAGTTCTGGATAACTCAAAAAAAAAAAAAAAAAACTAAAATATCAGCGCAGGTTCCCCAAGAGACTACATGTATCTACATAAGTTAAATAACATGTGTAATTCCCCTTGTAGAATTTGGAAACTTTCGATATCATATCGATAGATCCAGTGAGGGAGAAATGGAACTCACAGTCACAGAGATAATGTTGTCATCGTCCACAGCACTATCAGGTCCTGCAGCTTCACTATCTTGTTCGTTGCTCTCTGCAACATGATGTGGTGCAAAAATTCCACCAACTAGGGCACCGATGTTGGCAATGGTATGACCGACGTCAGTTTCTGCAGGTATAAACAAAATACCAAGTTCTTCACCTTCGACGTAGTATCTGAGTATAAGAAACTATAAGCTCAGCTGTTTACTCCATGTTGGACTTAAAGTGTTTGACGCAACTAAAGATTCAGTCTGGATTGTCTAGGGTTGTTCACCATTTACCCAAAAATGCCGGGAATTTGGGTCACAATGTAAATGGTAGGACTGAAAAGTTTGGCTCGACCGACCGGAAAAAACGTCTTGAAAGGTAGTCCAAAATTTTTGACCGATATATCCGAGTGGAAAATGCGCTTAAAATTTGCATTTCCTCACCGCCATCTTGGAATTATGATCAGGTTGAACTCGTCCTAGTCTCTTTCAGTAAAATCGGGGTCTTTGAGTAAATGATAAATGGCCGAACTGAACTGAACTTACCATCGGGAATTTTTGCTTACCATTTACACAAACTGTTGGAGAACCTCTTTCTGTTTTTTTTGGTTTTTGTTTTTGACTCACCAAAAGTAGAACGAGGATCATTTTTTTCTTCATGTTCTTCTGGGGGTGGATGGGCACTTAACATCTCAATATCGTTGTTTGCCTTTATAGCTATGGCTTCATCCTCCGGTATCGACTCTTTGCTTGGACTTGAAGATAGCTTAGGACCTTGTGGTGACCTTGCAGTTTTCCCACCGCACTCTGCGGCTGAATCTGGAGACAACTTTTTCTTGAGACTGCTTGTCTTCCCTTGCTGTTCGCCAATTTGGAAGGAGACCGGATTCTGCTGGAAACGTTTTCGTTGTCTGATGGCCTCTAGTGATAAAGGTTCAGAAGAAGCTCGTTTATTTCTTATTTTTTGTAGTTTGTCCCTGAGGTGATTAAAGAGAGGCTCAGACAAGATGCGCTTTAGGTCCCGGTGTTGACATTTGTTGGAGCTATTGGGCAGCTCCATCGCGACATCTGCCAGACTCTGCTGTCTGACAGCTGGCTGTTTTCGAGTTCTCTGACGAACCGATAGTTGATCCGTGTCTGGAACCTGATGAACAGAAAAAAAAAGATATGACAAAGGAAGATAAATGGACGGAAAATGCGCGTCTTCCTCCTTTTGCCAGTGAAACATTACATTACAAGACTTGTGTATTTACAACTGTACAAACTTGAATCTTGTTTTGCGTTTTGCCGGCATGAACTTCGCAGAATGTTACACCATCAACACTGGGGCCTTAGCGGACAAAGAAAAAATTCCTTTATGGAGCTTTTTGGCGTTCTCGAAGAGTATTAGCCGAAGCAATTCCATGCACATGTGAAATGTTCTGTATGAGATTGTCACGTTTCGCATATACACAGAAAACAAGTTGATTAGTTAATCGCTTAGAAACAAGGGTGACACTTAATAGTTTTCAAACTAATGAACTTGTGGCCCTCTTACAAGTAGCTCAGCATAAAAAAAAATTACAAATAAAAATCTTAAAAAATCTTATTAAAAAAGCAAAAACTAGATAAGATTAAGATTTAAAAAGCTAAGGTAAACCAAAACATAAGGTAGGATCATACTACTTAACTTACTCGATCTAAAAAGTATTATCTAAGAATCAAAGAAGTAAAAATTAAATACTTATAGTCGACATGGCTATTATCACAGTCGACATCGGAAAGTCTATCTCCATTGGTTTTATCCGACACACAATATTCAAGAACGGATAACATACCTGATGGTTCGGGCTCACAGTAACTGCTGAATGAATTCCAAGCTACGAAAAAACAAACAAATCTATCCGTGAAATGATTTTAGCAGTACCTTTTGTAGTTTTCAGTGACATATCCTAAAGAATTCCATATATAATCACACTTATTATTTGCACTCTTAGATTTATTTTGTGTTAACTGGTGCACAGGCCAAAAGCTTGGCTTTAAAGCTAACAAAATAAATTCAGTTTATTATTAGTAAATTGCTCAAAGCAATACAAGATAAGAAACGCGACTGCGGTTGCAGCTACCATTGCTGATTTCGTTACCCTCTCCTGTGAGGTGACATTCGTGGTACATATAACGGAAATCCGTGATTTTCATTGGTTTTTTTAATGCGCCTATTAAAATGCAAAGTTTAAACTGAAATAGAACTGATATAGCGTAGATGAACACTTTGCTCTTAAGTTCAACAGCAAAATCTATTACACTAAGCCAAGAAAAACAATAAAATGGAGCATGAAAAAATTGGAAAAAAATGAGATATGTTAAATCTAATTAAGTAGCCCACTTTTCAGATTGTACCTCATTATGAATGACAAATGTTGGTCCTGGAACTGTTCTTAGCTTCTTCCTTCTATCCACTGTCCATAGCTACGAACCACAAACAACAAACAACAAAAATAGCACTGTTTGCCATCGAATGACGATTTCCAACAACAGTTTGTCTAATTCTAATGTTGAAAACACAATCCTGTCCGAAATACTTTTGAACGTTAAGAGAAGAAAAACACTCATTTCAAAATAACGTAAAATTAGAAGTGAAAGTAGCATTAACCCTTACGCGGCTCTTGTTTAATCCTGGTTTAATGCAAGAAGGTACTAGGCAACAAGTAGTAAGGCGTGAACTGGCAACATTCTTTCTTAATGATAGTACCTCACTCAGTTCAGATAAGATCTGTATAGCTCTTGGCGTAACAGTCAGCTGCAAGTCGTCATGTGAATTGATGACCACATAAGTAGCTTGCGACTGTCTGTCTCGATCGGTAGCATCGACTTCATCAGGTGGTACTGCATCTATTGCATCTACAGCGTGGTAGCTCTTGGCATCGCTGGTGGGGTCTGCAAACACCCTTTTCGTGGATTGGACAAAAGTGGCCATGGCTCCTTCATAGTCAAGATCGTCTTCATCATCAGATGTGGTGTCAATTGGATACTGACGACCCTTTGATCTCTTTCCTGACCTGCAATGGCATATCAGTTACTCCAGCAAAAAGTTTTAGCAAGCAAGCGCCCCAAACTGCAAGACAAGTTCCCTTTGCAAATTCGGCAGGAAATACTTGCTTATGAAACGTTTTCCGAAACTGAATGGGAACAACTGCATGGTAATTGACGAATGACCAAATCTCTCGTGATATATCGTTCTTACAAAAAGAAGACAACGTAAAATGCAATTATACAATAAAAGAATTGGAAAGTAGATAAATGGCTTTTTACACGACTGCTACGACCTGAAGACAAATGCCAAGAAAACTACCGACTCGTGTGCAACATATACCTGAGAGACATACAATGAGTATTAACACGGATAGAGGAAAATGAAACAATTTAGTTTTCCCATATGTCTAAAATGAAACCTTACCATCCTCGCCTACCGGAACACTGCAACGAAGACAGTCGCCGGGGCCGTTTAATGGAAGTTCTTTTCTGTGCTTGAGACCGTAAACCAGAGTCAGTCACATCCGCAGGCTTAGAAGCATCTGTGATGTCTCGCGGAGGACCGTCGCACGATTCCACATCTTTTGGAGAGAAGCTTGATACATACCCTTCTGCCAGAAAGAGCTAAAGAGGAAACATCGACCAATCACAAAGACAAATTTTGGCCGCTTATTTCTGAAAAACGTGGATCGTACAAAATTAATTCTGACTATTACATTTTTCATTATTTTACAAAGAGCAGATGGAAGCAGTGACATCCCAGATTGTTACCTTAACTTGTACTTTCCACATGGTCTTCTCTTCCTCCACGATTACCGGCTCAAGTAACGGTTCCCAAGCGGCCAGACATTCATTGTAGTACGAGACTTGAGCCGCCACATCTCCTTCTACTTTGAGCTAGTTAACAAAAACAATCAAACCCGGAGGTAAGTCATCAACTAGTTGTCTGGAGGCGGCGTGGCCGAGTGTTTAGGACGCCGGTCTTGAAATCCGCTGGTCTTGAGTCCCGAATCTCGGTAGACCCTTGTTCAACTGTTCGGCAAAGAGCCAGCCAACTGGTCTGCCTCCCTTCAATTGGGATTTTTAAGCCTATTACGTTTATTTAAAATATTGTTCTTTCTTTTTTTTTTTTTCAGTTTAACTGGCATGCCTGAGAACTCGCTAAGTGCAGCTAAGCGTATTGACCAATATAAACATTAAATATTTTACCCTTTTTAACATTAGTCAAATATTCTCAAAGATACTTTCATAAAAAATGCATGGCAAACGGAAAGGACGAGTTTGAATCTAAAAACCGTAATAAGCGTTAAAGCCAATGTTCTCATCTAAGCAACTATTTAGTTCAACGTTTTCACTCTAGCAATCAACATTAAGAAATAATATAAAGTCAAATGTCGTTCTTAAATTGTTTTGCTTAATTTATCCTGTTTACTGTTGATCAAAACACGCTTAATCTCTTTAATGAGTTTCATACTTGTATCATAGTATGTACCTGTGCAGTCCAATCACACACTTTGCCGGTCACGAATGAGCGCACCAACAGCAATGGGATATGAGCTCCTTCAATCTCATTCACAAACACCACTTGAACTTCCTTTGTTGTTAAACTCAGCTGATGGTAAAAAATAGTAATTTTTGAATAACTTTCACTCTCGTGTAATTCAGGAATCTCGCTTAGGCAACTAGGACGTTATTATGACAACGTGCTGGAAAATAAATAAATAAATATACATTTATTTTACGCCATTTTCCACTAATTGTCCATGGCGCTTTACAATACTTTAAAATTAAAATCCTAAGTTTAAAATCCTAAAATTAAACTCCTAATCCTTTAAAAACCTAAAATCCTAAATCCTAAAAGTTAAAATTAAAAGTTAAAAAGTAAAAACTACAAATCAAATGCACGCTTAAAAAGATAAGTCTTAAGATTAGCCTTAAAAAGTGCCTCTGATGATGAAAGTCTGATCTGGAGGGCTAGTTTATTCCAGAGCCTTGGTGCCGCAAGACCAAACATTAGACCAAATTCGAGGTTATATTAAACACTAGATTTAACAAATTTTACCTTATCACCGGTCGATTTCCTTGTCACCAACTTGGGTTTGGAATCTTCAGTTGCTATAAAACGAAATATTGAGTGCGTCAGAGAAAAGTTTGGTTACTTCGTGACAGATGTCATTAGATCGTTAAAAATAAACACTTTTGGTTCACATTAGTATAACGGAGAAAATGATTTATAATTACAGGGTTAATGCCTGGGTTTTAACCGTACACCCCCTCTCTCCCCCACTAATACCCATATTACTTCCCTTTACCTTTTTTCTTATACCAATACTCGGCCGAGGCTGGTCTGGCATCCCACAAGTCGCCAGGGGAAGCTATAACCTCATGTCCTGTTGTCTGAATACTTTCATCAACCTTTAGAAAGAGTACAAAAATAAATAAGTTGCTCTAGGTGAGTTGAAATGTGACTTCCTCTTTTGAACTCCAATGAGAACAATTGAGAAAAACGATTAAAATGTTCATAAACTCTGTTGAATGTACAACCGAGAGGTGAAACACGGCATAAAACAAAGCTAAGGAGACATAGAGCGGTTTTCAAATGGCTGTCCTAAAACCAAAACCAAAGTTATCACTCTAGCTAATCACAAAGGACGCAAACAATCCAGTGAGTCAATCAAATCTCGAAGTATGTAGCTGACGCGAAGCAGGGAAAACGTGTGCGAGTGAGTCACAATTGGTTTTGGGGTTACTTCTGATTGGATGAAAAACAGGCGAGAGTTTTTAAGCCAATCGCGTAGCGAAGTAAGTGCAAAACCAATTACTTTTCGACACTCAAATTAAATGAAAACCGCTCTATCTTTCACAATACACCTCCACGCGCCAAGGACTATTAACAGATACGGCAAAATGTTGGGGCAATCTGACAAACCACCTAAAGAAAACTGCGATACACTAGAATCCCACTCAGGAGGCGTAGTGTTGAGCTATTTTTTGACAAATTACCCGGAACAACGCTTTGAGTCCCAAGAATAAGTGGTATGAATGACCTGGCCAAGTTTGACAATGCGATGCTTGAATGTTCACATTTGGCTCGATGTACCCTTAGAAGAATTACTTTCCATCATTTTGTTGGAATTTACCACTTTTTAATTACATACATTTCTTGCCAGCAATCAAGTTTGCCACACATTTTGAATGTAAATATCAAAATCAACACAGAACAAATCAAAATCAAGGTAATATAATGTAATGTAATGCGATACGATGCAATGCAATGCAATACAACGCAACGCAACGCAACGCAACGCAACGCAATGTAATGTTAAGGCTTTAAGGTGTCAGTAAGGGACAAACAAACCTTTTGTTGCCCTGTTAAAGCTGCAACAACATTGCTGAGAGTGGTAAGCAGCCCAGGAGAGAATTCGAACACCATCTCTTCCAATGAAATAGTAATGTCCTGACCACCTTCGCTAGAAGCGGGCGTTAAGTACTCGAAAGTCAGCGAACAAGGATTCAAAACCTGTAAGAAAGGTTTACTCATTGGTACATTGCTTACGTTTTACCTAACCTGAGTATCAGGCTTTCCGAAGGGGAGGGGATGTACTTTCAAAAAGCCCAACACTCAGGCTAAGCCATATCAAATTATCATGTTGGGCAAAAGTCACAAAATGAAACACTTACAGAAATGAAAGATTTATTCGAAATTCCAAACTGAAGCTCTCTGTAAACGATACATGAAGAAGGTGACCATGACAGATCAAGGTTATCAAAAGCAAAATGGCGTTTGTGTAGAACGAAAATGGGAGTTGGCTTGCGAAGAATTACAGAAAATAAAATCAAGTGCATCAGATAGAATCCATAATGGAAAAGAAATATAGAAGGCAGTGAACAAATCGCCGAGCCAAGGGAACTGAAGAAGACATACAAAGAGGACTCCACACGCAAGGTAGCGCACTATCAGGAACGATGGAGAACCCTTAAAAAGACATGATGTAAGACAACGTATGCAATAAAACACAATACAAATAAACACTCCCCAATAGGGCTTTTCGAGGTTACGTTGGCCACCAGCCAACCAGTGACTTTACCCCCTATTAATGTCATTGGTCATCCTGCAAATTACGAGAGACTTAAGTCGTCTTCAAGTGACCTCGAGCACAATTCATAACCCGATACATAAAGTGCCATTTCTAAAGTTACCTTGTAAGATGTCTTCTTTACATCAGGAAACTGTGAGGCTTGCATGTGGAGATTTGTGAGATTTGCAGAAACCATCTGTTTCGCGTCTTCCAGCTTGTAATCAAACTGCACCTCCGCCTGAATGAACGAAATTGAAAGACCATATAAAAATAACGTACGTGCTAGTCCTGTTTTATTTCTTTCTGCTCCCTTATTTTAAGACGTCTTCGTTTCATTTGTCTATCAATCACAAATGCCCTCGGAAAGCAATATTCTTCGTACAAAGTATCAAAACTATAAAGAGCGACTATCTATCGCAAGAACATTAACAAAACAAAACCAACATAAAGCACTAAAAGTCGTATTTCAATTTACAGAAGAATAATACAGAACGTTTTCACTCACGTGGCCTGAAGCCATACGTGAAAGTGTTTCCATAAGGAAAGAATTCAACTCCCACGGGATTGGTTTGGGAATATTACGAAGGACTGGAGCTCGTAACGGCAAATTCTTAAATTCGCTACTCCGGCATATTTACCTTCACAAACTTCAAATGACAATTCTCTTTCTGAATTTCAAATTGATTAAAAAAGTATAAAAAATAAAATTGATAAAATTGATCGAAACCGAAGCAAAAACATCAGTCCACCATATTGACTTGTATTTTCTTAAATCCTGAAGAAGTCCAGTTAAACTTGACGAACCGATGATTTCAAAATCAGTTTTAACCTCGGATGAATCCCGAAAGAGCAAGTGAAAGTTTCAAAGAAACAGTTTAATAGCTTTAATTATCCCTACTGACCTGGACAATAAGTGCCTCACTGTCTTTTTTTGTGGCGTCGGACATTAAGATAATGTCCGGCTCCTTAACTACACCATGAACAGAAATCTTCATCTGGGTCCCTTGAGAACGCAACGTTGCAGCATCCACCTGGTTAAGAGCCCCAGTTGCAGTGATAACTTCACTTTCAAGCCTATGCAAGGGCACATCCCCGTTTCCAGGATCAAGGACTCGACCAGGGGAAGTAACGAATGATGTTTGGCTGGCAATTGTGGTTTGACGCTGCTCCCGCTCATACAAATCAGACGATGGGGCGGTGAAGAACTCCAGTAAAGGAAGTATAAAAGGAAAGTTCACAAAGATGGTAGCATTTTGCAAGGAAATGTCGACTGAAATTAAAGAACAAGAAGAACTTTTAACATTTTTGTGTGAAGACAACTTACAAGATTAACAATGCATTTTAGACCAGGCAACTGTTGCTTTCAACAATTTTTTTCCAATTTGTTTGGGTGTTTTTTCTTTACTTAGAAACTACAAAATCGATATGAATGCTTGTCAAACAAAGAGGACTGTTATATTTCCAAACGATTGTTGAAAGCCAATGAAGCAGAGTATAGTTACTGTATTTGTTTGCACGTAACAAGTGCACATTTTACTCGGAGTAGAAGCTTTGGATTATTAAACATTTTGAACAAAGTTAGGAATATCATTTCACGACAACAGCAGTCTCCTTGCGTTTGGGCTCATTTAAACGCAGGCATTCCATCTTGAGATCAAAATTTTCATTTTTGCGAGCTGGAAAGCCCAGAACTGCACCAGTTGTTTCACAAAACGTCTTTAATTTGTGTAGAACTGTTTTTATTAAAGATCAGCCATGAGAACAAACCTTTCATCTCTCCAGAAGGCAACTGGCAGAAAGCTATGTCACACATTTCTTTGCTGGGAGATTTTGTAACACTGGCATTTGTCGCCTTTTTCTTGTCGATTAACCTTTGATCAAAAATGAAATTAACTTATCAGTGACTGATGAATCAAGACGAACTTCATCGACAAAACTGCAATAAAAGTAAGCATTTGTGTTACGCTTACCTTGGAAAAGCAGAAACTGTTCCTTTTCTAACGTCTTCCACTACGCAGCCATTAAGCATGCAATGAATTTGAACAGATCTGTCACTGGGCAAAACAACGGTAACCACACTTTTGTCCACTTCACACAGACATAACCGTGTTGCTGGATCGCAAAACGATGACTGGGAATCAAACGGATCCTGCAAGACATAAAGATATATCAAACTGCCTTGCAACGATCTTTGCGGTCGGGAATCCTTAAGCCTTAGGTCTTTCACAGTTAGGTGCTGAATGAACTGATACCCAAGGTTAAATGGTGCATTGCAGCAGTAAACTACGTGAACACGTCAAGTGACAAGGAGGCTAAAGTGGCCCTTACTCTGTCACTTAAGGTACATTCGTTCGTTCGTCTGGATCAAGATCAATGATCTAACATCACTCAGATCGTGGCGCATCTAAGAAACTGAT